>VFSW01011545.1_pt1 | contig 12404 bp, 10 predicted proteins | sample 5358111 | NCBI WGS metagenome assembly VFSW01 (sample SAMN11554181, study PRJNA540505) | mine drainage metagenome | isolation source: sediment from site ElyBrook_90M | place: USA: Ely Copper Mine, Vershire, VT | collected 2017
CCATCTACGGCGGCGCGTTTCATTCCCGCCTGGTCGCCAACATCCGCGAGCATAAGGGTTACACCTACAGCCCGCGCAGCGGCGTTAACCCCCTGCGCCAGCTCGGTTATTTCACCGTTCACGCCGCCGTGCGCAACGAAGTGGCCGCCGCAACGCTCACGGAAATGTTCTACGAAATGGACCGCATGCGCTCGCTTCCCGTGACTCCCGAGGAACTCGATAGCGCCCGCAATTATCTTGCCGGCGTGTTCTCGCTCGGCGTGGCCACGCAGGATGGCCTGCTCAACCAGCTTTCCACCGTTTATCTCGACCAGTTGCCCGAAAACTATCTCGACACCTATCGCGAGCGCATCCGCGCGCTTACCGCCGACGATGTCCTCGCCGCCGCGCGCCGCCATTTCGATTCCGCCAACGCCCAGATCGTTCTCGTCGGCGACCAGGCCCAGATCGCCGCCCAGGCCGCCCTGTTCGGCCCCGTCACCTCCTACGACGCCCATGGCAATGTCCTAGCCTCCGCGTCGTAGTGTCCTGAGTCCTGGTGAGAGCTGCTTCCGCCTATTCGGAGGAGCTGCAAGAGGCAAGAAGAAAGCATTCACCGCAGAGGCGCAGAGGAGGTAGAGATCCCCTCGCAACGGCCGCGACAATCCTCGTTGACTCCCAAGGGCCAGGTCGCATAACGTCGCAGGTCCCGGACGGCGTTGCGGGATGCCCTCCACCCCGAACCGCCGCGGTCCAAGGACTCCGGGGAACCGCTATTGCAAAGGCGACGCCGATGCCTGCCAATCCGCTGTTCAACGACAATAAGTTGAAGCTGGGAACGTTCTGCACCAACACGCTGGCGAACCTGACGCTGGTGCCGGAGCGCTGGCGTCCGACGTGGGCGAACTGCCTGGCGGCGGCGCGGCTGGCGGATGGCGCCGGCCTGGAGGCGATTGTTCCCATCGCGCGCTGGAAGGGGTATCTGGATAACAAGCCCGATCATCCGTGCAACGAGATATTGGACGTCTTCACCTTTGCCGCAGCGCTCGCGCAGGCGACTACGTATTCGGCGATTTTCGCCACTTCGCACGCTCCGACGATGCATCCGCTCGTCGTCGCCAAGCAGTGCGCCACCATTGACGCGATTTCCGGCGGCCGCCACGCGTTGAATATCGTGGGCGGCTGGAACCGCCGCGAATTCGAGATGTTCGGCATCGAATTGCTGGAGCACGACCGCCGCTACGTCTATTTGGCCGAATGGCTCGAGGTATTGCGGACGCTATGGACGCACGGAGATGAATTCGATCACCATTCCGAGTTCTTTCACATGAAAGGGGCGATTTCCCGCCCCCACCCGCTGCAGAAGCGCGGAGTGCCCATTATGAACGCCGCCCTGTCTCCCGTCGGGATCCGCTTTTCCGCGCAGAACTCGGACATTGGCTTGATTTCGCCCCGCGGCAACCGTCCCCGCGAATGGCGGCCGGAAGTGGAATAGTACAAGAAGATGGCCCGCGAGGAGTTTGGCCGCGAGATTCAGATTTGGACCAGTACCTCGGTGGTGCAGGGGGAAACACAAAAGGAAGCGGAAGATTATCTGCGCCGGTATTCCGCGGAGTACGTGGACGCCGAGGCTCTGGACAGCGTGATGCGGACGATCAGCGTCGAAAACAACATTCCCATGGAATCCGAGCGGCTCGCTTTCATGCGCGCACGGATGGCGGTCGGCGCCGGCTATCCTCTGGTCGGCACAGCCCAAAAGATCGCCGAGGAATTGCAGGCCATCTCCGAGGCCGGCGTGGACGGCGTCATCATGACCTGGGTGGACTACATCGACGGACTTCAGAAGTTTACGCGCGACGTCCTGCCCCTTTTGGAGCAGGCGGGCCTCCGCAGGCGGTTCGCAAAGACAGCCTGAGACCGAAGCTGGTACGACGCCAGGCTAATCGTAATACTTGGGTGATTTCTTCAGCTTGGCGTTGGCGGCGAAGTCGTGCTCGATCCACAATTGCGTGCCCGTTTTCCTTACGTACGCCTCGATCATCGCCCGGCTCGCCAGGGATTGTTCCTTGTTGAATTCGAAGGTCGGCACGCGGTTGAGCTTGCGCTCTTCGGGATAGTGGTAGAGATCGCCGGCGAGCATCACGGTTCCGGTCTTGGCCAGCTTGACGATCAGCACCTGATGGCCGGGCGTGTGTCCGGGGGCGGACTTGATGATGACCTTGCCATCGCCAAACACGTCGTATTCATCGGTGCTGATAATCACGGTCTTGCTGGTTTTGAGCGCGCTGTAAAGCGACGGGTCCACGAGCGCCGGGGGTTTTTCGGCGAACATCGCGTCGCGTTCGACCTGACGCACGAGCCAGGTGGACGAGGCGAATTCGTTGGAATTGGCGATGTGGTCCGAATGGTAGTGGGAGTGGGCAAGATAGGTGATGTCGGAAGGCGAATAGCCGATTTCGGCGAGTTGTTTATCGAGCCGTTTCGTGACCGTGGACACCCCCTGCGTGACAGGCGCGCCGTCAGGCTTAAAGGCCGAGTCCGGTATGACGCCCACGTCCCACATCAACGTGCCCTTCGGATCCACCACGAGGTAGCAGGGAACCGCCAGTTCCGTGGTGGCCAGTTCTTCCTTCTTGAAGTTGAAAAGCGCCGGGTCGAGCCCCTTGATGACGCCGCAATCGAAGACGTACAGCCGCACGGTGCGGGGCAGTTGCGCCCGGTGCTGCTGCGCGAGCACGGACGCCGTCACCGCGGCCACCGCGAGCAGCGCCATCAGGAACAGCGCGCTCGATCGGGAAAGCTTTTTGCGATGCGTCATGCAAGACTCCTTCGTGGGGGGATCGAGGAGCCGAGTTATATCACAGATCGGCCCGGTTTCTCAGGATAACCCTCGGGACCGGAGCCCGCGCGGCAAGTCAGGAAGCGGCCCGCCCCGCAGTGGCGGGGCGGCTGCTACAAAGGCTCGGCTGCGCGAGCGGCGCGCCTTCCCGGTCGCTTCGCGATTGGGACGCAAACGACGCGGAAGGCGGTCGCACGCAAGGCTCGGCTACGTGAGCGGCGCGCCGGTGAGCCAGGCTTCGCCGCGGGCGTAGAGGGCCTCGACTTCCGGGCCGGTGAGGCCGGGCATATCGAGCTTGATCTTGTAGCCGATCTGCGTTTGCAGATAGGCGAGATGGCGATAGCCCTCCGGGAACTTCGCCAGCAGCGCGGCATCGAGCTGGAGCCGCGCGGCGGGATCAACGGGATCGAGACGGTCCTTTTCGTAGATGGGCTGGCGCAGGACCAGGCCCCAGCGGCCGGCGCGTTTCTCGAAGAAGTCAAAGAAGCGGCCGGTGCAGACGACGTCGCAGAGAACCTCGTGAACCGGGGCGCGCTGCGCGATGGTCATCTTGGTCTGCGCGGTGGCGCGCGTGCCGCGCACCTCGATCGTGCTCCCGCCCAGGAAATGCAGGATGCGCACGCCCCGCGCGAATCCCTGCTTGCTCATTTCGATGAATTCGTCCGCGGTGCCCTGCGTCCAGGTGGCCATCATGCGCCCCTCGTCGTGCCAAAGCGTGCGGAACTTCTCCCACAGGCACGCGTCGCGCCATAGAACCCAGTTTTCGATCATCTCGCGGAGGGTGAGGCGTTCCAGCATTTCGTCGGTCATGGTGCGCTCCTCGGGGCGTGGCGTAGGATGGGGAAGTTTACACCGCGGGAGGGCGGCGTCCAAGCGGGGGAGCGTTGTGATTTTCGGACACGCGGCGCGAGCGAAAATCGGCAAGAGAGCACGGACGGCGCGGCAGAAGCATTTCGCAGGCCCGTGCGGTTCGAATGTGAGAGTTCTCCTGGGCTACCAGGAAATGTCGATGAGGTCGACGATGCGGCCGTCCCGGGCCAGAATCAGCGCCCGGCCGGAGAGGAACACGCGCGAATAGCCGCGCGGCAATGCCGGCAGGCGGTCGTCCAAGTCCTCGGGAAAGGGTTCGACGCGTTTCTGCAGGCCCGGCGGCAAGGTGCCGTCGCGACGCAGTTGCCTTTCCAGGCCGGGAGGCAGGTCTCCATTGCGTTTGGCCAGGCCAGGAGGGAAATTGCGCCTGTTGGAGCGAAAGTAAGAATGAATGATGCGCTGGTCGCGCTCCGAGAAACTCATGGAAACACGGTCGCCGCGATCTTCATCGCGGGAGTCGTACCGTCCCCGGGAGAATTCCGGGCGTTCGTAGGATTCCGAGTCCTCATCCTCATCGCGGGCGTCGTCCCGATAGGGAAGAGCTTGCGGCGGGCGCGAGGGTTCCTGTTCGACGTAGATTTCGGCGCGGCCGGATGGCTGCTCCGGCGCGTAGGATTGAGACCGGCTGGACGAACCCGAGCCGCTACGCGGCGCCGGCGCTTCGGACACAGCGGAGTTGTTTCCCGCCACCAGGAAGATCAGTTCCGTTTCCGCGGGCAGGACGATCTCCTTCTTGCCTGTTGCGTAGGCTGTTCCGGTTCCCGCTCCGGCTCCCGCCAGCGTGCCGATCGCGGCGCCCTTGCCGCCGCCCGCGATGGCTCCGATGATGGCGCCCGCCGCCGCGCCGCCTCCGATCCAGCCCGCGTCTCGTCCCGCGTGAGATCTTCCGTCAATCCGCAGGGTCTCCGTTTGGACCGGGATCCTCCCGATGCTGGTCAACTGCAGCGAGATGGAAGCGGGCTTCTTGAGGCGTCCGGAACTCACCACTTCGAGGATTTGCCCGTTGACCCTGGCGTTCTTGGCAAGGATCGTGCGGCGTCCGGAACGTACCGCTTCTTCGACGGTGGCCGTGAAGGTCTGGCCGGCGCGGTTCTCGCCGGTGTCCAGCCTTCTGAGCAGGCGTACCTTGATCTGCGTGCCCGGCTTGAGGGACTGCGCCAAGCAGTTCGGGGTCAGCCAAAACACGGAAAGCCAGAGTCCGGACAACAGCAGAAAGCGCACCTTCTTCATCGGTGAGACTCCTGCGAAGCGGTTTGGCCGAAATCGGACTGCGGCGCGGATTACGTGTGGCGGCGCCGCGATCGGCCTAGCAGGAGCTTATCGTGGGAAATCAGCGCTGCGCAGCTGTCCGAGAGGGCAGGTTTCGCGCAATGATAAAACCTGTCCGTGAGGATACCGCGTACCACGAGGCGATGACGGCGGACCGATGGAGCGCGGTTTCGTCGCGGCGCATTTCATTTATGTGGCGGCGGTAGTTTGGCCGGCTTGCATCGCGGCGATGTTTTCGGCGTGGCGCGGGCCATAGTTGGATTGCAGGTCGCCCCAGAAGCCCAGTGGCCGGTCGGTGACGCGCGTCTGGCCGCCGGAATCACGGCCGATTACCAGGTACTTGCGCCACTCGGGCGGATCCACGGCGGGATAATCGATGCGGTTAAAGCTGAGCGCGTGGCTGCTGGCCTTGCGCGCTTGCGACGCCTGGACGATCATCTGCGCGCAGGTCAGGATGTCGATCACGTCGAGGGTCCTCATCAACTGGTGCGGGTTTTTCGCCGACACGCGCCCGACTTCGTTCTGTTCGATGTCCGCCAGCCAGAGTTCGGCGATCTTGAGCAACTCGTCGTTCTTCAGCTCGGAGCAGTAGTTCTGCATCACGCGGGCGACGCCGAAGTTCAGCTCCTTCCAGTCCATGCTGTCGGCGGGCTGGGAAAGTGGCGCGTACACTCGCTTCTTCTCCTGCTCGATTTGCGCGTCGTCGAGGGGCGCATGGCTCACGTTGCGGGCATACAGCGCGGCGCGCGCGCCCGCATACCGGCCGGTCGTAGCCGCGTTGCCATGGTCCTGGCTGCCGAACAAAAGGTCGCCGGCGCCGAACAGCCCCGGGATATTGGACATCAGGTCCCAGTCGACCATCATCCCGCCGGCCACGCCGATCTCGCCAAACGTGCGCTCCTGGGGCGCGCCGGTTTCAGCCATGCCCTGGCCGCGGAGGAAATCGTAGGCCTGCAGCATGTCCTGCGCTGGGTCAAAGCCGGCCTTCTCGTAAGTCTGTACGATGGGGATGCGCGTCTTGCCTTCCTGGCCGACCATCAGGCCCCAGATGACCTTGCGTTCGTACCACGGCATGCTCGTAAGGTCGGCATAGAAGGGCGGCGTGAACTCGCCCTTCATCATGCGCGCCTCGAGGTCCGGGATCAGCCTCGGCCCAGCATATTGTTTCAAGCCGGGCGGGGGATAGGCATTGCCTCCGCCCATCAGGAAAAACTTCTGGCCTTCCGCGGGACGGCAGCGCTCCTCCACCGTGGTCAGAATCTTGCCGTTGCAATCCACCCACGGCACTTCCTTGTTGTTGGCGTCCACGATGGTTGCGGGATACCAGGTGTTGTGCGCGTTGCCGCTGCCGTAGATCGGGTAGTTATACGGGCTGGCGAATGTCGAGCGCATGGTCTTTTCCATCATGGTGAACTCGGCGCCGATGCGCCAGCCCATGGCATAGCCGTTACCGACATTCGATCCCCCGCGGTGGACGGCGGAACCACGCTGCTCGGAGGAGAAAGTAAAGACGCGCTGCGGCCGGTTGGTGGCCAGGATCACGGCCTTGGCCCGCACCACCACGAACGCGCCGGTGTGGCAGTCTACGCCCGTCACTCCGACGACGCGGGCGCCGTGCGCGCCCTGTTCGGTGAGCAGCGCGGTGGCGCTGGTGCGGTCCAGGATTTCCACGCCCAGGCGCTTGCACTGCCGCCGCAGCAACGGCTTGAAATTGGCGCCCCACACACGGATGGTGTAGGGATTGGCATAGTCGTAGGCGAACAGCAGCTTGGTCTTTTCGTCGCGGAACGGCGCGCCTTTGTATTCGTCATCGGTATCGCGCACCTTGCCGCCCATGGCTTCCATTTCGAGCAGGGTTTCGTAGGCTGAGGAGGCGAGGATGTAGGTGGAAATTCCGCTGCGGTAGCCGTAGTGATTGTCCACTAGCGCCTGCGTCATCTCTTCGGGAGTAACCGTAGAACAGGGATTGTCCGCGGCGTAGTTCCAGTGATCCACGCCGGTGCCGCCGGCGCCGCTGCGCCGCGTGTCGGCCTTCTCCATGATCGTGACGCGGGCGCCGGTGCGCCGCGCGGCGATGGCCGCCCACACCCCGGCAATGCCGCCGCCCAGGATCAGGACGTCGGTTTCATGCGCGTCCTGCTGCCCGTAGCGGATGGGATACGGCCAAACGTAGGAGGAAGGGGCGCTCATCTGTTACCTCATGCGGAAATGTTCGCCCGTGGCTTTGCGCTTCCAGCGCACGCGCTGTTGCAAGGGATGGTTGAGCCGGATTCCTCCCCCGTGGTTGCAGTCGTCCACGCAGACGCCGCAGTACCAGCATTCCTCGGGGTGAAGAATGATCGGCGACTCGCCTTTCACGGGATGGGGGATGAAAACGTCCTCGGGGCAGACCGCCGCGCACGTGTTGCAGCCGTTGCACACGGCGGAATCAAAAATCACCGGCCGCCCAGGAGTCGGCGGATTCGGTGTCGCATAAACCATGGGCGTATCCACGGGATGCCCTCCTTGGACCGATTTTGTAGCGGCGGCCTTCAGGCCGGCCGTCGGTGCCGCCAGCAAGTGCAGCATAGGTGACGGGGTAAGGGGCGTCAATCCGGCTGTGCAAGCTATTGAACGCTATCTGGCGCCAGTTGGCACTCCATGGGATCGCCGAGGATGGCCCAAGCCACCAGGTTTTGTAGCGGCGGCCTTCAGGCCGGCCCTATTTTAGTCTTTGTGGCACCGGCTTCGGCGTCATTTGCTTTCTGGTCGGGGGCGTGACCGGGAAGGCCGGCCCTGTGTTTATGCGCGCCCTGGCGGGGCCAATTGTTTTAACTGCCGGGGACAGACTCCGCTGTCGCCGGTGGGTATTTCAGCAGAAATTGATGCAGCCGCGCCCGGTCACCCGGTTGCATCTCCACAATTTGCACGCCCATGCCTTTTCCGGCACTCTAATAGCGCACGGTGGCGCGGGCTCTGACTTCTCCTGCCTTCAAGTCGAACAGCAGTTGGATCATCGTCCCCAGTGGCAGCGTCTTCGGAGTGTGCAGAAAGAAGCCGCCCAACACTACCGTCTCCGCGCGAGAAACCGTTCCATGCCCCTCGGCCTCCCAGCCGACGAACATCCCCTTCGGCGCCTTGTGCCGAGGGTACTTTCTTGGCTTTTCCCATGAAGTGTTGATGGCGTGTCGCCCCCGAACCAGACTAGCGTCCCCGCCCCGGTTAGGCGAGCCTCCGTGCCCAATGCTCTACCTGTCCGAAAGGCCCGGGAGCGGCGTTCGCGACGATCGCTGTGAATGGGCGAAGCAAACGGCGGACATCAAGGGCGGCAGCGGGCCGAGCGGCGCTGTCCACCTTCACGATCTGCGCCGGTCAGCCATCACAAACATGAGTGAAAAGGGCATCACGGCGTCACAGGCCGGAACGCACCTGGCGGCAGACGCGTCTGCGCGTTACGTCAATCGCAACTTGACGGAGCGCCGAAAGACAGCGAAACTCATCGAAGGCAATTGGCCCGGATGGCGGAACTGGCAGACGCGGCAGGCTCAAAATCTGCTGGCCGCAAGGCCATGGGGGTTCGATTCCCTCTCCGGGCACCATTTCCCGTTTCAAAGCGTGCAGTATTCTGTTGAAAACTTGTTCTTAGTACTAAAGCCACAATCTTGGCTCCGGCACGCCTTTATTTAGAAGGGTTCGATCGGGAGCGCGGGATCGCCGAGCGGGCGGCGAACACGAGTCCTGGTCACAGTTGAGGCTTTGCCTCTTCCACGGTGACCACAAGTGCGGCCCGTGCCCAGGGAAATTTGGATTTGACGGCATCGAAGTGCGGGCCCGCGGTCTGGAACGCCCCCTTGCCGACGATGGCGCACCCTTTGCCTGGGCCGTGAGTTCCGTGCACCTGACGCGTGCCACAGAGCAACTCCACGCGATTGTCACTTTTCAGATTCGCTTCGGTCTTGTGCATGCCGCCGACGGGGATCAAGAGCGTGTCGCCCTGGGTGCCAAACGCGCGCACGTATTCGCCCCAGGTCGCCACCACGTGCGGGCCGTTAGGACCAGCCGTAGAGATGGCGATCCATTCAGTTTTGTCGATCACTTCCTTGCAGATGCCGTCGATCTTTGCCATAACGGTTTTCTCCCTTTGAACCGGAATTTGCGATTTGGACGTCTCGCTCGCACATCGTACGCTTCTCCTGTCCTTAACCCAACGAATTTGCCATCCGAGCAGGCCCCGGCGAAATCAGCGGGGTCCGACGGCTCATTTTTGCCCGTCTGACGATCCCCGTTTGCTGCCGCGGAATCGATTTCTCAGACGCTGCTCCGGCCCTCCTGCTCCGCCCCGAATTTTGCAGCCGCCATCGGAGTGCTGCCTGCTCGGCACCGGCAGCGCACCGATCCGCCGCCCCCACCGGCGTTGCGGTGCGATGCGGCCCCGGAAATTCCATCGGCCCTCGGCGCCTGCCCAGGCTTGCTTTGACTTGCCGGCCCAACCCTGACTAGAATCGAACTCCAATCGAGCGACCCAATCGAGCCAAAAGAACCGCAACCTTTTGTCAGGAGATTACCGATGAGGCAGATTCCGCGCTGGGCGTTCCCGGCACTGGCAGTGGTGATGACGATCGCGGCGATTCTTGGGCAGGCGGCTGCCATACGTGCGCAGGAGCCCGCGAAGGAAGCGGCGGCGCCAGCGGCGAACGCCAAGCCGGCGGAGGTCAAGCCCGCGCCGGCTGCCAGCGTGCCGAAGGAGGAATCGTCGGTCACCGAGCATACCATTCGCATCGGAGGGCAGACGATCCCGTACAAGGCCACCGCCTCGACGACGCTACTGAAGAACGACAAGGGCGAGCCGGTGGCGAGCATTTTTTCAATCGCCTACGTGCGCACCGATATCAAGGATTCGGCGCAGCGTCCCATCGCGTTCCTCTACAACGGCGGACCGGGCTCGTCTTCGGTCTGGCTGCACATGGGTGCGTTCGGCCCGCGCAGGCTTGTGACGCGGAGCGCCGCGCCCACCGGGCCCGCGCCCTATCAGCTGGTGGACAACGCCAGCTGCCTGGTCGACAAGGCGGATCTCGTGTTCATCGATCCGGTGGGCACGGGCTTCAGCCGCGCCGTGGGAAAAGGGCAGAACAAGGATTTCTGGGGCATCGATCAGGACGTGAAGTCGCTGGCGCAGTTCATCGGCGTTTACGTCAACCGCAACAACCGCTGGAATTCCCCGAAGTTTCTGATCGGCGAAAGCTACGGGACGTTCCGCTCCGTGGCTCTGGCGAATTACCTGCAGTCGCACGACGGGATGTACATCAACGGGATCGTGCTGGTGTCGAGCGTGCTCGACATGAATACGCTTGAGTTCAACACCGGCAACGACATGCCGTACATTTTTTACGTTCCCAGCTACGCGGCCTCGGCATGGTATTACAAGATGCTGAAGAATCGCCCGGAGGATTTGAGCGCCTTTCTGAAGGAAGCGCGCGCGTTTGCCGCCGGCGAATATGCCGCCGCGCTGATGAAGGGGTCGAGCCTCGGCGATGCCGAAAAGGCGGAAGTGGCGAGGAAGCTTTCGGCGTTCACCGGGCTCAGCGAGGAGTATTTGATCAACGCCAACCTGCGCGTGCGGCTCCCTCAATTCGAAGCGGAGTTCGCGCGCCGCCGCAAGCTGACCGTCGGGCGCTACGACTCCCGCTACTCCGGCGCGACCTACGACCTGCTGACCGAGAATGCCGAATACGATCCGTCCTACAGCGCGGTGCAGGGGGCGTTCACCGCCGCTGTCAATAAGTATGTCCGCGAGGACCTGAAGTTCACCTCGGAGCTGACCTACGAGATCCTCAGTGAGGAAGTGGAGAAGCACTGGAATTGGAAGCACAATCCCGGCCCCGGCGGCGACCCCGGCGTGCCCAGCGTGAACGATGATCTGGTGCAGGCGTTCCTTGCGAACCCGAGCCTGCAAGTGGAGGTCGAGAACGGATTCTTCGATCTGGCCACTCCCTTCTTCGCCACCGAGTACACCATGGACCACCTGGGCTTGCCGCCCAATCTGCGCAGCCGCGTCCACTTCGACTATTACGCTTCGGGCCACATGATCTACCTGAACCAGGAGGAACTGCCGAAGCTGAAGAGCAACGTCGCCAACTTCGTGGACAGCGCCACGAAGCCCTAGCGCGGATTTCCCGCCATCGCCGCCGAACGTCCCGGCGGAAGTAAGCTGGTATCGAATTAGCGGCCCGGCGCGTCTAAGAAGACGGGTACCCCAAGTTTAGTGTAAGGAGAGCGTATGCGGAAAAGTCTCGTTGTGTTTTCAGCCGTGATTCTTCTGGGCCTTGCTGCGGTCGCCACATCCACCCCGGCGCAGATGGGCATGGGAGGGCACGGGCAGCCGCTGAGTCCGCCAGCCAAGGCGGAGTGCACATTTTCAGGCGGCAAGACCATTCACGTGGATTACTCGAGCCCGAGGATGAGGGGGCGGAAGATTTACGGAGGCCTGGTGCCGTACGGAGAGGTGTGGCGCGCCGGCGCCAATCAGGCCACCACGTTCGTTATTGACACCGCGGTGACCGTGGGCGGCAAGACCGTGCCGGCGGGCAGCTATACCCTGTTCGCCCTTCCGAAGGAAAACGAATGGACGCTGATCATCAGTAAGAAGACCGGCGAGTGGGGCATTCCGTATCCGGGAGAGTCCGAAGATTTTGCACGCGTGCCGATGAAAGTTTCGAAGCTTCCCACGGCCGTTGAGGACTTCCGCATCGCGTTTGACCACGAGGGCGATGCTTGCACCATGCGTCTCGACTGGGAAACGACGCGGGCCTCGGTGCAAATTCTCGAGAAGAAGTAGCGGGCCAGCGCCCGCAAGCGCCAACTGCGGGAAGGACTCACCGCAGAGACGCAGAGGGCGCAGAGAAGACCCCGGAGCAATGGCGGGCGAGGCGCGGCCGGGCGACGAGCGCCCCTATGGCCGGGTGGCGGGAGGGGTCTGCTGCGTGCGGGCGTGGGCTTTGTCGCCGTGTGTTTTGGGTTCGACGATGGCGCTAAACACGCGCCCGCGCCCGATGACGTGTTCGCCCGAGCGCGCCTCCACGTCGAAGACCAGGAAACGCCCTTCGTGTTTCACGAGTTTCGCCGAGGCCCGAATCGTGGCGCCATGCGGAACGGCCTTCAAGTGGTCCACTTCAATCCGCGTTCCCACGGTAATGACGCCCGGGGGCATCTGCGGAAGTATGGACAGCACGGTGGCGTGCTCCATCAGGCCGATCATCGCGGGGGTGGAAAGGACCGGCGGAAGAATTGAATTGATGGCCTGGATGGTCCATTCGAACGGCACAATGCGTTCGACGCTGGCCTCGAGCCCCAGCGGCGGATAGGGGCCGTGACGGGCGGGTTGCTTCTTCGGAGCGACGGGCTGGCGCGCGGGCCCCCCCCCCGCGCGCTTATTCGCGGGGTTGGGCGCGTTGCGGGTGGGGTTTCTCCG
>VFSW01011546.1_pt1 | contig 12404 bp, 10 predicted proteins | sample 5358111 | NCBI WGS metagenome assembly VFSW01 (sample SAMN11554181, study PRJNA540505) | mine drainage metagenome | isolation source: sediment from site ElyBrook_90M | place: USA: Ely Copper Mine, Vershire, VT | collected 2017
TTCCTGGCCTGCGTGGAGAGCTTTGGTGCTCAGCCCTTTGTAAGACATGGATGCAAGGGAAATTCTCACCATATATAAGATTGAGTTGTCAATTATGAATTAATGAATAATGTTGCGGCTGAACGCGGCCTTTGGGGCCACCGTCCACTGATCAGGAACGGCCGCTCTTTCCCTTCGGGGCACGGTCTATTTACCCGAGGTTCCTGGACCGTACCAGGCTTCGGGAGACTGTACGAGATGAACAGATTGGGGCCGGAGGACTACCAGAGCAACAGGCACATCCGAAAGCTCCTCACCCTTGCGCGAGCGACAAAGAGAGACGTCTTCTACGACCTCGGGTGCGGGCGAGGCCAGCTCTGCGTCGTGGCGGTCACGGAGTTCGGGGTGAAGAAGGCCGTGGGGATAGAGATGCATGCCGGAAGAGCCGCGAAGGCTGCGGCGTACGTCGAGAAACTCGACCTTTCTGACAGGATAGAGATAAGGAACGAGGACTTCGTGGATTCGGACATCCGCGACGCCACGATAGCCTACTGCGGCCACTACGAGGAGGAAGACGACGTCGCGCATTTCGAGCGGGAGCTTGCACCGGGCTCCAGGTTCGTCACGCTCTTCCTGCCCTTCGTCGGGGTGCTGCCGACGGCAGCGGACTACCCATTCTATCTCATGGAGGTGCCGTTCAAGAGGACGACGGACGCGTCTCTCTGGACCTCGAAGGTGCTCTTCCGGAGCGCGACCGTCGCCGAACTCTACCGCGAGCTGGACACGGACAGAGAATACAGGTACGACAAGCGGACCTTCAAGCAGCTCATGAAGAAGAGGCTCACAGACCGTTGACGAGCGCTTGAGATCACAATCCTTTTGGTCTCGGTGGTCGTTAAATATCGCCAGTAGAATTGTGCATGCATGGATTCTATAGTCCACTTTGAGATTCCGGCGGACGACCCGAAGCGGGCTTCCACCTCCGGGGATTCGGAAGGGAGCAGTGGACGGGCTAGCGCCCCACGCCCAGCGCGATTCTCAGGCTTGGAAATCGTATGCTCCGTTAATATTGTCTGGATTCCGCAATTCGAGTCGAGGTTCGCACTTCATGGGGCATGGCCACAGTTCCGTCGCGCTTTCGAGGGCGGCCCTTGCATTGGGCATCGTGATCGTCTTGGTGGTGTCCGGAGCAGCGTTGGTGTTCCTCGTGGGGAATCCGACGCCAAGCAACTCCTCGACGACCAGCGGCGAGCCGCTCCGTTACGTGAGAGTGTTCGGCCTTGCATCCACCGTGGGCCAGGGCACCCACATGGTCGCTCTGGACTTCACTGACGCCAGGACGAGCGCGAATTTCAGCGCCCCCATCTCGAACGGGAGCTTCTCAGTCAACCTCCCCAATGGCGTCGTCTACCACGTGACCGCAAGATGGACGGGGAACTATTCGTGGCAGGCCGGCTCCGACGACAGAGGAGACCTGACGGTCAACATGTCCGCGGGCTCGATGGCCGCCATGTCATACAACCTTCAGCTCGAGACGCCACCCACGATCGTCGCGGTGCACGGGACGATACTCTGGGCTCTTCCCTCGGCGCACCCGGTCAGCGTCGTCTATACCGCCTCCGATGGCGAATCGTTTCAGGCGCCAGTGCAGAATGCCACGTTCTCCACAAGGCTCCCCAACATGATGGAGTATCAGGTCAAGGTCTTCTGGCAATATACAGACGGCAACACGGATTATCTCTTCGCCGCCAATCAGACGGTCAACGAAGGAACGGGCGTGGTCGGCCTTGACCTCGCCATCAACTGAAGCCCCAGGCTGCTGAGAGCACCACAGAGCACCACGTCCGCCGCTTCGGAACGGTCGGATGGACCTACTACCTTGCACGCAACGCGTTCAGGATCACGGTCACGTCGATGACCTCCTGAAGCAGGGCTCCGATTGCGGGTTGGATGTATCCCAGGCTGGCAATCACCATCAAGACAAAGCTCGCCCCGAGCCCGAAGAAGATGCTCTGCTTGGCCACGCGCAGCATGCGCTGGCCTATCCAGATCCCGTCGGCCACCTTGGTGACGTCATCCACCAATAGGACGACGTCCGCCGCCTCCGAAGATATGCCCGTCCCGTGAGCACCCATGGCGACCCCGACGGTCGCGCTTGCCAGGGCAGGAGCGTCGTTTATGCCATCCCCCACCATGATCGTCCTTCCGTACTGCCGAGTCAGACTGCGGACCGCTTCAACCTTCTGAGCGGGCAAAAGGTTTGCTTCGACCCTGCCGATCCCGGCCTGCAGCGCGACGACCTCGGCATTGATCTTGTTGTCGCCCGTGAGCATTACGGTCTGCTCGACCCCAAGCTCGCGGAGCCTCATTATCATGGCCGGGACCCCCGCTCGAAGCTGGTCGGAAAACACCACGACGCCGGCTGGCGCGTCGTCGATCACCACGAAGGCCGCCATTCTGCCTCCTTCGCGGACGTGCTCTAGGATCCCGCCTGTCTTGCTGTCGAACGGTCGCGAAAGCCTGGATTCGCAGAAGCGCTGCGACCCGACGACGATGTGCTCGCCATCCAGGTCAGCCTCGACCCCCTGCCCCGGAGCCTCAGAGAAGTCCGTGGGCATGGGGAGCGACCCAAATCTCTTCATTCCATCCTCGGCCAGCGCCTTGGCAACTGGGTGCGAGGACAACTGCTCGATGCTCGCGGCCTTTCGAAGTATCTCGCTTTCTCTTCCGTCAAGGGAGACCACTCTTTCTACGACCGGGGAGCCATACGTCAGCGTCCCTGTCTTGTCAAAGAGCACGACGCGGCTCCTCCCGATCTGCTCGATGGCCGCTCCGCTCTTGACGATGATGCTCTCCTTCGCGGCTCTGTTCACCCCGCAGATGACCGCGAGCGGCGTCGCAAGAATCAGCGGGCACGGTGTCGCGACGACGAGGACTGCGAGGACCGTCGAGACGTTGTGCGTGATGAGCCACCCCAGGACCGCGACGCCGATCGTCAGGGGCGTGAAGACGACCGCATACCTGTCCGCTAGTCGCTGAATCGGAGGCTTCTCATGCTCTGCTTTCCTGACCAGCTCGACGATCCTGGAGTACTGGCTCTCCGTGCTCACCCTTGTCGCGGTCATCTCGAAGACCTGACCGACGTTCAGGGCGCCGCTCATTAGAGGGTCTCCTTCGGCTTTCGTCCTCGGAAGCGGCTCGCCGGTCAACGCCGACTCATCCACCTCCGCGGGCCCGCGCGTCACTGAGCCGTCAACAGGGATCAGGTCCCCTGCGCGCACGATCAGCGTGTCCCCCACCGCCACTTCTCTCACTTCGACTTGCTCGATTCCTCCGCCTCTTCCCTTGCGGTTCGCTTTCTTTGGCGCACGTGCGATGAGGGCTTCGAGGGACGACGACGCCCTTCTGAATCCGTAGTCGTCGAGAGCTTCTCCTCCCGTCTGCATCAAGACTATAATCACGCCCGCGAACGCCTCACCCGTAAGCACGGCGGTAACGATGGCGAGCATCGCCACTATGTCCGCCGCGAACTTCCCCTTCAAGATGCCCCGCAGCGTGTGATAGACCACAGGCGTGCCACCGATGACAAGCGTGGCATACCAGACGAGACTGCCGATGTCGGGCCGCCCGGCCGCCAGGGAGACCAGCCCTCCGGCGACGAGTCCGATGATAGCTCCGAAAGGTATCGGGTATGCCTTTACGAGCGCGCGAAGACGTGAGAGTCTCTTCATTGCGGCTTCCACGCCCTCACCCCGAGACCCGGTAAAAGCTCGTCCGAAAAGTCCTTGGGTATCGGGCGTTCGGGAAGAAGACGTCGTAGGATCCGCACGTTGGCTATCGGCGTGAGTAGTATCTCCTCACAGGAGGGAGGAGAGACAGGAGGACGGTCGCGGCTCCTATCCCACCGATCAGGGGGTACATGGGCGTGAAGCCGAGGGCGGCAAAAAGCGCAATCTCTACTGCAATCCAGACGACGACGGTCAGCCCCAGCATCAAAGTCAGAGACCATGCGAGACGCATTCGTTTCAGCAGGCCCGCGTCGAAGAGAACGGGGAGGACGCCGTAGACCGCTATGAGCCAGATCCCCACCGGGACGAAGTCGTGGATGAAGGGAAGGCTCCTGGTCAGGTAAGGAAGGATGAAATTGCCTCCGATAATCCCGCCGCTAGGGTCGAGCAGGAACAGCGCCCCGCTGGGGATGGCGACGCCCGCAAGCACGGCTTGGACGGCCACCAGGAAGACGACCCAGATCGGTCTCGCGGCTGTCTCTTGGCTCCTCATTCGATGCGATCAGCAAGACTTCCGACCTTCGACGTCTAATAAGCTGAGAAGAGGATTCTCAACCCTGAGAACCACCTGAGCGGACGATGCCACTGACATTCGGGTGGAGCCGCGCCCCGAGCTTCGGTTCCTGAGCCCCTTCTCGGGCAGAGGTCTCAGGCTTTTAGGACGGAGGCTACGCGAGTGGACCGATGCAGTCAGACCCCAACGCGGGCAAGGGGCCAGCACTGGCGCGGGAGGCAGGCTTGTACCAGGTTATCGCGTACGGAGTTGGCAATATAGTCGGGGCCGGGATCTACGTCCTCATCGGAGACGCGTCAGGCCTGGCAGGCGGGACGGTCTGGCTCGCATTCCTCGTGGGAGCGGTCGTGGCCCTCTTCACGGGCCTGTCCTATGCCGAGCTCGCCTCGACATATCCGAAAGCCGCTTCCGAATACGTCTTCCTTGGAAGGGCGTACGGAAACAGGTCACTCTCCTTCCTCACCCAGTGGATGATGCTCGTCACCGAGGTGGTCGCCGCCGCCGCGGTGGCGCTCGGCTTCGCCGGCTATCTCTCGACAATCGTGCAGGTGCCGCTCATCCCCACGGCCGCCGCGCTGCTCGTTCTCCTGACGGTGGTAGCGTCTGCTGGCATCAAACAATCGTTGAAGCTCAACGCGGTCCTCAGCATGGTCGCCATCGGCGGGCTCGTGGTCGTCGTGGGGGCAGGGATCGGAAAGATAGGGTCCGCCTCGTACGTCTCCTCTCCCAACGGGGTACCCGGAGTCCTCGCCGCGACGGTCCTTGTCTTCTTCGCCTACATTGGGTTCGACAACATCTCGAACCTCTCGGAGGAGACGAAGGAGCCTGAGAAGACCATCCCCCGGGCGCTCCTCGCCTCCCTAGCCATCTCCACCGCACTCTATGTCTTGGTCGGCCTGGCCTCTGTGAGCCTCGTGCCCTGGCAGAGACTCTCGGTCTCCGACGCGCCGCTCGCGCTCGCTGTCTCGTCCGTCCTGGGACAATCGGGTTCGAACGTGCTGACGGTCGCGGCCCTGCTGACCACCTTGAACACGGTTCTTGTCCTGCTACTTGTCAGCTCGAGGATCATCTACGGGCTCGGCCGGGAGGGCGCGCTGCCCCGCCGTCTCGGATGGGTGAGCAAGAGGACGCAAGCGCCGATCGTCGCCTCCATCGTCACGCATGCGATAGCTCTTGCCGTCCTCCCGTTGGGCAAGATCCGCGCCATAGCGCAGGTGACGAGCTTCGGCTCCCTCCTGACTTTTGCCCTGGTGAACCTCGCCCTGTTACATCTGCGACGCGTCGCTCCAAATCTGTCGAGGCCATTCAGGGCGCCGCTGAGCATCGGGTGGGTCTCCGTGACCGGACTGCTCGGCCTCACGTCGTGTCTGGTGTTGCTCACGCAGTTCGACTGGGTCAGCGTTGCGCTGGGCATGTGCCTTCCAGCGTCGGGGATGGTCATCGATTTTGCCGTGAGGAGGAGAGGCAAGATTGCCGTCGTGGACGCTACCATTCACCAACCTCACGAGCGCTGACGCGTGGGAGCCCTCAGAAGGCAACGTTCTCGGCAGCCTCCCTTCCTTTTAAGCGAAGGCCGTTCGAACTGACTGGCGAGAGAATCTTGGCCGAACCCGATGACGACTTTGAACCAGACGTTCAAGAGATAATGGCCGCGAGCGTCTTGACGGTGGCCGCTTCGGCGACGGTCAGGGATGCGGCGGCGCTCATGTCGAAGAAGGCTTACGGGTGCGTGCTCGTGGTAGAGGGCAGCCGCGCGATAGGGATCATCACGGAGCGGGACATCGTTCGCCAGATAGCCGCAGAAGGCATCGACCCGTCCAAGGTCCGGGCAGCCGACATCATGTCCACGCCTCTCGTCACCATCCCCGTCAACTCGACGATAATGGAGGCCGCTGAGAGGATGAGCGCGTTCGGGATCAGGAGAATCGTCGTCGTGTATGACGATGGTGCTCTGGCAGGCCTGTTGACGGCGGGCGACCTCGCAAAGTGGCTTGCGAAGCAGAAGAACTACTCCGATTCGGCGCTCAACGCCATCGCGAGGCTGAAGAAGGGCGGGACGGGCGGCCCGTACGGATAGGATGAGACTCACGCCTTCGAGACGGCGGCGAGAATCCGTTCGGAGGGCGCGCGGCCCAAGGGGCGAGAGGCACCTGCGCCCTGAACATCTCCCGATTTCAAACGAAGGCGGTGGCCAGGTAGTAGGCAACGAGCGCCGCGCTGGCCGCGAAGCCGAGCACCGACACCGCGTAATGGACTTTGAACGCCCCCTTCTGGCTCCTCAGCCTGACAGCGGCCAGATTGATCATCGCGTAGTAAGACAGGATGCCGAGGCTCGTCAAGGCCACGACGGCCTTGGCGTCCACGAACAGGGCAGCCACGGCCATCGCCAACCCGATCAGGATCTCAGCCCTATAGGGCGTCTTGAACCTCGGGTGCACCTTTGAGAGGAACGACGGAAGCTGCCTGTTAGCGGACATGGCGTAAATGGTCCTTGAAAGCCCCAGCATCTGGATGAGCAACACGCTGGAGGTGGCCGTCACCGCGCCGACGGCGACGACAAAGAAGGCAGGCTTGAAGCCCGTCGAAAGCATCACGTTGGCAAGAGGGGCGCTGCTGAACCCGGCCGACGAAAGCGTCTCCGAGCCCACGACGCCCACCGCGACCAGGCCTGTGAGGATGTAGAGGACGGCGCAAACCGCGACGGCTGTGATTATCGCCCTCGGCACGTTCCGGTAGGCGTCCTTCACCTCCTCAGACGCCGCAGTGATCTTCCCGAATCCCGCGTAAGCGAAGAAGATGAGAAACGCGGCCGAGAGGATGCCATCAGACCCCTTCGCCAGGAAAGGCTGGAAGTTGACAGGCCTCACGGACGGCAGGCCGACAAGGACGAAGAGCACGAGGACCCCAACCTTGACGACGACAAGGGCATCGTTAAGCTTCGATGAGAATCGCAGGCCGACCGCGTCGATGAGCGCGAACCCGATGCAAGAGAGCGCGGCTGCGACGCGCACGTTGATCCACGGGACCAGGGCGCCGAGGTAGCTCGCGAATGCCAGGCTGACGGTGACCGCCGCTATAGCGGTCGAGAACACCCATACGATCCCTCCGACGAAACCTATATTCGGACCAAAGGCAAGAAACACGAATTGATACTCGCCGCCTTCCTTCTGTATCTTGGAGCCCAACGAAGCGAAGCTGAGGGAGGTCAGCATGGCGATGAGACCGGCGAGCACCAGCGAAACGACCACCGCAGGCCCTGCCTCTCCGGCTGCCAATCCCAAGATGAAGAAGATCCCCGACCCGATGATGCCCCCGATCGAGACGGCGGTAGCGCCAAGAAAACCCAAGACCGGCTTGAAGATGTCCCCTGCGCCCGCGTCGTCCCGTCGGTCGTCCGGCAAGCGTGTCGCTTAGGCACGCTAGACCAAAAAGACTTCCTGTCGGCGCGGATTCGTGGGATTCTCACGTCTGATAATCGTCTTAGCCGCTTAAATCAGGTCGTGAGCCTCGTCTTAGGGAGATTCGAGAGATTGCCCACGTATTGCTCCAGTTGCGGTTCCCAGCTCGCGGACGACGCGGCGTTCTGCCACAGATGCGGGGCGGCGATCGCGCCAGCCGGAAGAGGGGAATCCGCCGCGCAGCCTAGTCCATCCCCGAGGGCGGAAATCATCGCTCCTTCCGGCGTGATGTCGCTCAAGTGTCCTGGTTGCGGAGCGCCGGTCTCTCCGAGATTCGGAGAGATGATAATCACATGCGAGTACTGCGGCGGAGGCGTCACTTTGGGCAGCGAGGGATGGAAGAACATACAGAATCACACCATGCTCCCTCTGAAGGTCACAGACAAGGAAGTCGTCGGCTCGACCATCCACGCACTGATGAACGAGGGCGTCCTTAGGTGGCACGTCTGGGAGAGGTCCACCCTTGAAGACCTGACCCTCAACTACGTCCCGTACTGGATCGTCTCCATCTCCGCGAGGACGAGCATCGTCGCTGTCGACACTACCGCCCAGATTGCCACGGTCGCCGCCACGGCAGCACTCCTCGGCACGGCTGCGGGTGCCGGGAGCCGTGGGCGGAGCGGCGGAGGGAGCGCCCTGGATGCCGCCATCCTTGGCGGAGTCTTCGCTGGGAACATGGGGGGGGGGGGCGGCGGTGCGAGCACGAAGGCCTACCAGATGAGCGAGAATCACAACTATCCCGTCGTGGCCTTGCGGGCCTTCAAGGAGCTCCAGCCGCACGACTTTGAGTTTGCCCTGCAGGAGCGCCAGCTCTTCGAGCCCTCCAAGCTCCCGAAGGGGGTCAATGTGCTAAACGGCGACGTCGGCGAGGCCGACGCGAAGCAGCAGGCAAGGACCTTGGTCGCCCAGTTGCAGTCACAGAAGGCCAATGAGAAGTACCGCATGATCCAGCAGATCAAGACCGAGATCGAAGTGGGCGACGCCGAGCTCCTCCACGTTCCCGTCTGGGTCGGAAGATATCTCTTCAAGGGCAAGAAGAAGATCGCGGTCATCGTGGACGCCAACTCGGGCTCTCCGATTCACTCAGTCGGGCTCGACGACTGAAGGTCCTGTCTGCTCTGACGGGGATTTCCGCCGCTTGTCTGCGGGGATGGGCTCGCGATTCCGAGGATCAGAAGATTGGCATAGTGCCCATCGCAGCATAGTTCTGCCTCGTTTAGACAAATAGATCGCGCATCGCGCTGATTGCTTGATGTCCCGGGCGGGCGTCAGACCACCTGGGTCGAATCCCTTGGCACCTCTAGGCGCTTGTGGAAAGCCCTAATGCTGATTCGGATGGGTTTGAAACGAGTCGGGAGAGAGCCGGACGTTCGTGAGCCATCGATAGGTGCGCCCAATCCTTTCTGTCCTGCTTGAAGTCCGTTCCTAGGTGAGCAGTAAAGTTGCTGAACGAGATTGTGAAAAGTGGGAACACGATGGTCTTGTTAGAGCTGCATCAGATGATCGGCAGTTCTATTTGCGTACTATTTTCTCGGTCTCCGTCGTCAGCCGGGTTCATTGGGTTGTGACGGAATCAGATACCATACTATAGTTCAAAGTAGGTCATGAGTTAATAAACAGCCAAGGGGGTTGAATGGCAGAGGTATAGGTGCGCAATCATGGGTTTTGGAGGTTTCGCAGGCGGCATAGGGCTCTGCATTTTGGGCGTGCTGTTAGGATTCTTGGGAGTTGCGGTTCTATTCGGGTTTGTTAAGTTCGGCGCGGCAAGCTCGGATCTCCCTCTAGGAATAGGCGCGATGGTAGTGGCACTCGTGATGTTCCTGGGTGGATGGTATTCGTTCGAATCGTCAAAGCCAGATGGAACGATAAACGTGCACAATCAATAAGGATTTGGATGAAATCGGCGGCTCGTCCCAAAAGGCCTTTTGCCTTTGGTCCGTCTTCGAAGTTCCGTCTCTCTTGCTCCTTGGACGACACCTCCGATGGGGACTTTGCCCCCCGCGGGTACGATGCCCCACTAAAGACATATTTCTACCTTATTTCGACAAATAGAGCGCAAAACGCGCTTGGAATTTGCATGTGCCCCGGGCGGGCGTCAGACCATCTGGGTCGAATCCCCGGGCATTTCGAGGCCCAGCGCCGAGAGCGCCTTTCTAGGCCGCTCGATCTCGGTTCGACTCCCCTCGGGCCGGCCTAGACTCGAACCCGCCCGGGCTCGAATCCTGGAAAACCCTTCACGCTAAAGCGACACCAAGGAAACCTCTATCGCAAAGAGTTTGAGATTTGCGGCGACTCGATGGTAGTGATAAACTTCTTACGAGGAACCCGCCTCTCAAACCCTCTCTGACCCTCACCCGAAGCCCCGTCGAAGACTCAGTCTAGCTCCTGATACGCGAACCACCCAGGTATGAAGCGCTGCCGAGAAAATAGAGTCCGGTTCTGCTTCCAGTGAGGGCGGAGTAGCGGAGAGCGAGTTCATTTCACCGGCCTACGAACGGCCCGCCTCTACTATTAGCTTCAAACTGGTGTTTCATCGGTCTTGCAATACAGTCGCGAGCCACTGGTCTTCGGGCACCGATGGCCGAAGACTCACACCTTCCCCGGTCACGACCCCGCGACTTCCCAAGATTGGGTTACCCCGCTGAGTTGGAGCCTTCTCAACGAAGAGCCAGCCTAGGGCTACCTTGCAAGTCTCTAGGGTTGGTCTTAAATCGCGCTAAGCGGTGAGAGAAAGCCGTATGACTGACTTTGCCGATGTCGACGAATGCCATGGAGAGAGACTCAGCGTCCCAGGATCAGTCGGATGCTGACAGGTTGGCAGGGGCTGTGATGGCCGCACGACCCAAGGTGTGCGTCGTCGGCCTCGGGGGAGCCGGCAGCAACATTGTTTCTTGGATGAAGGAGAAGGGGATTGCTGGATGCAAACTCATCGCCGCGAACACCGACGCGGTCCACCTGAGCGTGACGAGGGCCGACAGTAGGATTCTCATCGGCGAGAAGGTCACTCACGGTCAAGGTGCAGGTGGCTATCCCGAGATGGGTGAAAAGGCAGCCTACGAGAGCCTTGAGGAGCTGAGAGAGGCGGTTGCTGGGTCGAGCATACTCCTCCTTTGCGCGGGTTTGGGGGGAGGGACCGGTACGGGTGCAATAAACGTGCTCGCGAAGGCCCTCCCAGGAGAGGGCATCCTAAAGATCGGCGTCGTCACGCTTCCTTTCTCTTTCGAGAGGCACAGGTACAAGAAAGCCAGAAAGAGCCTCGACAAGCTTCGAGAGTACTGCGACACGGTGGTCGCGATCGATAATACCAGACTCTCAAACGTCGCGGGGGGTCTACCTCTCGAGCAGGGGCTAGGGGTGGCGAGCGAGCTGGTGTGTCAGTTCGTGAAGAGCATCACCGAGACCATCACAACGGCGTCCCTCATCAACATAGACTACGCAGACCTAAAGGCGATAATGGAGAGAAGGGGGCTGGCGGCCATAGGCGTAGGAGAATCTTCTGGTAAGATGAGAGTTGGGAAAGCAGCCAAAATTGCGATAGACAGCAGGCTCCTGGACCTGCGTGACGTTTCGAAGTCGTACGGAGTTTTGGTGCACGTGACAGGGGGAGGCGACGTAACGCTTGAGGAGGTCACGGCGGCCAGTGATGAGATAAGGAGGGCCCTCAGACCTGACGTTAAGATCGTCTGGGGTGCCAGGGTCGAGGATAACATGCACGGAAGCGTCAGGGTGATGGCGGTGTTGACGGGGGTTGAGGGCAGGTTTCCTACGCCATCAACGGTCGAACCTTCCCTAAAGCACGGACGGCAGAAGTGATTTCAAGAGCGATTGCGGAAATACCACAGCTCAGTGGTTCCTCAAAACGACACATCAAGTACTGACTTGAAGACAGGCTACACCAACAATTTTGTGTATGTTCCACGCTTCATTCGTAATCAACCGCCGGCCACTGATGAAGGAGTGAGTTTCCTGCGCATTGACCAATGCCAAGAACTTGCACCCATACGGTCCGGCGGGGCCAAACGTCGCGTTGACGAATAAACTATGTCCGGTTGTGCTTGCCGTATACGTCAGGTTCTTCACCAGGAAGGTAACTCTGTAGGCATTAGGGCGTCATCAAAGAGTCCAGTGAAGTGGTGTATCGTCGCGAAGTTACCAAGATGTATCAGTTACTCCCCGGGAGTCCCACCGTCTCATTTCAGCCTCTTTTAGTCAAATAGAGCGCAAAACGGGCTTATTTTGAAGAGGTGCCCCGGGCGGGCGTTGGACCATCTGGGTCGAATCCCTAAGTACCGCGTCCAGTGTCCGTATCCAAAGAGGTTCGAATCCAATCCCGAATTTGTGGAGTCCTGCCCGGCGGGACCGCCACGTATGGGTTGCCTGTCCGAGGCCGATACGGTAAGACCCGGGTGGCAAGCTGCTTTACACCCTGTCACAAGTTCATTGCGCACGTCTGCCCCTTCAAAGACCTGATCGCTTGAGCATTTTCGACATGTTCAGCGCAACCGCTTCGAGAATAAGTGCCTTTAACGAAGCCTCATCTACGGTGTCACCCTTGTGGAAGTCGATGGCACGAAGCGCGTTACCTTGTAGACTCGCGTTGAAGAGTTTCTTTGGATCTTTCAACTGAGCACCTTTGAGGAATGTCAGTCTCACGGCGTCTTTGAG
>VFSW01011547.1_pt1 | contig 12403 bp, 11 predicted proteins | sample 5358111 | NCBI WGS metagenome assembly VFSW01 (sample SAMN11554181, study PRJNA540505) | mine drainage metagenome | isolation source: sediment from site ElyBrook_90M | place: USA: Ely Copper Mine, Vershire, VT | collected 2017
CCGCCGCTGCCACGCAAGCCAAGTACGGGGGGTGGTCGGCCGCGCCGCGCGACGCGCCGCGCAGCGGGCCCGATGATCGCTGAGGACTGAGCACGCGTCCCGGCGCGCCCTTACCCGGGCGCGCCGGGGTGCAACCGCAACCGCAGGCTGAGCGCCGCGCCGATCGCGATCAGCGCCGCTGCCGCGCCGCGCAAAGCGGCGATCGCGGCGCTGAACAGCGGCCCCGCGAATAGCGGCGCGCCCGTCAGGGCGTGGGGACGGCCGAGGAAAAACAACTCGCTCAGAACGGCGGCCGTGCACCCAAAGGCGCCGATCCAGGCCCACCGCTCGCCGTCCTGCAGGCGGCGTGCCGCCGGCGCCTGCCCGGTGCTGCCGGGGCGCAATCCGTATGCCAGCACGGCGATCACGACCAGCAGACCGAGCGCGGAATTCACATCCTGAAGCAGATGCGCCCCGCCCAGGCGGTGCCCCCCGACCTCGACCACCGGATCCTCCAGCGCCGGGAACAGCCGTAGTCCGCGCGCGCCCTCGTGAGTGAAGGCATCCCAGACCAGGTGGCTGACCGCGCCGAACAGCACCCCGACGGCGGCGAGCAGCCATTGTTTGATGTTCGCCACGGCGGCGGGGCTGCGCGAGCCGTGCCAGCGCGCATAGGCCCCCGGCGGCAGCAATTCGATCAGCGGCCGTTTGATCAGCCATTGAAATATCCAATACGTGGCGAGCCCGACGGGCAAGCAGAACGTGAGCAGCGCATCCGCACTATGCGTTTCGAATCTCGCCGGGTGCCACGGCAGGAACCACCCGAAATCGGGAACCATGCTGCCGACGACCACCGCGGACAGGAGGCGCCGGCGCGCGAGGGGGCGGGCGAACGGCAGGACGGCGGCGGGGTGCGCTAAGGTAAACGGCATCAAGAACTCAACATGTCATCGGTCTGCACTGGGGACGGTCGGCCGGTCATCGCTGCGGCAGTGCCGCCCGCACCCGTGCCAAATCCTCCGGCGTGTCCACTCCCCCGGGCGGCGCCTCGCGAAGCACCGTCACGTGAATGCGCATGCCGTATTCGAGTGCGCGCAGCTGTTCGAGCTTCTCGGCGAGCTCGAGCGGCGTCGCCGGCCAACTGGCGAATCGGACGAGGCTGCGCACGCGGTACGCGTACAGGCCGACATGCCGCAACGCGCCCTCGAACGCCGCGGGGCGCCCTTCCACAAGCCGCTCGCGCGGCCAGGGAACCGGCGCACGGCTGAAATAGAGCGCACTGCCGTCATTCGCCCGCAGCGCCTTCACGCAGTTCGGATCGAGAAATTCCTCCAGGCTTCCGATCGGCGCGGCGACCGTCGCGATATCAACCTGCGGGCGCGAGCCGAGCGCGGCGGCCGCATCGCACAGCACCTGCGGCGGCATCAGCGGCTCGTCCCCCTGCAGATTGACGATGATCTCATCGGCGCCCAGGCGGCGGCTGCGCGCCACCTCGGCGATGCGATCCGTGCCGGAGGCATGCTGCGCGGAGGTCAATGCCACGTCGGCACCGAATCCCGCGGCCACCGTCTCGATGCGCACATCGTCGGTCGCCACGATCACCGAGGCGGCGCCGCTCGCACGGGCGCATTCCCATACCCACTGGATGAGCGGCCGGCCGCCGACGTCCAGCAGCGGCTTGCCCGGCAGACGGCTGGCCGCGAACCGCGCCGGAATGACGACGTGAAAACCCGGGCTCACGCGGACCAGCCCGAAGCACCCAGGAACGAGCCAGCCGCTGGAAGAAGGCCGGGTCGGTCGGGGATTTTCCGGAGCGTCAAAAGCAGGGGCCCGGCGCCGGCGCCGAGCTGGTTCGCCAGGCTCACCGGTTCAAAAGCGGATCGTCCGCCCCCAGCACGCGCGCCTCTTCCGGCAACATCATCGGGATGCCGTCGCGCACCGCATAGGCCAGCCGATCCGCACGGCAGATGAGTTCGAGCGAGCCGCCGGCGCCGGCCCCATGCAACGGCCCCTTGCAGATCGGGCAGACCAGCAGTTCGAGAAGGCGTTTATCCATGGACGGTTCCCCGCGGCGGCCCGCGTTCGGCGTTACGGTCGGCAATGCGGCTGGTCACGACATCGAGCAGTGTAGTCGATTCACCGCTCTCGAAACACGCGCTCACCGGCACGTACCAGTGGCGCTCGTGGGCCGAGCGGCTGCATTTTACGGCATCTTTCTCCGTCATGAGCACCGGCCTCAAGTCGGGAAAATCGATGTCTTCGGGCGCGAGCCGTGCGTGATCCGGCAACGGATGACCGATCACCTCGATACCGTGCGCGCGCAGCGTGTTGAAGAACCGCTCGGGGTGGCCGATGCCTGCGACCGCGTGCACCTCGCGTCCGGCAAACGCCGGGAGCGGCGTCATGCGGTCGCCGCTGAGCGCCACCGCGCTCTTGGCCTCGAGCCGCATGCTGAGCGCCCCATCGAGCAGCGCCCGCCCGCCGTTCACGACGACGATATCGGCTGCATTCAGACGCGTGCGTGGTTCGCGCAGCGGGCCGGCCGGCAGCAGCCAGCCGTTGCCGAAGCGGCGATCGCCGTCGATCACCACGATCTCGCAGTCGCGCGCCAGGGCGTAATGCTGCAGCCCATCGTCGCTGACGATGACATCGCATCCGGCCTGCACCAACAGCTGCGCGGCGGCAGGTCGGTCCCGGCCGACGGCCACGGGGACGCCGGTGCGGCGCGCCAGCAGAATGGGCTCATCGCCCACCACCGCCGGATCGTCGCCGCCCTGGATCAGGCGCACGGCCCGCCCGGAGCCGCCATAGCCGCGAGTAACGATCCCGGGGGCGAAGCCGCGCTCCGCGAGCCGCGCCGCGAGCCAGCACACCAGCGGCGTCTTGCCGGTTCCGCCGACGGTGAGGTTTCCGACGACGATTACCGGCCGCGGCAGGCGGATCGCGCGGAGCAGCCGCCTGGCGTAGAGCAATCTACGCGAGCCGCAAAGCGCGCCATAGGCGAGCGACAGCGGGATCAGCCACCAGGGCGGCGCGCGGCGGTCGTACCAGATTCGATTCAGCCAGGATTCGGCGGACATGGTGCGTCGATGCGGCGCTACTCGGCGAACTGCATCCCATGGAGGGTCGCGTACAATCCGCCGCGCTCGAGAAGCTCGCGATGATTGCCCATCTCGGCGATGCGCCCCTTGTCCAGAACGATGATGCGATCGGCCCCCTCCACGGTCGACAAACGATGCGCGATGACCAGGGTCGTGCGGCCTTTCATGAGCGCGGCGAGCTCGGCCTGCACGCGGCGCTCCGACTCGTTGTCGAGCGCCGCCGTGGCCTCGTCCAGAATCAACACGGGCGAATTTTTCAGGAGCGCCCGCGCGATGGAGATGCGCTGCCGCTGGCCGCCCGACAGATTCTGGCCCCGATCCGCGAGCGGCGTGGCGAAGCCCTGCGGCTGCTGACCGACGAACTCCATCACGTTGGCGGCCTGCGCCGCGGCCTCGACCTCGGCGTCGGTCTTCTCCCCGGCATTGAAGGTGATGTTGTTGCGGATGGTGTCATTGAACAACACCACGTCCTGACTGACCAGGCTGACTTGCGAGCGCAGGTCCGTGAGGCGGTACTCGCGCACGTCCACGCCGTCCAGGAGGACCACGCCTTGCTGCACGTCGTAAAAGCGCGGCACGAGGCCGACCAGCGTGGTCTTCCCGCTCCCCGAGCGGCCGACGATGGCCACGGTCTCGCCCGGCCGCACGTGAAAGCTCACATCGTGCAGCACCCCGCCCTTCTCGTCCGCATAGGTGAACGACACGCCGCGGAACTCGATCTCGCCGCGCGCCCGGACGAGGGCGCGTCCGCCGCCCGCCCCCTCCGTCGGCTCGTCCAGGATCTCGAAAACGCTGCGCCCGGCGGCGATGCCCTGCTGCAGGGGACCGCTCATGTTCACCAGGCTGCGCAGCGGCGAGGGGATCTGCGTCAATGCCGTGAGGAAGCCCAGAAAGTCGGCGATCTGCATGTTGCGCGCGAATACCTGACGGATCGCCACGTACAGCACGCTCGCGAGCGCGATGGACGCGATGCAGCCCACCACCGGGTTGCTCACCGATTTGGCGAAGGCGAGCTTCATGTTCGACGCGCGGTTCGATTCGTTGACCCGCTCGAAGCGTGCGACCTGGTGGTCGTCCGCGTTGAATATCTTGATCAGCCGATGGGCGTCGATCGCCTCCTTGGCGACGCGCGTGATGTCGCCCATGGAGTTCTGAATGCGCTCGCTGTAACGGCGGAAGCTGCGGTTGGCGATCTGCATCAGCCAGGCGATGACCGGCGCGGCCAGGATGCAGAACGCGGCCAGCCGCCAGTTCATGTAGAACATCATGATCAGCAGTCCGAGGATGGTCAGGGTGTCGCTGATGATCGAGATCACCGCATTGGTGGCGGCGCCCGCCACGAACTCGATGTTGTTGGTGAGCTTGGAAAGCAGGTGCCCGGACTGCTGCCGGTCCAGATAGGCCGTCGGGAGCTTGAGGTAATGCGAAAACACGTCGCGCCTCAATCCCTTGATCACCTGCCGGCCGACCCAGCTCGGGTAGTAGTTGCCGACGAAATCGCCGATCCCTCGCAAAGTGAACAGCACCACCACCGCGAGCGGCATCTCCCACAGAATGGCCGGATCCTTCTCGACGAACGTGCCGTTCAGGAAAGTCTTCACCACGTAAGCGAGCGAGGCGTTGGTCGCCGCGAACAGCACCATGCCGAGGACACCGATGGTGAACATTCCCTTGTAGGGACGGGCGTAGCGCAGCAGCCGCCAGTAGATCGACCAGCTCGTGTCGTCGGGCCGGCCGCCGGACTCGCCCGCTGCGGCCGGATTCAAGGCGGAGCGTCCTGGTGAACGGTGGCGATGTTGAGCTGGGAGAAGCCGAGCCGGCCCGCGACATCCATCGCGGTGACGACCGCCTGGTGCGTCGAGCGCGCATCCGCCCGGATCGTCAGCGGACCGCGCTCCGCGCCGGCCTCCTTCAGGATGGCTGCGCGCAAGGTCTCGGCGCTCGAATTGATAAGCGGACGCTCATTGACCCGATAGCCGCCCTCCGCGGTCACCGTGACCACCAGCGGTTCGCGGGTGCCGCGCGGCACGGGGATCGTGCTCGCCTGCGGAAGCTGAACCTTGACGCGGCCTTCCTGGTTGAAGGTGGTCGACACCATGAAGAAGATCAACAGCACGAGCAGCACGTCGATGAGCGAGATCAGGTTGATCTCCGGATCCTCTCGATTGCTCGGCCGAATATTCAAGAAATCACGTCTCGGCGATGAGCCGGCTGCGCTCGTCCAGCGCATCGACCAGTTTCATCGCCTCCTTTTCCATCTGGATGACCAGCCGTTCCACCTTGCCGCGCAGATAGCGGTAGGCGATCAGCGACGGTATCGCCACCGTCAGCCCGGCGGCCGTGGTGATCAGCGCCTCGCCGATGCCGCCCGACAGAACTCTGGGATCGCCCAGGCCGTTCGCGGTAATGGCGTTGAAGGCGTGGATGATGCCCGCCACGGTGCCCAGCAGCCCGAGAAGCGGCGCGATGGCCGCGATGGTGCCGAGCGTGTTCAGAAACCTCTCCAGCTCGTGCACCACGTGCCGGCCGCCGTCTTCCAGACGCTCGACCATCAACTCCCGCGGCTTGAAGCGATTGGACAGGCCGATGGCGAGCAGCTTACCCAGCGGGGAATTCTGCTCCAGGGCGATCACCAGCTTCTCGCTGAGCTGATCCGCCTCGATCCAGTTCCAGACTTTCTGCGAGAGGTCGCGCGGGATCACCCGGCTCGACTGCAGGGTCCAGAGGCGTTCCAAGATGATGGCCACCGAAGCGATCGAGCACAGGATGATCGGCCACATGAAGCCGCCGCCGGCGCGGATGATCTCCCACATTGTGTCCTCGTTGCGTAGCTCTTGAAACTCGCGGCATGATACTTTACCGCCCTGGCTTGAGATACCGTCATCGACCGCCGACGTTCCGCCGGCGGGCCCGGGGCCGGGAGCCTGTCGGACCCGGCACTTCGGCGCAGCCGGCCTGCCTCAAGCGGGCGGGCCGGCTCGTGGGTGCTCCACCAAGGCTCCGTCGACCAGGGTCAGCACGCGATCCAGGCGCGCCGCCAGGCGCTCGTCGTGGGTCACGATGACCAGGCTGGTTCCCGATTCGCGGTTCAGCTCCAGCATGAGCTCGAACACATGCGCGGCATTCACGCCGTCGAGATTGCCGGTCGGCTCGTCCGCCAGCACGAGCTGCGGTTGCGTCACCAGGGCGCGAGCCACCGCCGCGCGCTGCCGCTCGCCGCCGGAGAGCTGCGAGGGGCGGTGCGTGAGACGCTCGGCGAGCCCCACGCGCGCGAGAATCGCCGCGGCCCGCTGCCGCGCCGTCTTCGGATCGGTCCGCCGCACCAGCAGCGGCATCGCGACATTTTCCAGAGCGGTGAATTCCGGCAGCAGATGATGGAATTGATAGACGAATCCGACCGCGCGATTGCGCAGACGGCCGCGCTCTGTGTCGCTCAGTCGGTTCATGGCCGAGCCGGCGATCTGCACGGTGCCCCGGGTCGGCAGATCCAGCCCGCCGAGCAGTTGCAGGAGCGTGGTCTTGCCCGAGCCGGATGCACCGACGATGGCGATGCGCTCGCCGGCGCGGACCGTGATCGAAGCACCGCGCAGCACCTCGAGCTTCACCGCACCTTGAATGAATTCCTTCGCAAGGTCTACGCCCTGGAGCACTATGGAAGAGTTCGGCATGGATGAGTGCAACCCTCAGTCGTTTCGCAGGGATTCCGCCGGCAGCAGGCGCGCGGCGCGCCAGGCGGGATAGATGGTGGAGATGCAGGCCAGCACGAACGCGACGCCGCAGATCCGCGCGAGATCGCCCAGCTGCACGTACGCCGGCAGATCGCTCATGAAATACACGCGGGCGTCCAGGAACTTGAAGCCGAGCACGTGCTCCAGCGCGTGCACCAGCCGCTGCAGATTGACCGCGACCAGCACGCCCACCAGCAGGCCGCCGGCGATGCCGAGCCCGCCGATCAGGCTCCCCTGCACGACGAAAACCGAGAGGATGCTGCGCGGCGAAGATCCGAAGGTGCGCAGGATCGCGATATCCCGCCGCTTGTCCTTCACGACCATCACCATGGTCGAGACGATGTTGAATGCGGCGACCGCCACCAACAGCGAGAGGATCACGAAGAGCATGTGCTTGGTGATCTCGATCGAGCGGAAGAAATTGACGTGTTCCTCGGTCCAATCGTTGACCAGATAGGCTTGCGCGCCCTGCGGGAGCGAGATTGCGGCATCGCGCACGATGCGGGGCGCGGCGTACAAGTCGGTGACGCTCAGACGCAGTCCGGTGATGTCCTCGCCCATGCGCACCAGCGTCGCGGCATCCTGCAACGCAACGATCGCCACGCGCCGATCGTACTCGTACATCCCCACCGAGAGAATGCCGTCCACCCGGAACGCGCGCATCCGCGGCAGTACGCCGATGGGCGTGACGTCGCCCTGCGGCACCATGAGGATGACCCGATCGCCGACCCGCGCTCCCAGGGTCTGCGCCAGCGCCGTCCCAAGGATCACCCGGTAGCTTCCGGGAACGAGATCGGCGAGACGGCCCGACTCGAGATGATTGCCGAGATCCGCGACCCGGCGCTCCTCGTCCGGCAAGACGCCGCGCATCATCACGCCGGAGGACCGCCCGTCGTGAACCATCATCGCCTGCTCCTCGATGTACGGCGCGGCGGCCGCAACTCCCGGGAAATGCGCGAGCTTCTCAAGATCCGCGCGCCAGTTCGTTATCCTGCCGTCGATTCCGGTGATGGTCGCGTGCGCGGTGAGGCTCAATATCCGGGTGCGCAATTCACCCTGGAAGCCGTTCATGACGGACAGCACCACGATCAGCACGGCGACCCCGAGCGCGAGACCCAGAATGGCGATGCCGGCGATCAGCGAGACGAAGCCCCGGTGCGGCGATGCCCGCAGATACCTCAAGCCCAGGAAGCCCTCGTACCAACGGCCGGTCATGGAGGTCATGCTGTCGAGCCCATCATTCGTACCGCAAGGCTTCGGCAGGCTGGGTCTTCGAAGCCTTCCAGGCGGGGTAGACGGTGGCGGCAAGGGTGAGCAGCATGGCCGCGGCGGCGATGCGGATCACATCGCCCGGATGCATCTCGCTCGGCAGGCCGGTGGTGTAGTAGACATCGGGATCGTCCATGATGTGAACGCCGAAGGCCGCCTCGATGAACTGGGCCACTTCCCCGACGTGCAGCGCGAGAGCGACGCCGAGCACCACTCCGACGAGAGTCCCCAGCCAGCCGATCAGCAGGCCCTGCGTGAGGAATACCCCGAGAATCCCGCCGGGGGTCATGCCGAGCGTGCGCAGGATGGCAATGTCGGTACGTTTGTCGCTCACCACCATCACGAGGGTGGCGACGATGTTGAATACCGCGACCGCCACGATCAGCATCAGGATCAGGCCCATCATGGTCTTCTCGATGCGGATCGCACGGAAGTACGCTTCGTTCTCCTGCGTCCAATCGGTTACGCCGAGTCCCGCCGGCAATCGCGCGGCGGCCTGGCGCGCGAGTTCGGGTGCTTTGAGCACATCGGTGAATTTGAGCCGGATCCCGGTCGGGCCGTCGAGCCCGCGCAGCGCCTCCGCATCCTGCAGATTGATCAGTGCGAGCACGCTGTCCTGTTCCTCCAGGCCCACCTCGAAGATTCCCGCAACCTGGAAGTTCTCCAGGCGCGGCACGATGCTGTCGCCCGCGGCGCTGCCCGGGATCATGACGGTGACGCTGTCGCCGACGCCAGCTTGCAGCTGGTAGGCCAGCATTCGCCCGAGGATGATCCGGTTCATGCCCGGCGCCAGGTCATCGAGCCTGCCCTCGCGCATGGCATCGTTGATGGCGGAAACCTCCGGCTCCAGGGCGGGGTCGATGCCGCGGACGATTGCTCCGCCCATCGCCGGCGGCCGGCTCAACATGGCGTCCGTATCGAGAAACGGCGCTGCGCCGCTCAGCCCGGGCGCGCCGCTCAGCAGCTTGAGCCGCTCGCGCCAGTCGGCGATGGGCCCGCCGGCCGCCGTCAAGGTCGCATGCGCCGATAGGCTGAGCAGGCGGCTGCGCAACTCGCTTTCGAAGCCGTTCATGACCGAAAGCACGGTGATGAGCGCGAGGACCCCCAACGCGACACCGCCGAGGGACACCCAGGTGATAAATGAGACGAAGAAGCTATGCTCGCGCGCCAGGGAATACCGCAGGCCCACGAAAACTGGAACGGGCTGGAACATTCGCGGCGATTAAACCACAGCCGTGAGCCGGCGGCGCGCGCGCCGCTGACCCGGGGCCGCTGCCGCGAGCCTCTTTCGGACCGCCTCCGGGACTCGAAATGCAACATAATCAGAGTGTTAAGTGGTTCAAACAATTGACCCCGGGGGCGATGCTATAGTCCGCCGAGGGCAACAAACGAGGTCTGCCATGAGCTATCGATCACTGCTGTGGAGTGCGGTTCTCGCCGCAGGCTTGGGCCTTGCCGGCGCGGCGCAGGCGGACATTGTCGCGTTGGCAAACGGTATCGCGGTGAAGGAACCCGATGGCGTTGCGCCGTCCCGGGGCATGACCATGACCCAGGTGGCGAGCAGGTTCGGCGCCCCGGTCTCCAAGGTCCCAGCCGTCGGCAATCCACCGATCTCCCGTTGGGAGTATGCCGGCTTCGTGGTGTATTTCGAGCGCGACCACGTGATCCACAGCGTCGTCTCCGAGTCCGCCGCTCCTGCGCCGCCCGCGCCCGCGCCGGCCGCCGCCGAATCCCCGCCCGCCTCCTAGATCGCGTAATATCCATCCCCCAAGGCTCACCGCGACCCGTTCGCGGCGGGCGTTTTTTCGTTTGGCGTTCGAGCCGACCGCAGTCGGTGGAACATTACTCAGACAATCCTGAAGATGCCGCTGCTATTCGACCCCCTCCTGCCCGCCGCCGGCTCGACACCCGTCAAATGGGGCAGGCTGTACGGCGCGGCTCCCGCTCTCGCCATTGCCGAAGCCGCCGCGAAGGCTGCAGGTCCGCTCATCGTCATCGCCGAGAATTCGCGCTCCGCCGAGACCTTGAGCGAGGAGATCGCCTTCTTCCAGGGCGCCGCCGCCGCGGTGCACGTGTTTCCGGACCTGGAAACACTGCCCTACGACAGCTTCTCCGCGCACCCGGACATCACCTCGGCGCGGCTGCGCACGCTGGCGGAGCTGCCGCGGGCGCGGCGCGGCGTCTGGGTGGTGGCGATCGACACCCTCATGCAGCGCCTCGCGCCGCGCAGCTACATCGAGGCGCACTCCTTGCAGGTGCACGTGGGCGAGACCTTGAATTTGAACGCCCTGCGCGAACGCCTGGCCCTGGCGGGTTACGCCGCGGTCACGCAGGTCGCGGCGCACGGCGAATATGCCGTCCGTGGATCGCTCCTCGACGTGTTCCCGATGGGCTCGGAGAGCCCCTACCGAATCGACCTGCTCGATCAGGACGTGGACAGCATCCGTCACTTCGATCCCGACACCCAGCGTTCCGGCGACAAGCTGGACCGGATTCACCTGCTGCCCGCGCGCGAGACGCCGCTCGGCCCGGATGCGGTGCGCGAATTCCGGCGCCGCTACCGTTTGCGATTCAGCGGAGATCTGGCGGAACACGCGATCTACCGCGACGTGAGCGCGGGTCGTGCGCCGGGCGGACTGGAGTTCTTCCTGCCGCTGTTTTTCGAGCGCACCTCGCATCTGCTGGAATATTTGCCGCCGTCCAGCATCCTGGTCGACGTCCGGGAAGCGACCGCGCATGCCGACGGCCTATGGGCGGGAATCGCCGAGCGGCACGATCAGCTGCGCCACGATCGATTCCGTCCGATACTCGATCCGGCGGAAGTGTATCTGCCTCCCGCGCAGCTGCGCGAGCAACTCGCGGCCTGGCCCGGGATCGAGCTGCGATCCTTCGAATGGCCGCCCGAAACCCCGGGGCTCGTGCAGAATTTCGCGAGCTCTGTGCCGGCGGTGGTGCGCATCGATCCGCGCGCAGAGCAGCCCGCGGCCGAACTCGATGCGCACCTCGCGGCGAACCGCGGCCGCGTGCTGCTCGCGGCGGAGTCGGCCGGACGGCGCGAGTTGTTGCTCGATTTGCTGCGCGTCCGCGGCATCAAGCCCAGAGTCTTCGAGAGCTTCGCGGCGTTCATGGCGGGCGATGCCGCCGTCGGCATTACCGTGTCCGCTGCGGCATCGGGTCTTTGCGTCGAGTCGCCGGCGCTGCAAATCCTGACCGAATCGCAGCTGTTCGGCGACCGCGCCCGCCAGGAACGCAGGCGGCGCCGCTCCGAGCGCGACCCGGCCAAGATCCTCAAGGAGCTGTCGGATCTGCGAGTCGGCGCCCCCGTGGTGCACGAGTCGTATGGCGTGGGCCGGTACGTGGGCCTGCAGACCATGGACGTGGCGGGCTACACGGGCGAGTTCCTGGTGCTCGAATACGCCGACGGCGACAAGCTCTACGTGCCGGTGCAGTCGCTGCATCTGATTTCCCGCTATACCGGAGCGCCGGCCGACACGGCGCCGCTCCACAAGCTCGGCGGCGATCAATGGCAGAAGGCGCGCCGCAAGGCGGCACAGCGCATTCGCGACGTCGCGGCCGAGCTTCTCGATCTGTACTCGCGGCGCGCCGCCCGTGAAGGCGCCTCCATGCAAGCCGCAGAGGCGGACTATCGCGCCTTTCAGGCCGCCTTTCGTTTCGAAGAAACGGCCGATCAGGCGGCCGCGATCGAGCAGGTTCTGGCGGACCTGAAGTCCGGCAAGCCCATGGACCGGGTGATCTGCGGCGACGTGGGATTCGGCAAGACCGAGGTGGCGCTGCGCGCCGCGTTCGTGGCCGTGCAGGCGGGCAAGCAGGCCGCGGTACTCGTACCGACGACGCTTCTCGCCCAGCAGCACTATACGACCTTCGTCGATCGCTTTGCCGACTGGCCGGTGCGGGTCGAGAGCCTGTCGCGTTTTCGCACCAACAAGGAAGCGGCGGCCGTGATCGAGGGACTCGCCGGGGGGTCGGTGGATATCGTGGTGGCCACCCATCGGCTTCTGCACGGCAAGGTCCGCTTCAAGAATCTCGGGCTGGTGGTGATCGACGAGGAACACCGCTTCGGCGTGCGCGACAAGGAAAGGCTCAAGGCGCTGCGCGCCGAGGTCGATGTGCTGACGCTCACGGCGACACCGATCCCGCGCACGCTCAACATGGCCATGGGGGGGCTGCGCGATCTTTCGCTGATCACGACCCCTCCGGCCGAGCGGTTGGCCGTCAAAACCTTCGTGCTGGAGTGGAACGAGACCATCGTACGCGAGGCGCTCACGCGCGAGATTCGCCGCGGCGGCCAGATCTACTTCGTGCACA
>VFSW01011548.1_pt1 | contig 12402 bp, 12 predicted proteins | sample 5358111 | NCBI WGS metagenome assembly VFSW01 (sample SAMN11554181, study PRJNA540505) | mine drainage metagenome | isolation source: sediment from site ElyBrook_90M | place: USA: Ely Copper Mine, Vershire, VT | collected 2017
ACAGGCATTCTTAGTTGCCGTCTGCGCGCGGGTACCAAAAGCCGAATCAACCGGGGCACGGGTGCGGGATGCACTCCAGCGCTTGTCCGTGAGGGAGTAGTTGCAAGCATCGCCGCCCGTGCAATCCGCGTCGTCGACGCACTGGTCGCACGCGGTGTGGCAGTAATAGCCCTGACCGCAGGGATAGGGGGTATTGCACTGGCACGCGACCTGGACCGATAGCCCGCCATGGTCCACGAAGCACCCCGTGCTGGGAGGCGGGGGATAAATGTCGGTCGCCCCCGATCCGTCAGGCCCATCGCACGCCGCCGTCGTGACGCACGAGCAGGCGATGGGGCCAATGTTGCTCGGAGAGCAGTACCCCTCGGGGCCGCACTCCGAGTCATCCCTGCAGTTCCCGACCGGGGCGCAGACGTTCGGGATGCTCGGCGGGCCGCTGAAGTTCGGCGGGCGGCAGAGGCAAGCTTGGCCCCCGTCGCAGGCGGTGTCCTGGAAGCACTCGTCGTAAGTGCAATCGAAGATCGCGGGCCCGCCGAATCCGCCGCAGCGGCCGTTCACGCCCATCGTGCAGTCGGAGTCCTGAAAGCACTTGTCGAGCGAGCAGAACCCTCCGGCGTCGGGGGTGCAGTTCGTCGATGCCGTCGGCGTGAACGGAGGGCGCTGCGACGGACACACTGTGCCCGGCGCGTGGTGGAGCGCGGGGATCCGGCCGGCCGTGGCGCCACATGCCAAGCCGCCGTCCCCGCCCGCTGCGTCAGTCGTCACGGATCCGTCGCGCGCGCCGCCGTTCGCCTCCGTCGCCCCGTCGCACGCCGCGGAGAGCAAGGCCAGTGTCGCAGCCAGCCATACACGAGACGATAGGGGGTGGATCAGCACGACGTTCATCATGCCGGAGAAGCCCGCCTCAAACCATGCCACGGGTCACGGGAATGCCCTTTCGTGACGGACGAGCGGGTCCCAAAGGAAGGCTCACCAGCTCTCGACGAACGGTCGCGTCTCTACCTCGAAGGACCATGCCGATGGCGGCTGCTTGGTGAGGAAGAAGACCGTCTCGGCGACGTCGTCGGGTTGGATGAAGAAGGAGTCGGGCTTGCCCGGCATGCGCTGTCGGGTCGTCGGCAGGTCCACGACGCCGTCGACGACGACGAGCGCGACGTGGATGCCCGCCGGCCACAGGTGGCGAGCCATCGACTCGGCGAGGCTCTTCTGCGCGGCCTTGCCCGGAGCGAAGCCGGCAGTCCGCGGGACGCCTCGTCGCGACGCCGTCGCCCCGATGAAGACGATGCTGCCCCGCCCGGCCTGCTTCATCGCCGGGATGACCTGTCGCGAGGTGAGAAAGGCGCCGAGCGTGTTGACCCGCCATGCCTTCTCGAAGTCCGCCGGTGTGACGTCCTCGACCGTGCCCCACACGCCCGCGCCCGCGTTGTAGACGAGGACGTCCACTTCGCCGAGGTCGCGTCGGATGCCGGCGAACGCCGCGTCGACCGAGGCCTCGTCGGCCGCGTCGCAGACGTACGCGCGTGCGCCCGGGAGCGTCTTGGCGAGCTCGCGCGAGAAGTCGAGGCTTCGCGCGAGGAGAGCCACCGCGTATCTCTCGGTCGCGAACCGGCGGGCAAAGGCTGCTCCGTTTCCCGAGCCGACGCCGACGATCGCGCAAACGGGCTGTTTCGTTTGGTGCATGGATGTCTCTCCTTCGAGCGTTGACCACGCCTGGCGAAACCGGGCGACGTGCCATTGCAACGCGAGGGCGCGGCGAGCATCAGAATGCTCCGGACCAAGGGAGGAAGGAAATGCCGCTCAACCATTACGTCACGCTCGGACGCTCGGGCCTCCGGGTGAGTCGTTTCTGTCTCGGCGCGATGACCTTCGGGGAAGACCTCGGCTGGGGCAGCTCGGTGGCCGAGTCGACCCGAATCGTCGACGCTTTCCTCGAGCGCGGCGGCAACTTCATCGACACGGCGAACGCGTACACACGCGGCCACTCCGAGAAGATCCTCGGCGATCACCTCGGGCGCGACCCGAAGAAGCGCGAGCGTGTGGTCCTCGCGACGAAGTTCTTCTCGAATCTCTTCCCTGGGGACCCGAACGGCGGGGGCGCGAATCGCAAGGCGATCCACTCGCAGTTGCACGAGTCGCTCCGGCGCCTCCAGACCGACTATGTCGATCTCTACTGGATGCACGCGTGGGACAAGTACACGCCCGTCGAGGAGACGATGCGCACGCTCGACGACCTCGTGCAGGCGGGCAAGGTCCGCTACGTGGGGTTCAGCGACACACCTGCGTGGAAGGTCGCGCAGGCGCACACCGAGGCGATCCTCCGCGGGTGGCCGCCGCTCGCCGCGCTCCAGATCGAATATTCGCTGCTCGAGCGGACCGTGGAAGGAGAGCTCATGCCGGCGGCGATCGAGCTCGGGCTCGGCGTGACGCCTTGGTCGCCGCTGAAGGGCGGCGCTTTGTCGGGCAAATATGCGAGAAAGGACAAAGGGCGCCACAAGCCGGACCGCGCGATGTTCCTCGAGGCGACGCTCGCCGATGACAAGACGTACGACGTGGTCGAGACAGTGGACGGCATCGCCAAGGAAATTGGGGCGACACCCGCGCAGGTGGCGCTCGCGTGGCTCTTGGCACAGCCGGGGGTTACTTCGCCCATCATCGGGGCGCGGACGCTCTCGCAGCTGAGCGACAACCTCGTCGCGCTCGACTTGAGGCTCGCTCCGGCGCAGATCGCGAAGCTGAACGCCGTGAGCCAGCCGAAGCTGAACTTCCCGGCGGAGTTCAGCAGCCGCGTCGGGGCGTTCGGTTACGGGGGCACGACGATCCACGGCGTCGAGTACCCGATCCTTCCGATCCTGCCGCGAAACGATTCGGAGCGGTATTAGGTGAGCGTCGGTCCGCCGGTGCGGCTTCTGCTCGCCGCCGTCCTCGAGGGGCGAGACCTCTCGATTTCGAAAGCGTCGCTCGAAGCAGACCTGGGGACACACGACGCAAAGAGAGCGTCACTCGAATCCCCGCTAGGTCGACGAAAACGAGCCGCCGCGGCCATCGATCATCGGCGAGGGTACCGATCTCCCCGCTCCGTCTCCAGGCAGAGTCGAGAGGCGCTCAGTCGTCGTGTGCGCCCGCGGCGACCCAGGCGCTCAAGTCGGCGGCGGTCTGCGCGTTCATCGTCCCGGCGCGCACCGCCTGAGCCGGTGGCATGTTCCCGCCGAACAAGCGCAAGCACGAGTTGCTCTTGCTGGCGAGGGGGGACTTTTCGCCGTTGATGTAGCCGCGGTCATGGAGCCAGTGGAAGGCGGCATGGGCGTCCCCCATTACCGAGGCATGGCACTTGGCCGACCTTCCGCATCCCCCCACCGAGCCGGCCGCGAAATACTCATCGAAGAGGTGCGACCACGTCGGCACGGGCTCGGGGGCAGGCGATTCCGGCGCGGGGGTGGGCGCCGCCACCTCGACGGAAGGCGCGCGAGCGACGGTCGCCGGCGCGGGCGATACGCCGGTAGGGGAGATAGGCGCACGCACCCCCCGGCCCTGACCCGCGCAGCCGGCGAGGGCGAAAACAAGAACACTTGCCCCCCGACGGAGCCTCGTCGCCATGAAACAGCGGGGAAAAGCAGGACCCGTGCCTCCGCGCGGCATGGGTCGGAACTCGTCGATTTCGCTGAGAAACTCGAGACGCCGCGCTCCCGACAGGCGGCGTGTTCTGCGTTCGCGCGCAGGACGTGCGCGTGGTGGAACGCCAAGCCAAGACGGCGGAGCTAGGCGGCCACGGCTCGCGTCAGCGTGCGGTAGCGCAGGAACATCACGACGCGCCACGGGAGGAGCATCCCGTAGGCGAGCAGGAAGAAGAGCGAGCCGGTCTGCACGGCGTCGACGTATTTCTCGACGTACGAGCGCGCCGCCAGCCGGACGGCGACGAGCGCGAGGAGGATGACGAGGAACGCGCGCGAACGCCTGAGCAAGATGGCGTCGCCGTGCCGCGTGAGCGCCGAGGCGGGGACGAGCGCATAGGAGAGGAAGAGGGCGCCGACGAGGAAGGCGGCGAGGCCCCAGGCGAACGGGACGCGCGTTTGCGGGACGAGGAACATCGAGAAGCCGGTCGTCATCCCGAGCGGGGGGGCGAGGATCTTCACGGCCGTGACGGGCCGCTGCGTTTCGCGGATGCGCCAGGCGAGGACGGCCGCGCCGCCTACGAGGCTGCCGATGAGCGTCGTCGTCTGCATCGCGGGCGGCACGCTAGCATCGTGCGGCCCTCTGTTCCCGTCGAGTCCCGTCGAGCGCGGCCGAGACCGCGGGTCGAGGGGCATCGCAATCGGTCAGTCGGTAGGCGTCGCGTCGCCGTCCGCCGTCGCCTCACCGTCTACCGTCGCATCCATGCCCGCCGCATCGCCGTCTGCCGTCGCGTCACCGCCCGCCGTCGCATCGCCGTCTGCCCTCCCCTCGCCGTCCGCCGTCGCGTCTCCGTCCATCGAGGCGTCGCCGTCCCCCGACGCGTCCTTGACGCCCGATGCATCGCCGCCCTCCGCCGAAGCATCCACGTGGCCGACGCTTCCTCCCTCGTAAGGGACGCTCGCGTCGTACCAAGCCCCCTGCGACGTGTCGATCAACGGCGGCTCGCTCTGCGAGCAACTCGCAGCCGCTACCGCGCAACCCGCTCCGGCCGCCATCCATGCCATCCATCGTCTCGCCATCGGATGTAGGCTCCCCGGGCGACAGGATGCGCCATTCGCGACCTCCTGTCACCAGCGAGTTCGCGAAACCGACGACACCGGCTGGAACTCGGCGAGCCTCGCGGCTGCGACCGGACAGCGTCCGGTTTCATCGAAATCGTCTGTCGGGCGGGCGTCGAGGATTCACGGTCCAGGTTTAGGTTGTCGCCAAGGATGTGTGCACATGTCAGGCAGCTTGACGCCTCCGGCGGCGCTCCGTAGGCTGGCTCGAGCATGTCCGGGCTGTCGATGCCACCAAGCGGCGAGCTTGACTTTCTCAGCTTGGGAGCCCTCGTGCACCGCCTCGACCCGGGGGTCACACCGATCCGGAAGGCGACCGAGTTTCGCGTGCACGTGAGCGGCGGGGAGTTCAACGTCGCGGCCAACCTGGCCGACTGTTTTCGGATGAAGGCGGGCATCGCCAGCGCGATGGCGGATTATCCGATCGGAGAGCTCATCGCGGAGCGCGTTCGCGCCATGGGCGTTCGCCCTTTCTACAAGCATTTCCACCACGATGGCGTCCACGGCCCGAACATGGCGACGGTCTACAGCGACCGCGGGTTCGGCGTGCGCCCGGCCGTCGTCTTTTACAATCGCTCGAACGAAGCCGCGGCGCGCCTGAAGCCGGGGGACTTCGACTGGAACGCCATCTTTTCGCGCGGGGTCCGCTGGCTTCACAGCGGAGGCATCTTCGCCTCGTTGTCTCCGTCGACCGGCGGGGTCATCGTCGAGGCCATGCGCGCGGCCAAAGCGGCGGGCGCCGTGGTCAGCTTCGACCTGAATTTCCGTGAGAAGCTCTGGAACGCGTGGGGAGGGCGGCAGCAGGCCGTCGAGGTGATCGGGCGCATCGTGGAGCACGTGGACATCCTCGTCGGCAACGAGGAAGACCTTCAAAAAGGTTTGGGGATTCCCGGCCCCGAGGTGGGCGCGAGCGCCGCGCACGAGCCGGCCGACAAGCGGGCGTTCTTCGAGATGATCGGGCGCGTCATCAAGAAGCACCCGCACATCAAGGGGGTCGCGACGACGCTGCGCGAGGTCATCTCGACGAACCGTCACCGGTGGAGCGCAGTCGCATGGGTGGACGGCCAGGAGTACGGAGCCCCCACGTGCGAGCTCGACGTTCTCGACCGCGTCGGCGGGGGCGACGGGTTCGCCTCGGGCTTCTTCTACGGGCTCCTCACCGGCGAGCCTCCCGAGGAAGCCGTCAAGCTCGGGTGGGCGCACGGCGCTCTCCTGACGACGTTCCCGGGGGACACGACCATGGCAACCCTGGAGCAGGTCCGGGCGTTCGCCAAGGGCGGATCGGCTCGCATCCAGCGGTAGTATGCTCCCGGCGGCGACCGCTCCCGGCCGTGATAGAGCGGGGCGCGTGATGCGCGCGCTGCGAACGCTGCAGTGGGTCGGCCTCGTGCTGCTCGCGCTCGGCGTCGGCGCCGGAGGGCTCTGGTACTCGGCTTTCGGTAGGAGCAAACCCATCGTCGACGGGCAAAGCGTCGCCGAGGGCGTGGAGCAGGTGAAGGACGGCTTCGTGAGCCTGTTCATCGTCGACGCGGGGGCCGGCAAGGTCGTGCTCGTCGACGCAGGCAACGACCAGCTCGGGAGGGCGCTGCTCGCGGCCCTTGGAAAGCGCGGCCTCTCGGCGTCCTCCGTCCTCGCCATCTTCCTCACCCACGGCCATCCGGACCACACCGCCGGCTGCAACCTGTTCCCGGGCGCGCAGGTCTACGCGCTAAATAGCGAGCTCCCGCTCGTCGGCGTCGCGGCGAAGGTCACGCATCCGCTGGTGGACGGCGAAGTGACCGACGTGGACGACCTGCGGGTGGAGACGTTCGCCGTTCCGGGCCACACGTCCGGCTCCGCGGTGTTCCTCGCGCGCGGCGTGCTGTTCTTCGGTGACAGCGCCGGGGCTTCGAAGAGCGGCCAGCTGATGCAGGCCGCGCGCATCTTCACGGCCGATCCGACGGAGAACGTCGCCTCTCTGAAGGCGCTCGCCGCGAGGCTCGGTCCGCGCGCCGGGGAAATCAAAGAGCTCGCGTTCGCCCACACGGGGCCGCTCGCGGGACTGAAGCCCCTGCTCGCGTTCGCGCGCAGTCACTAGTATGAGACCCGCTGATGCACCCCGAAGAGGGTGACGCAAGGAGCCACTGTCATGACCCAGTCGATTCGCCGAGCCGCCGTCATCGGGGCGGGCGTGATGGGGAGCGGCATCGCCGCGCACCTGGCCAACGCGGGCGTCGAGGTCCTCCTCCTCGACATCGTCCCGCCGAACCTCACCGAGGCCGAGAAGAAGCAACGAAGCGCACGGAACCGCTACGCGGCTGGGGGCCTGGACAAGGCCGTCAAGGCGCGGCCGGCGGCGTTCTTCAGCAAGGAGCGCGCGCGGCTAGTCTCGGCCGGCAATACGGAGGACGACCTCGAGAAGGTCGCGAAGGTCGACCTCGTCGTCGAGGCGATCATCGAGCAGATCGAGCCGAAGCGCGACCTCTTCGCCAGGCTCGAGAAGGTCGTGGGCGACCGCACGATCGTCGCGTCGAACACGAGCGGCCTCCGCATCCACGACATGATGAAGGGGCGCTCGGAGTCCTTCCGCAAGCGCTTCCTCGTCATGCACTTCTTCAACCCGGTCCGCTACATGAAGCTCCTCGAACTCGTCGCGGGGCCCGACACGTCGCCCGAGACGCTCGAGCGCGTGCGGCGGTTCGGAGAAGACGTGCTCGGCAAGGGCATCGTCTTCGGCAAGGACACGCCGAACTTCATCGGCAACCGCATCGGCGTCTACGCGATGATGTCGGCGATCCACCTCATGCTCGAGGAGGGCCTGGCGCCCGAGGACGTCGACGCCATCACGGGCGAGCCGATGGGGCACCCGAAGAGCGCGAGCTTTCGCACGGCCGACCTCGTCGGGATCGACACCTTCGTCCACGTCGCCCAGAACTGTTTCGACTCGCTGACGACCGACGAGGACCGCAAAGTCTTCGAGGTCCCGGCGTACATCCGCCAGATGGTCGAGAAGAAGCTCCTCGGGGACAAGACCAAGGGAGGGTTCTACAAGAAGGCGGGCGACGGCATCGAGACGCTCGACCCGAAAACGCTCTCCTATCGCGCCCGCGGCGGCGACAAGGAGATCCGCAACCTCACCAAGGAGCTCTCCAAGATCGAGGACCCGCGAGAGCGCCTGCGCAAGCTGGTGTCTGCGGGGGGGACCTCCGCCGACAAGCCCGGGGCCGGGGCATTCGCGTGGAAGGCCCTCTCGAGGACGCTCGCGTATTCGGCGAGGCGCGTGGGCGAGATCGCGGACAGCATCGTGGCGATCGATGACGCGATGAAGTGGGGATATAACTGGGAGCTCGGGCCGTTCGAATCGTGGGACGCCGTGGGGTTCGAGGCCGCGCTCGACCGGATGAAGAAGGACGGGGTCGCGCTCCCCGCGTCGATCGACGAGATGCGCGCCTCGGGCGCGAAGAGCTTCTACACGAACGACGGACGTGTCTACGACCTCGTCAAGGGCGGGTACGTCCCGCGCGAGGTCGACACGCGGACGGCGACGCTCGCGGTCCTCCGCAAAGGGAGCGCGCCGGTGCTGAAGAACGACGGCGCCGAGGCGTGGGACCTCGGGGACGGCGTGCTCGGCCTCACGTTCAAGTCGAAGGCGAACAGCATCGACCCGGACGTCATCCAGATGATCCACGACTCGGTCGCGCGGGCGGAGAACGACTTTCGCGCGCTCGTCCTCGCCAATCAAGGGGAGCACTTCTGCGTGGGCGCGAACCTCTTCCTCGTCGTCATGGCGGCGGGGCAAAAGCAGTGGGACTCGATCCGCGGAATGGTTCAGGGGTTCCAGCAGGCCTGCCAGCGTATGAAGTACGCAAGCGTGCCCGTCGTCGCGGTTCCGTGCGGGATGGCGCTCGGCGGGGGCCTCGAGCTGTGCCTGGGAGCGGGCAACGTGCAGGCGGCCGCGGAGACCTACGCGGGGCTGGTCGAGGTGGGTGTCGGGCTCGTGCCGGGAGGCGGGGGAACGATGAACCTGCTCTGGCGTGCGCTCGGAGGGGTGCCGGAAGGGGCGACGGTCGACCCGTACGCGCTCGTCACGCAGGTTTTCAAGAACGTCGCGCTGGCGAAAGTGGCGACGAGCGCCGAGGAGGCGAAGGCTTTCGGGTACTTCCACCGTACGGACGGCGTCTCGTTCGACAAGGCGCGGCTCTTGACGGACGCGAAGGCGCGCGCCATCGGCCTGGCGCAAAGCGGCTGGCACCCGCCCGCGCCGAGGGCCTACGTCCTCCCCGGAGACAGCGGGATCTCGACGCTCAAGATGATGATTCGCACGCTCGTCGACGCCGGTCAGGCCTCCGAACACGACGCGAAGATCGCGACGAAGCTGGCCGAGCTCGTCTGCGGCGGCGTCGCGGGCGGCTCGCACGAGGTGGCCGAGGAGGAGATGCTCGACCTCGAGCGCGAGGCCTTCCTCAGCCTGTGCGGCGAGCCGAAGAGCCAGGAGCGGATGCAGTACATGTTGATGAACAACAGGCCGCTGAGAAACTGACGTCGACATAATACGGTGGGGGGAGTCTTCCCCTCTCATGAGCACTGACGCGAGAAGGCGTGGTGACTATGTTGGATCGCGGCGAAGGGAACCCAATGATGCAAGACATCGTCATCCTCGAGGCAGTCCGTTCGGCGGTAGGGCGCGCGCAGAAGGGGACGCTGGCGCTTACGCGCCCCGATGAGCTCGCGGGGCAGGTGATTGCGGCGTTGATGAAGAGGGTGCCGCAGGTGAAGCCGTCGGAGGTCGAGGATCTCGTGTTCGGGTGCGCGATGCCCGAGGGGGAGCAGGGGCTCAACGTGGCGCGCGTGGCGGGCTTTCTCGGAGGCCTGCCGCAAGAGACGAGCGCTATGACGGTGAACCGCTTCTGCTCGAGCGGCCTTCAGGCGATCGCGATCGCCGCAGGGTCGATCGCGACCGGTGCGCACGACCTCGTCGTCGCCGGGGGAGTCGAATCGATGACGATGGTTCCGATGACGGGCAACAAGCTGAGCACGTCGCCCGAAGCGATGGAGAAGTGCCCCGAGGTGTACACGCCGATGGGGATTACGGCAGAGAACGTCGCGAAGAAATTCGGCATTTCGCGCGCCGATCAGGACGCGTTCGCGCTCCGTAGCCAGCAGAAGGCAGCGGCGGCCCAGAAGGCGGGCAAGTTCGAGGATGAGATCGTCGCGGTGAAGGCGACGCAGTACGAGGGGGGCAAGCGCGTCGAGGTCGAGTTCAAGCGCGACGAGATGATCCGCGCCGACACGACGCTCGAAGGCCTCGGGAACCTCAAGCCGGCGTTCGCGAAGGACGGAACGGTGACCGCCGGCAACGCATCGCCTCTCTCGGACGGCGCCGCGGCCGTGATCGTCACGTCCGCTGCCAAGGCGAAGACGCTCGGCCTGAAGCCCCTCGGATTCTTCCGCGCCTTCGCGACCGCCGGAGTCGACCCGGCCATCATGGGCATCGGGCCGATCCCAGCCGTCCGCAAGCTCCTCGCCAAGACCCAGCTCTCGATCCGCGACATCGACATCGTCGAGCTCAACGAGGCCTTCGCCAGCCAGGCCGTCTACGTCCAGAGGACGCTCGAGATCCCGGAGGAAAAGCTCAACGTCCACGGCGGCGCCATCGCCCTCGGCCATCCGCTCGGCTGCACCGGAGCGAAGCTCACGGCGACCGCCCTCTACGAGCTGAAGAGGCGCGGCGGCCGCTACGCCATCGTCACGATGTGCATCGGCGGCGGCCAGGGCGCGGCGGGCCTGTTCGAAGCGGCGCGGTAGCCCGTCACGCCGTCATCGATGCGTTGACGCCCGCTTCCACGGCGTCGACCGAAGCCGTCTTGAGGTCGAGCGCGCGACCGCCGGCCAGCTCGGGGGGAGGATCGTACGGCGCGCGCCCCACCTGCTTGGTGCGGAAGCGGTCGTCGAAGATACCGACGAGGTACGCACGCAAGCAGTAGCCGAAGATGCTCGGCTCGTTCAAGGCTGGGTCGATGAGGTGCGCGATCTTGGCGTGGGCATCGGGGAGCTTGCTCCAGTGCAGGCCCGCGCTCTCGTGGTGCGCCGCGTGGTAGCCGTTATTGAAGACCAGCCAGTTGCCGAGCTTGGAGACGAAGTTCCGCGAGTGGTTGTGCTCCGACCACGGGTCGGTGTGCACGTGCTGGATGTAGTTGATGAAGATCATCGACCAGTTCGCGAAGAACGCCGAGATCGCGAAGCCGCACACCCAGAGGCCGATGCCCTTCCACCAGGGCATGTGGTGGAGGAAGGCGGCGCCGATGCCGAGGGCGAGGAGGGTCGCCTGCGCGAGGACGAGCGTCGCGTACTGGCCGCGGATCTGGCGGTAAAGGGAGGGGTTATTCGCCTTCGCCTTGCGGATGTACTCGTCGATCACGGCGCCCTGCCAGTACGCCGAGACGAAGTAGTACGTACTCGCGACGAGCCAGGTGTTCTTCTTCGAGTAGCGCCAGGTGATCGTCGCGTCGCCGGCCTTGTTGACGTACTTGTGGTGGTTGAGGTTGTGCGTGGGGATCCACGCGAAGGTGGGGAAGCCGTAGAAGATGCTCAGCCACGCGGAGTGGACGGCGTTCAGGCGGCGGCTCTTGAACGTCGGGCTGTGATTATGGTTGTGGCTGAAGACGCCGGCGCAGAAGCCGAAATAGAGGCTCAGCGGCAGGAGCCATGGGATGAGCCTCGGCTCTACGTAGGGAGCGAAGCCCACCGCGGGAAAGAAGACGTACGCCCAGAGGACGGTTCGCCAGTCGGCCTGGTGACGTAGCATCGGTTTTTTCCCTGCAGGTTGATGCCGGAGGCTAGCCGACGGAGCCGCCGAGGGCACCACCTTTCGGTGGCGCCGTCGTGCGCAAGCCCATTCGCGGCGAAGAGGAAGCCCCAACATTGCGATGCCGGGGGAGCGGGCAGCATCCGGTCCATGCCATCCGCCTCATCCGCAGTCGCCTCGGCTGCCCTTTACTGCCCGCCGTGAACGAGCGCGTAGAGGAACAGCGCGAACGCCAGCGAGAGGAGCTTCAAGCCCATGTTCTCGGAGACCATGGCGCGAAACTGGTAACCGATGTCCACGGATCACTCCTCTCTCGGGCGGGGCGGGCCCTCGGCCGGCTTGACTGGCGTCTCCATGGGCTTGGCGGGCGCCATGGGCCGCGAGGAGAGCGGCTCGTCGAGGTTTCGACGGGGGGGCTCCGGAGAGGCCGAAGGCCGGCCGTCGTTGTTCTCCTTCGCGGGATCTTTCGGCGCGGGCTTCGGCAGATCGGACCGCGTCATCGGCACAGCCGAGACCCGCGCCTCCCCGCCGATGGGTGGCGGCGCGACGCGGTAGCTGCCCGTCGCGGGCGACGACGCACTTCCCGGCCGCTTCTGCCCCTTGCCCCGCTGCCGGCGGGAGCGCTGGCCGAAAAGGCCGAGGAGGGCCTGCCGGAGCGAGGCGCCGTCCAGATTGCTGACGATGTTGCCGTTGAAGCAAAAGCTGATGCTCCCGCGCTCCTCGCTCACGACGACGACGACGGCGTCCGTCTCTTCGGTGATCCCGAGCGCGGCGCGGTGGCGAGAGCCGAGCGACTTGTCGAGGACCTTGGTGTCGGGCATCGGGAAGAAGACGCCGGCCTTGGCGACGCGGAGGTTGCGGATGACTACCGCGCCGTCGTGCAGCTTGTTC
>VFSW01011549.1_pt1 | contig 12401 bp, 9 predicted proteins | sample 5358111 | NCBI WGS metagenome assembly VFSW01 (sample SAMN11554181, study PRJNA540505) | mine drainage metagenome | isolation source: sediment from site ElyBrook_90M | place: USA: Ely Copper Mine, Vershire, VT | collected 2017
CGGGCGTGTTGACGTGTTGTCCCCCCGCTCCCGACGAACGATAGGTGTCGACGCGAAGGTCCTTCTCGTCGATCTCGACTTCGGAGGCGTTGTCCTCCAACAGCGGCGTCACGTCCAGACTCGCGAAACTGGTTTGCCGGCGAGCTTGTGAGTCGAAGGGACTGATGCGCACGAGACGATGGACGCCGCGTTCGGCCGACATCCAGCCGTACGCGAATCGGCCCTTCACGATGAACGTCGCCGACAGGAGGCCCGCCTCTTGACCCTCGGTCGCCTCGTCCACTTCGACGCCGAAGCCGCGCCGTTCCGCCCAGCGCGAGTACATGCGCAGCAGCATCTCGGTCCAGTCCTGCGCGTCGGTGCCACCGGCGCCCGCGTGCAGTTCGACGATCGCGTCATTGGCGTCGTAGGGGCCACTGAAGAGACTCTGGATCTCGAGCGCTGCCAGTTTGGACTCGAGGGACGCGATGGTCGTGGTCAGTTCATTGAGCAGCGACCAGTCGGCGTCGCCCGAAGCGATCGCCTCGCGTGAGAAGTCGGCGAGCACGACACTGTCGTCGAGCGCGGCACGCAGCTCGTCGAACTGTTCGAGGTCGTTGGACAGACGCCCGAGCTCGGTCGTGACCTCTCGAGCGTTGTCCTGGTCGTCCCAAAGGTTCGGGTCGGCCACGAGTTCACTCAGGAGTGCGTGACGGTCTCGGCTGGCGTCGATCTTCAGGTAGGCGCGCGCGGCGTCCCACCTCGACTCGAGGTCCTCCAGCGTGCTGAGGGCCTCGCGAAGGGTATTCTCCGCCTTAGGGTCGGCCATGGCACTGCTTGAACTTCTTGCCCGATCCACACCAGCACGGTTCGTTGCGGCCGATCTTGTCTCCCTGCTTGGGAAGCGGCTTGGCGCTCGGGCCGTGCGCCGGAAGTTCGGTAGCGCCCGGGGCAACGGCGTTGACGTTGGTCTGCGCGCGCTCGAGTCCGCGATCGTTCTCGGGTTCGGGCGCGACCGCCTCGACGTGCGTGATGTAGCGAACGAAGTCTCGGTCGACGTTGTTGAGGAGTTGCTCGAACAGGAGGTAACCCTCCTTCTGCCACGCCGTCAACGGGTCCTGCTGGGCGACCTGGCGTAGGTGGATGCCGTCACGCAGGTAGTCCATGTCCGACAGGTGGTCGCGCCAGCGCTGGTCGAGGATCTGGAGCATGACATCGCGCTCTATCTCCTTGGCGGTGTCGATGCCACCGGGGAAGCCTTCGCACTTCGCTTCGTACTGCGAGATCGCGTCGTCGATGACGACACCGAGAATGTCGTCACGGTCCTCGTACTCACCGAGGGCCTCCACGGAGAGGGTCGTCGGGTAGTAGTTCACCAACTCGGTCATGAGTGCATTGAGGTCCCAGCCTTCGGCGAAGTCGCCCTCGAGCTGTTCGTCGACGACGTAGGTGAGGATCTCCTCGATCATGACGATCGTCGCGTCGTGCATGTCCTCTCCATCGATCACCTGTTGACGACGGGCGTAGATGACCTTGCGCTGCTCGTTCATGACCTCGTCGTACTTGAGGACGTCTTTTCGAATCTCGGCGTTGCGACCTTCGACGGTGTTTTGCGCGCGTTCGATCGCCTTCGAGACCATTTTCGCCTCGATCGGCAGGTCGTCGGGCATCGTGCGGTCCATGACCCACGACACGGCCCCGGTCGCGAAGAGGCGCAACAGCTCGTCCTCGAGCGACAGGTAGAAACGACTCTCACCGGGGTCGCCCTGACGTCCCGATCGTCCGCGCAACTGATTGTCGATACGACGAGAGTCGTGTCGCTCGGTGCCCAGCACGTAGAGTCCGCCGAGCTCGCGAACCTCGTCGCCCTCAGCGTCACAGATGGGCTTGAAGGTCGCCAACGCCGCCTGGTACGCCGCGTCGAACTCCTCGGTTTCGGGCGCGAAGCCCCGGCTCTGCGCCTCGCGCCGCGCGAGGCCCTCGAAGTTGCCGCCGAGGACGACGTCCACACCTCGACCGGCCATGTTGGTCGCCACGGTGACGGCGTGTTTTCGTCCCGCCTGCGCCACGATCTCGGCCTCTCGGAAGTGCTGCTTCGCGTTGAGGACCTCGTGCGTGATGCCGGCCTTGGCGAGTTCACGTGACAGAAGTTCGGACTTCTCGACCGAGGCGGTACCGAGCAGGACCGGCTGGCCGAGGTCACTGCGCTCGCGTACGTCCTCGACGATCGCGGCGAACTTCGCTGCTTCGGTCTTGAAGATCAGGTCGGGCTCGTCCTTACGGATGAGCGGCTGGTTCGACGGGATCGGCACGACGGAGAGCTTGTAGGTGTTGCCAAACTCCGCGGCCTCGGTCTCGGCCGTTCCGGTCATGCCGGCCAACTTTTCGTAGAGACGGAAGTAGTTCTGCAAGGTGACCGTCGCCCAAGTGTGATTCTCCTCTTGGATCCGGACCCGCTCCTTGGCCTCGACCGCTTGGTGCAGTCCGTCGGACCAGCGTCGCCCGTCAAGCGTACGGCCGGTGAACTCATCGACGATCTTCACTTCGCCCGCGTCCACCAGGTAGTCCTTGTCGCGGTGGAAGAGCTCCTTGGCGCGCAGCGCCTGACCCAATTGGTGGACGTAGTTCGTCGCGACCAGGTCGTAGAGGTTCGAGACGCCGAGTTGCTTCTCGACCTTCTCGATGCCGGCCTCGGTCGGCACGACGGTCTTCTTCTCTTCGTCGACTTCGTAGTCGACGTCACGAGTGAGCGATCTCGCGATCGAGGCGAACTGGTAGTAGAGCTTCGTGACGTCCGACGCCGGTCCCGAGATGATGAGGGGTGTACGCGCCTCGTCAATGAGGATCGAGTCGACCTCGTCGACGATGGCGTAGTGGTGACCGCGTTGGACCATGTGCTCTCGGCGCGACGCCATGTTGTCGCGCAAGTAGTCGAAGCCGAACTCCGTGTTGGTGCCGTACGTGATATCGCAGTTGTAAGCCTCGCGCTTCTCTTCGAAGTCAGCGAGGTCGGGCCCGACACGACCGACGGTAAGTCCGAGGAATCGGTGCAACTGACCCATCCAGTTGGCGTCGCGCGTCGCGAGGTAGTCATTGACGGTCACGACGTGCACTCCCTGGCCGGCCAGCGCATTCAGGTAGACCGGCAACGTCGAGACCAGGGTCTTGCCCTCACCGGTCTTCATCTCAGCAATCCAGCCGAAGTGCAGCGCCATGCCACCCATCAATTGGACGTCGTAGTGGTGTTGGCCGAGCACGCGTGTCGCGCCTTCGCGCACGACCGCGAACGCCTCGAGCAAGAGGTCGTCGAGTTCCTCGCCTTGGGCGAGGCGCGCACGGAACTCCGTCGTCTTCGCGCGCAGCTCCTCGTCGCTGAGCGCGGCCATCTCGTCCGCCAGAGCGTTGATCGGAGGTACCAGTTCGGCCAGTTGACGGACGCGTTTGCCCTCGCCGGCCTTTAGAATCTTGCTAAATACACTCATGTCTTGTCGTACCCTACCGGTCTCTCACGCCATTTCATTTGGGCTGCGAGTGTTGACCTGGTCTTTTACCCCACACTTGCCTGCAGCGATGTCCGTGCGACCCGCCAGCAGCACGAGGCTCTCCAGCGACTGCGTCACACACTTCACCGGCTCCCACTTCGGCCACTTTGACCGCGATGAGGCAGGACTTACTTCTAAACCGCGCCATGCTCAGCGTCGATAAGACGCCTTACGTGGGTCGTTTCGCCCGCGACTGGCATCGACTTTCAACCACAAACCACTCGCAGCCCAGGAGACATTCTAGACGGCCCCCTGATCAGGGCGTGGGGCGGATGACGAGGACCACCAAGAGACGTAGCCCAAGCACCAAGGACGCCAGGGGCACCAGCAAACGGCGCCATCCGCTCGCGGTCTGCCATTCGAAACGCAGGGCGCTTCGGTGATGGGCGATCAGCATCGCGCGCGGCGCCCGCGCTCGCGAAACGCCTTCGATATGGGTCACCAAGGCGTCACGCGTCGCCGCGACGCCGAATCCGTGCTCGCGGATCTGCCAGCACAAGGCCATGTCCTCGGCGAACATGAAGTAGCGCTCGTCGAAGCCGCCCACCGCCTCAAAGACATCGCGCCGTACGAGGAAGAACGCGCCTGACACCCAGTCGACCGTGCCGTCGGCCCGCGGAGATCGGTAACGGCGCGTGGCGGGGTTGTTCGGCCAGAGCGGCGCCAGTAGTGCGTGCAGACCAGCGAGCCAGAAGTTGGGAAAGACTCGCTGCGACGGATAGATGGTTCCATCGGGTCGCATGATCTCGGGGCCGACGATGCCGACGCTCGGATGCTCGTCCAGGAAGTGCACGAGGGCCTCGACCGCCCCGGCGTGCACGACGACATCAGGATTGGAGACAACGAGATAGGTCCGTTTCGGTGCGGCGGCGACACCCCGGTTCACGCCACGCCCCATGCCGAGGTTGAGCTTGGGCACCACGAGGACGACGTGCTGGCCCGAGAGCGACGGCAACGTCGATCCCTCGTCGCCGTTCTCGACCACGACGATGTCCGTGACGCCGTTGGCGTGGAGCGAGTCGACACAGTTGTCAAGGGCTTGGCCCGCGTGAAAGTCGACGATCACCGCCGCCACGTCCGTCGCGACGTCGCTCACGGATCGACCTTCGCGCGTTGGTCGCGGTCGCGCACCAGTCGAGCGACGCCGTCGCGCCACGCCGGCAGGGGCGAGTACGTCGCGGCGAATTTCTCCGTCGATAGATCGCTGCGAATCGGACGGGCCGCGAGTGGAGCGGGATCGAGTTCACTCGTAGTGATCGCGGTCGCGAACTCGTCGCCGCGCCCACAGAGTTCGCCGACGAAGTGCGCGATGTCAAACCACGTCGTCGTACCGGTGTTCGCGACGTGCCAAAGTCCGCTAGGTCGCTCGCGTACGAGCGTCGCTAACGCCCGCGCGAGATCGCTCGCGACGGTGACCGTACCGGTCTGGTCATTGACGAATCGAACTGTCGCGCCCGCCTTGGCACGATCGGCGATGACGTGCACGACGTTCTTGCCTCGAACCCCCATGACCCACGACGTGCGCACGATGGTGTCGTCGCTCGAGCAGAGCAACTCCCCCGCACGCTTCGAGGCGCCGTACACGTTGAGTGGATTGGTGGTGTCCTCCTCGACATAGCTGGCACCCTTGTTCCCGTCGAAGACGTAGTCGGTCGAGATGGCGATGAGATGCGCGCCGAACTCCTTGGCGGCGAGCGACATGGCCTCGGTGCCGGTGGCGTTGACCGCAAAGCAAAGCTCCTCTTCTTCTTGAGCTCGGTCGACCGCGGTATACGCCGCGAGGTGGACGATGACGTCAGGTCGCGCGGCGCCGACGGCGCGGCGCACGGCGTCGCGGTCGCTGACGTCGAGATCGTCGTGGGTCAAGCCGAGCGCCTCGAACTCGTCGTTGGCGATAGACCGTCCATCAGGTTCAAACGATGATTCGCCACCGAGGGGCGTGGCGCCGGCGAGCACGTCGAGCAGGTCGACGCCCACTTGCCCCGAGGCCCCCGTCAACATCACGCGCGTAGCGCGGCTCATTTGACGCCGCCGTCATCGGGTCGCACGTGCACGACGTCACCGGCCGCGAACGTGACCTCTTCGCCGTCGACGTCGACCACGAGCCGACCCATTTCATCGACGGACGTCGCGGTACCGGTGACGGACCCCTCGCGCTGTTCCACGCGCACTCGCTGACCGAGCGTCGCCAGCGCCCGCACGTACTCATCACGCAGCTGCGCTCGCCCTTCAGTGGAATCGAGTCGCTCGCGTCGCACCTCGAGCTCGTCCAGCACGATGTCGAGGAGCGCGGGCGCGGTGATCGTGACCCCCGACGCCGCGCGCACGCTGGTCGCGCGCACCCCCGGTGGTCCCTCGTACGTCAGATTGACGCCGATGCCCACGACGACGGCGAGGCGTTCATCGACGGCCACGATCTCGGCCAAGAGTCCAGCGAGTTTCGCGTCACCGACGATCAGGTCGTTCGGCCATTTCAGCGCCGGTCGAACTCCGCTGAGGCGCACGAGGGCGGCACGCGTCGCGAGGGCCACTGACGCCACGACCAACTGCAACTGGTCGGGGCTGACATCGGGCCGCAGGAGTATCGAACAGAGCAGGGACGATCCCGGCGAGGACTCCCACGTGCGCTCGAGCCGCCCCCGGCCCGCACTCTGGAAGTCCGCGAAGGCGACGAGGCCCTCGCTCGCGCCCTCGCTCGCCTTCTGCGCCACCCACGTGTTCGTCGAATCGACCTCGTCGAAGTGCTCGATTCGCCAGACGATTGAATTCACCAACTCAGAATAGGGTTTTGGCAACGAGTGCTAGAAAATAACAGGCTCTGTACGGAGGTTCGCGTGTTAAAGAAAGTTCTAATCGCCAATCGCGGCGAGATTGCGGTTCGCATCATGCGCACCTGTCGCGAGATGGGCATCGCCACGGTCGCCGTGTACTCCGAGCTCGATCGCAATGCCCTGCACGTGCGATTAGCTGACGAGGCGTACGCCCTGGGGGGCCAGAGCGCGGCCGAGAGCTATCTCAACACCGAGGCCATCCTTGACGTGCTGCACCGGTCGGGGGCTGACTCGGTGCACCCGGGCTACGGGTTCTTCTCCGAGAACACCGACTTCGCCCGCGCGATCACCTCCAAGGGCGTGACCTTCATCGGTCCCCCACCCGAAGCCATCGAAGTTATGGGTGACAAGATCTCGTCACGACTCGCCGCCGCCAAGGTCGGCGTCGAAGGCGTCCCGGGTCGAAGTGAGACGCTCACGAGCGCGGACGAGGTCGTCGCGTTCGGCAAGGAGTTCGGTTGGCCCGTCGCCATCAAGGCCGCGTACGGCGGCGGCGGTCGCGGCATGAAAGTCGTCGAGAGGGCCGAGGACGCGGCCGACGCGCTCGAAAGCGCGCAACGCGAGTCCCAGAGTTACTTCGGTCGACCGGAGTGCTACGTCGAGCGCTACCTCGCGCACCCGCGTCACGTTGAGATGCAGGTGCTCGCGGACACCCACGGCACGACGTTGTGGCTCGGTGAACGCGACTGCTCGGCGCAACGTCGCCATCAGAAACTCATCGAGGAGTCTCCCGCCCCGAACTTTCCTGACGACATTCGTCGCGCCATGGGCGAAGCGGCCGTCCGGGTGTCACAGGCGTGCGGGTACGTCAACGCCGGTACGGTCGAGTTCCTCTTCCAGGACGGCGAGTTCTTCTTCCTCGAGATGAATACACGACTCCAGGTCGAACACCCGGTGACCGAGATGGTGACGGGACTGGACCTCGTCGAATGGCAGTTGCGGATCGCCTCGGGCGAACCCATCACGTTCACCCAGGACGACGTCAGGCGCGACGGACATGCCATCGAGGTGCGCATCAACGCCGAGGACCCCTCCGGTGGGAGGTTCGCTCCCTCCCCGGGCACGTTGCCGCGCTTCGATCAGCCTTCTGGTCCCGGTGTTCGCCGCGTCGCTGGCTACAGCGCGGGCGACACCGTCAGCCAGTACTACGACAACTTGATCGGGAAGCTGATCGTGTGGGGCGCCGACCGTGAAAAGGCCCGTCGCCGGATGCTGCGCGCCATCGAAGAGACGAGCATCGAGGGTGTGGCGACGACACTGCCCGCGGACGTCGTCATACTGAGCGACGAGCAGTTCGTGAACGGCACCCACTCGACGAATTGGGTGGAGCACGATCTCGACTTCACACAGATCGCGACCCCTCAGCCCGTCGCCGTGTCCGTCGGTGAGGGCCATGTCCGCAAGGACGTCACCGCCGAAGTGAACGGCCGTCGTGTAACGGTCGCGCTGTGGATGCCCGAATACAGTGACGAAGGGCTGCCTCGAGCTATCAGCACGGCCGCCAAACCGCGCCGTCAACATCACGCGGGAGTGCTCAGCAGCGGTTCGGGCAACGTCGTCGTTCCCATGCAGGGCACCATTGTGAAGGTCAACGTGGAAGTCGGTCAAGAGGTCGAGGTCGGCGACACCATCGTGATCCTCGAAGCGATGAAGATGGAGAACTCCGTGAACGCCGAGAAGTCCGGCGTGGTGACGTCCATCAACGTCACCGCCGGTGACTCGGTCAGCGCCGGCGATACCATCGCGGTCGTCGAGTGAGCGTCAACGAGGTCGCCACCCGTGCCGTTCGCGATCACGCGGACGAACTCATCGCCTTGAGTCATTTCATCCACGCGCACCCCGAGCTTGGCTACGAGGAGTTCGCCAGCTCCGCGGCCGTCGCCGACGCTGCCGAACTCGCCGGCTTCGACGTCGAACGCGGCATCGCGTCACTACCCACGGCCTTTCGCGCCACGAAGGGAACGGGAGCGCTCCACGTGGTCTATTGCGCGGAGTTCGACGCACTCCCCCACGTGGGCCACGCGTGCGGCCACAACATCATTGCCGCGTCGTCACTCGGCGCCGCCCTCGGTTTGGCGTCGGTCGCCGATGAGCTCGACGTGACGGTGACCCTACTGGGCACTCCCTCTGAAGAGGGCGGAGGGGGAAAGATCGACCTGATCAACGCCGGCTACTTCGACGACGCCCATACGGCGATGATGGTGCACCCCTTCCCTTTTGAACGGCTCGACGCCCACTGCCTCGCGGTCGACCACTTCGACGTCACCTACCTCGGCAAGGAGGCGCACGCCGCCGCCGCGCCGTGGGTCGGCATCAACGCACTCGACGCCCTCACCATCGCGAACGTGGCGCTCGGTCTGCTGCGCCAACAGTTGGCTCCAGGCGACCTCGTCCACGGCATCACGCTCGAGGGTGGCTCGGCAGCCAACATCATTCCCGCGCGCGCCGTAGGACGCTACATGGCCCGTTCCCAGACCAGCGAACGTCTCGGCGCACTTCGACGACGAATCAACGCCTGCTTCGAGGCCGGTGCGCTCGCGACCGGTGCGTCACTCGAGATCGAGGAGATCGGCAGCGCCTTCTCGCAGATGGAGGCCGACCACGACATCCTCGCGCACTACCGCAAGGCGGCGGAGGGTCTCGGTCGATCGTTCGAACTCGACGACCAGGGCGTCGATCGCCCGATGATCTCGACGGACATGGCGAACGTCTCGCTCGTCGTTCCCTCGATCCACCCAATGATTGCCATCCCCACGAACGGTGCGGTGAATCACCAACCGGAGTTCACGCAAGCCTGTATCACACCCGAAGCCGACCGCGCCGTGCTCGACGGCGCGGTCGCCCTCGCGCACACCGCGATCGCCGTGGCTCAAGACGGACCGCTTCGCGCACGATTACTCTCAAGGTCATGAAACTCGAACACGCTCTGTTGTCGGTGGTCCCGGGACGCGAGGAGGAGTACGAGGCAGCCGTGCGCCTCGCCCTGCCCATACTCGAGGCGGTGCCGGACTGTTTCGGCGCGGAGATCCGACGTCAGGAGGAGAACGGCTCGACCTACCTGCTCCTCATCCGATGGTCATCGATCGAAGCCCACATGGCGTTTCGAGAGAGCGAGGCATTCGAGCAGTGGCGCGCCCTGACGCACCCGTTCTACGTCGAGCGACCGAGCGTCACCCACTTCCACGAACCCATCGAGCCCTAACTCGGCTGGTAGACCCCGAACTCGGTCCGCAGGACATCGGCCACTTCGCCAAGGGTCGCGCGACGCGAGAGGGCCAACTTCATCGGGTAGAGCACGTTGGACGACCCGCGCGCCGCGGCCCCCAGTTCGTCGAGCGCGCCACGAACGGCGTCATTGTCGCGCGACTGCTTGAGCTTCGAGACACGAGCGATCTGTGCGCGCTGTTGTGCCTCGTCGATCGGGAACACGTCGGCCTTCGTCGACTCGGCCTCCTCGAAGCGATTGACGCCTACGACCACCTTCTCGCCGCGATCGACGCCGCGCGCGAACTCATACGCCGCAGACTCGATCTCGTCTTGCATGTAGTGCGACTCGATCGCCGCCACCGCTCCCCCGCGATCGTCGATGGCCTCGATGTACTCGCGCGCCAGCCGCTCCACCTCGTTCGTGAGCGACTCGACGAAGTACGAACCGGCGAGCGGATCGACCGTGTCGCCGATCCCCGACTCGAAGCCGAGCACCTGCTGGGTGCGCAGTGCTAATTTCGCGGCGCGCTCCGTCGGCAGTCCGAGCGCCTCGTCGAAGCCGTTCGTGTGAAGTGACTGGGTCCCGCCCAACGTCGCCGCGAGCGCCTGGATCGTCGTTCGCACGATGTTGTTCTCGGGCTGTTGTGCGGTCAACGTCGAGCCGCCGGTCTGCGTGTGGAACCTGAGCATCATGGACTTGGGGTCCTTGGCACCGAAGCGCTCACGCATGATCGACGCCCAGAGCCGCCGCGCCGCGCGGTACTTCGCCACCTCCTCGAAGAGGTTGTTGTGGGCGTTGAAGAAGAAACTCAAACGTGGCGCGAACTCGTCGAGCGCGAGTCCCGCCGCGAGTGCCGCGTCGACGTAGGCGATGCCGTTGGCGAGCGTGAAGGCGATCTCTTGGACGGCCGTCGAACCTGCTTCGCGAATGTGGTATCCCGAGATCGAAATCGTGTTCCAGTTGGGCATCTCCTTGGCGCAGTACGCGAAGGTGTCGACGACGAGACGCATCGACGGGCGCGGCGGGTAGATGTATGTACCACGAGCGACGTACTCCTTCAAGATGTCGTTCTGGATCGTGCCGCGCAATCTGTCACCCGACACGCCCTGCTCCTCGGCGACCAACTGGTAGAGCAGCAGGAGGGTCGACGCCGTTGAATTGATGGTCATCGACGTCGTCACTTCGTCGAGGGGAAGATCGGCCAGCAGGTGACGCATGTCCTCGAGCGACGAGATGGCGACCCCGACCTTGCCCACCTCGCCCTCGGCGCGGACGTGGTCCGAGTCAAAACCCATCTGGGTAGGCAGGTCAAAGGCACAGGAGAGCCCCGTCTGGCCCGCCTCGAGCAGGAACTTGAAGCGCTGATTCGTGGCCCCGGCGCTCCCGAAACCGGCATACTGACGCATCGTCCAGAGTCGTCCCCGGTACATGGTGGGTTGGACGCCGCGAGTGTAGGGATAGCGACCGGGCTCGCCGAGGTCGTGCTCAGGATCAAAGGCGGCCAGGTCACCGGCCCCGTAAACCGGGCGCACGACGATCCCGGAGTCGGTGGTTCGTTCGTCAGATGTCACCTCGACCACGTTACGCGTTGGAGCGAGGAGCTCGATTGTTTCGGGAACGTGAATCAATTGGTTCGGACTCGCGCGACGAGGCTAACGGCGACCAAGATGGACCGGTGAAATGTTCTGGCTGTGGCGCTTACGTCACCGGCGATACATGTGGGTCCTGCAACTCAGCCGTGGCCACGATCGGCGTCGAAGACGAGGTCACCGGTCTTCGTCTCGGGGGCTGGTGGCGACGCGTCGGCGCGACGTTCTCCGACAACGTGATCATGCTCCTCCCGTCCTACGCAGTCTTCGGGCTCTTCGCCGCCCTGGGCGGTGTGGTCGTCGGGGTGCTCGCCGGCTTCATGGTCCAGGGCCTCTATCAGGTCCGTCTGCTCGCGACGCAACGTGGACAGACCATTGGCAATCGCATCGCGCTCACGCGCGTACGCGACGAGGTCACCGGCGGACCGATCACTCGCAACATCGCGCTGAAGCGCTGGGGCTTCGTCGGCGCCTACCAAGCGATCGCGACCTTACTTACGGGCCAATTCGCGCTCTACGTGCTCGTGGGCATCATGCTGATCGACGGGCTCTACCCGCTCGTCAATCCCCGCAAGCAGTCACTGCACGACCGCTTCGCCGGCACGATCGTGGTGATGGCCTAAACGGCCACCGGGTGCGGCATGCACAGGTCGTCGTATTCGGCGATCACGATTGGCCCCGCGTCCTCACCACAGGCGGGACACGACGGGTCGCGGCGGACCTTGAAGGTCCGAAACGACTGGTCGAGCGCGTCGTAGGTCAAGAGGCGTCCGACCAAGGGATCGCCCAACTCGAGCAAGAGCTTGATGGTCTCGATCGCCTGGATCGACCCGATGATGCCCGGCAGCACGCCGAGCACGCCCGCCTCGGCGCAGCTCGGTGCCAACTCCGGCGGTGGCGGTTCGGGAATCATGCAGCGATAACACGGTCCGACGTACGGATTGAAAACTGTCGCCTGTCCCTCGAATCGGAAGATCGAGCCGTGCACGACCGGGATGTTCTTCAGGAGGGCCGCGTCGTTCACGAGGTAGCGCGTCGGGAAGTTATCGGTGCCGTCGACGATGACGTCGTAGCCGTCGATGATGTCGAGGATATTGTCCGCGCCCAGTCGAGTGTCGTACGTGATCACCTTCACGTCGGGGTTCATCGCGGTCAGCGTGAGTTTCGCGCTCTCCACCTTGCGCATACCCACCCGATCGAGGTTGTGAAGGATCTGACGCTGCAGATTCGAACTGTCCACGACGTCCATGTC
>VFSW01011551.1_pt1 | contig 12399 bp, 11 predicted proteins | sample 5358111 | NCBI WGS metagenome assembly VFSW01 (sample SAMN11554181, study PRJNA540505) | mine drainage metagenome | isolation source: sediment from site ElyBrook_90M | place: USA: Ely Copper Mine, Vershire, VT | collected 2017
GAGCGGCTGGTTGGCTTGCGTGGGCATTGCGCGGGTGCGGGCTCTGCTATGATGACAATGAACGTCCGGGGCTGCAGACATTTTCGCCGTGCATGCAGGCAAAGTAAAGCAAGTAAAACGTATAAATTTACAACATCACACTTACACGGGTTCACATGATTCAGAGCATGACCGGCTATGCGGCGCTGGTGCGCGAAACCGCGCAGGGTTCGCTGTTTCTGGAGCTGAAAAGCGTCAACAACCGCTTTCTCGACCTGCAGTTCCGCGTGGTCGAGGAGTTGCGCTCGCTCGAGCCGGGTTTGCGCGAACTGATCACCGCGAAAATCGGCCGCGGCAAGCTCGATTGCCGCATCAGTTTCACCCCGGTTGCCGTCGCCGGCAAGCAGCTTTCCCTCAATGCGGCGCTGCTTGCCCGGCTGTCCGAGCTTGACCGCGAGGTGCGCGCGACCATGCCCGATGCACAGCCGCTTGGAGCAGGCGAGGTGCTGCGCTGGCCCGGTATGCTCGGCGATACCGCAATCGCCGCCGATGAATTGCGCGAGCCCTGCCTCGCTCTGATGCGCGAGGCGCTGGCAGAGCTGTGCACCACACGCGCGCGCGAAGGCGCCAAGCTCAGGGACATGATTCTGGAGCGCGTCGCCAAAATGCAGGCGCTGGTCGATCGCGTGGCGCCGTTGCTGCCGCTTGCAGTTGCCGCCTACCAGGAAAAACTCGCGGCACGTCTGCGTGAGGCGCTGGCCGCCAACGACGAGGAGCGCATACGCCAGGAAATTTCCGTGTTCGGCATCAAAGTCGACGTCGCCGAGGAGTTAAATCGGCTGGCCGCGCATTTGCAGGAGGTGAAGCGGGTGGTCGATGCGGGCGGCGCAGCCGGCAAACGCCTGGATTTCCTGATGCAGGAACTCAATCGCGAAGCCAATACCCTGGGGTCGAAGTCGGTGTCCAAGGAGGTTTCCGAAACCTCGATCGAGCTGAAACTGCTGATCGAGCAGATGCGCGAACAGATCCAGAATATCGAATGACAGGCGGACTGTTCATCATCAGCGCCCCCTCCGGCGCAGGCAAATCGACGCTTACCGCAAAGCTGCTGGAGGCGGACAAGAATATTCACCTGTCGGTGTCCTACACTACGCGCGCGCCGCGGCCGGGAGAGATCGACGGCCGCGACTATCACTTCGTCGACACGACCAGCTTCATGGGCATGCTCGAGCGCGGCGCGTTCCTGGAGAGCGCCGAGGTGCACGGCAACCATTACGGAACTTCCGAAGCGTGGATCCGGGCGCAACGCGCCGCCGGCCGCGACATCGTGCTCGAAATCGACTGGCAGGGAGCGCAGCAAGTGCGCCGGATTTTTGCCGACACCATAGGCATATTCATCCTGCCGCCATCGATCGCGGAACTGGAACGGCGCATGCGCCGGCGCGGCCAGGACAGCGAAGAAGTCGTGCGACGCCGGCTCGCCGTTGCCGCCGACGAAATGAGCCACGCAGCCGAGTTTGAATATGTTATTATTAACAATGACTTCGAGGATGCGCGTCGCGACCTGATTGCGATCGTGCGCGCGTCCAGGCTGGCATATTCGCGCCAGCTCGAGCGCTTTCCCGACGTATTCAAGTTTTAATTTGGGAACGACGCGAGAGGAAACATCCTCACGTGTTCCCCTAAACCAGGGGCGCCGCAGGAAATTGCGACGGCCCGTTAACCGAGGAACAACATGGCTCGCATTACCGTTGACGACTGCATGAAGCTGATTCCGAATCGTTTCGAACTGACGCTGGCCGCGACTTACCGCGCGCGCCAGTTGACCAACGGCGCGACGCCCCTGGTTGAACCGGACAAGGACAAGTTCACCGTGATCGCGCTGCGCGAGATCGCCGCGGGTAAGGTGGGCAAGGAAATGCTCAACCGGTCGAACGCCACCTAGGCTCCGGGCGGGTTTCCCCGCCTTCTTGCCGCGGCGGGGCTTGCTACGATCATGAACGCTCTCGCTGAATTCACCGACAGTCTGGCCGGTTACCTCAAACCGCCAGACATCGAGCGCATCGAGAAGGCGTACCAATTCAGCGGCAAGGCCCACGAGGGACAATACCGCGATTCGGGCGAGCCCTATATATCGCACCCGCTCGCGGTGGCCGGGATCCTCGCCGACTGGCACCTGGATCCGCAGGCGCTGATGGCCGCGCTGCTGCATGACGTCATGGAGGACACCAAGGTCTCCAAGGCCGAGATCAGCCGGCACTTCGGCAAGCCGGTAGCCGAACTCGTCGACGGCCTGTCCAAGCTGGACAAGATCGAATTCCAGTCGCAACAGGATGCGCAGGCCGAGAACTTCCGCAAAATGCTGCTGGCGATGGCGCGCGATGTGCGCGTCATCCTGATCAAGCTCGCCGACCGCCTGCACAATATGCGCACGCTGGGTGCGGTACCGCCGGCCAAGCGCCGCCGCGTGTCGCGCGAGACGCTGGAAATTTACGCGCCCATCGCCAACCGCCTGGGGCTCAATGGTCTGTACCAGGAATTGCAGGAGCTCGCATTCTCGCACCTGTACCCGCTGCGTTACCGGGTCCTGGCCAAGGCCACAAAATCGGCGCGCGGCAACCGCAGCCGGGTGTTGAGCAAGATCCTGGAGGAGATCAAGCAGCGCCTGTCCGAGGCCGGCATCAAGGTCGAGGTCACCGGGCGGGAGAAGCACCTGTACAGCATCTACAAGAAGATGCTGGAGAAGAATCTGTCGTTCTCGCAGGTGCTCGACATTTATGGATTTCGCGTCGTGGTCGAGGACGCGCCCGCGTGCTATCTCGCGCTCGGTGCGCTGCACGGCCTGTACAAGCCGGTGCCGGGCAAATTCAAGGACTATATAGCGATTCCGAAGGTAAACGGTTATCAGGCCCTGCATACGACGCTCATCGGCCCATTCGGCACGCCGGTGGAAATTCAGATCCGCACGCGCGATATGCACCGGGTGGCCGAAGCCGGCGTCGCTTCGCACTGGCTGTACAAGACCTCCGATGCCAGCCTCAACGACCTGCAGCACAAGACGCACATCTGGCTGCAATCGCTGCTCGACATCCAGAGCGAAAGCGGCGATGCGGCCGAGTTCCTCGAACACATCAAGGTGGACCTGTTCCCGGACGAAGTCTACGTGTTCACGCCCAAGGGCAAGATCATGGCGCTGCCGCGCGGCGCCACCGCCGTGGACTTCGCCTATGCCGTGCACACGCAGGTCGGCAACCGTTGCGTCGCGACCAAGATCAATTACGAGCTGGTGCCGCTTCGAACCGAGCTCAAGAACGGCGACCGCGTCGAGATCGTCACCGCCTCGCATGCCAACCCCAACCCGGCATGGCTCAACTACGTCAAGACCGGCAAGGCGCGCTCGCACATACGCCATTTCCTCAAGACCATGCACTACGAGGAATCGACCGAACTGGGCGAGAAACTGCTGAACCAGGCGCTGCGCGCGCTGAATACGGATCTGGCGGAGATCGGCGGCGAGCAATGGGACAAGCTCCTGCGCGACATTACCGCCAAGTCGCGTCTGGAGTTGTTTGCCGACATCGGCCTGGGCAAGCGTTTCGCCGCCGTGGTGGCGAGAAAGCTGCTGGCCGCATCGGAGCAGCCGCCGACGGAGGTTAACGCCGGGCCGATCGTCATCCGCGGTTCCGAAGGCATGGCGGTACAGTTCGCGAAATGCTGCCGGCCGATACCGGGCGACCCGATCATCGGTTCGATCAAGAAAGGCCAGGGCATCGTGATCCACACGCACGACTGTCCGACCGCGGCCAAGTCGCGCACCGATCCGGACAAGTGGCTGGACGTGGAATGGGCCCCGGAACCCGCGCGCCTGTTCGATGTCGGCATCCACGTGGCGGTGATGAACCAGCGCGGCGTGCTGGCCAAGGTGGCGGGGGCGATTGCCGCGGACGGCGCCAACATCAACGGCATCAGCATGGACGACGACCGCAGTGCCTACACGAATATGCACTTTACGCTGCAGGTCATCGATCGCCAGCATCTGGCGCGCATCAAGCGCGGCCTGCGCCGTATACCCGAGGTGGTTCGTATCGCGCGGGCGAGGGATTAGTAGCGCGCCCGGACCCGCTTTTCGGAGCCAGAACATTGAATAATCCATTCGCCGAGCTCGTCGGCTTCACGCTGCGGCTGGGGCGCCGCGGCAGCGGAACCGCCGTGGCCGCCGTCGAGGTGCGGCCCGAGCTGTTGAATCCGAACGGTGTCGTCCACGGTGGCGCGCTGTTCTCCATGGCAGATACCGTGATGGGCGCGGCGCTGTTCACGACCCTGGCGCCAGGCGAATTCTGCGCCACCGTCGAAATCAAAATCCACTTCCTGCAGCCGGTGACCAAGGGCAAGATACGCTGCCGCACGCGGCTGGTGCATCGCGGCGGCCGCATTGCGGTGCTCGAATCGCATCTCAGCGTGGGCCGGCTGCAGGTGGCGCAAGCGCTGGGAACGTTCGCCATCTTCGTGCCGCGGCCGGAGAAAACGAAGCGCGCCGGCGGCGTAAAACGCCGTCCTCTGTCACAATGACAGCCGCGAATTCGGCAACCGAGGAAACGGAAAACCAATATGAAAATCAATGCCAACGGCATAGACATCAACTACCTTATCGAAGGCGAAGGTCCCTGGGTCACGCTGAGCCATTCCCTCGCCTGCAATCTGCATATGTGGGACGAGGAAGCAAAGCGCCTGTCGAAACACTACAAGGTCCTGCGCTTCGATACCCGCGGCCATGGCAAGAGCAGCGCGCCTGCAAGCGCCTATACGCTGGAGTTATTGGCCGATGACCTGCATGGTCTGCTACAGGCGCTAAGCATAAAGACAACGCATTTTGTCGGCCTGTCCATGGGCGGGATGATAGGCCAGACCTACGCGCTCAGGTACCCGGGCAGGTTCAGTAGCCTGGCCTTGTGCGACACCACCAGCCGCTATCCGGCCGATGCCGCCGGCCTGTGGGCCGAGCGCATCAAGACCGTCGAAGCCCAGGGCATGGAGCCGCTGGTCGAGCCCACGCTGGCGCGCTGGTTCACCGAGCCGTTCAGGAAGTCGCGCCCGGAAGTGGTGCAGAATGTGGCGGCCATGATCCGCAGCACACCCGTGGCGGGCTACGCCGGCTGCAGCCATGCGATCCCGAAAATCAATCTGACCGCGCGGCTGAAGGAAATCCGCTGTCCCAGCGTCGTCATCGTCGGCAAGGACGATCCGGGCACGCCGGTGGCGATGGCCGAGGAAATCCATCATGCCCTGCCCGGTTCGAAATTGGTGATCATTCCCTCCGCGGCGCATTTGTCCAACCTGGAGCAGCCCGACGCGTTCAACCAGGCGCTGGGCGAATTCCTCGACCAAGCCGGCAGGTAGAACAGGAGCGATCATGGGTACCATCGAAACCGAACTGGGCATCGATCTCGCGGCATTCTGGATGCCGTTCTCCGCCAACCGGCAGTTCAAGCAGGCGCCGCGTTTGCTCGTCGGCGCGAAGGACATGCATTTCATCGCGCATGACGGGCGCCGGGTGCTCGACGGCACGGCGGGCCTGTGGTGCGTCAATGCCGGCCACGGACGCGAGAAAATCATCAACGCGGTAAAAGCGCAGCTCGACCGGCTCGATTTCGCGCCGACGTTCCAGATGGGGCATCCGATGGCGTTCGAGGCAGCCCGGAAAATCGCCGCGCTCGCGCCTCCCGGCCTCGAACATGTGTTTTTCGCCAACTCGGGTTCGGAGGCGGTGGACAGTGCGCTCAAGATCGCGCTGGCCTACCACCGCGCCCGCGGCGAGGGACAGCGCACGGTGCTGATCGGCCGCGAGCGCGGCTACCATGGCACCGGCTTCGGCGGCATATCCGTCGGCGGCATGACCAACAACCGCAAGACCTTCGGCAACCTGTTGCCGCGCGTGGATCATTTGCGCCACACCTGGGATCTCGAGCACCAGGCCTATTCGCGCGGGCAGCCCGAATGGGGCGCGCATTTCGCCGACGAGCTGGAGAGCCGCCTCATCCCGCTGCACGACGCTTCCAATATCGCGGCGGTGATCGTCGAGCCGGTGGCCGGTTCCACCGGCGGCCTCGTCCCGCCCAAGGGCTATCTCGAGCGCCTGCGCGCGATCTGCGACACGCACGGCATCCTGCTCATATTCGACGAGGTGATCACCGGCTTCGGCCGCCTCGGCAAAGCGTTCGCCGCCGATTATTTCGGCGTCATGCCCGACCTCATGACTTTTGCCAAGGGGGTCACCAACGGCACCGTTCCGATGGGCGGCGTGATCGCGCACAAGCGCGTCTATGACGCCTTCATGCAGGGACCGGAGGGCGCGATCGAGCTGTTCCACGGCTACACTTACTCGGGCCACCCGGTGGCCGCGGCCGCCGCGAGCGCCACCATCGATGTTTACCGCGAGGAGGGCCTGTTCGAGCGCGCCGCCGCGATCGCGCCCTATTTCGAGCAGGCGCTGCATGCGCTGAAGGGCCTGCCGAACGTGATCGACATCCGCAACCTGGGACTGATCGGCGTAATCGAGGTGGAGGCGCGCCCGGGCAAAGTCGGCGCGCGCGCGTTCGACGCCTTCGTCGACTGCTACGCCAATGGCCTGCTGGTGCGGCCGGCAGGCGATACGCTGGCGCTGTCGCCGCCGCTGATCGTCGAGAAGCAGCACATCGACCAGATGATGGGCACGCTGGGTGCCGCGCTCAAACGCGTCGCCTGAGGTTGTTCGTGGCGTTGCGACGGCTCGCATCCCCGGAAACTCGATGAGCGCGGAACTCGCGTATACGAGCGCAACCGAACTAGTGCGGCGCTATCGCGCCAAGCAGCTGTCGCCGCTGGAGGTGACGCAGGCCGTGCTCGCGCGCATACGCGAACTCAACCCCAGGCTGAATGCCTTTTGTCTCATCGACGAGGCGGGCGCGATCGAAGCGGCGCGCGCCTCCGAGGCGCGCTGGCTGAAAGGCGCGCCGCTGGGCGCACTCGATGGCGTGCCGGCTTCGATCAAGGACCTGATCCTGACCCGCGGCTGGCCCACGCTGCGCGGCTCCAGGACCGTCGATCGCGCCGGACCGTGGCTCGAAGACGGACCGGCGACGGCGCGGCTGCGCGAGGCCGGCGCAGTGCTGCTGGGCAAAACCTGCACGCCCGAATTTGGTTGGAAAGGCGTCACCGACAGCGCGCTCACCGGCATCACGCGCAATCCCTGGAATGCCGAGCGCACGCCCGGCGGCTCCAGCGGCGGCGCCTCGGCGCAAGTCGCCGCCGGCATGGGTCAGCTCGCGGTGGGCACCGACGGCGGCGGCTCGATCCGCATTCCCTGCTCCTTCGCCGGCATTTCCGGCATCAAGGCCGGTTTCGGCCGCGTGCCGGCCTGGCCGCTTTCGCCCTTCGGCACGGTGGCGCACGTCGGTCCGATGGCGCGCACAGTCGCCGATTGCGCGCTGATGTTGAACGTCCTGGCGCAGCCCGATGCGCGCGACTGGACCGCCTTGCCCTATGTCGGTGGCGACTGGACCGAGGGACTGGACGCGGGAGTGAAGGGCTTGCGCATCGCCTATAGCCCGCGGCTGGGTTACGTGAAACACGTCGACGCCGAAGTCGAAGCGCGCGTCGCCGACGCAGCTAGAGTGCTCGCCGGTATGGGTGCGCAGGTGGACGAGGTCGACCCCGGTTTTGCCGACTGCCGCGAGATCTTCTGGGTGCACTGGACTGCGGGCGCCTACAACCTGCTGCGCAACATGCCCGAGGAAAAATTCGCGCTGCTCGATCCCGGCCTGCAACAAGCCAGTGCCAGCGGCTCGAAGCACACGCTGGCGCAATATCTCGATGCGGTCAACGCGCGCGGGGCGCTGGGCGAGCACATGCAGCGCTTCCATCAGAAATACGACCTGCTGCTCACGCCCGCGACGGCCATTCCGGCATTCGCCGCCGGCGTGGTCGCGCCGGAACGCCCGGCGGGCGAGGAAGACTGGACCTGGTGGACGCCCTTTTCCTTCCCCTTCAATCTGACGCAGCAGCCGGCGATGTCCGTGCCCTGCGGTTTTTCCGGGGACGGCCTGCCCATCGGCCTGCAGCTGGTGGGACCGATGCAGCGCGAGGATCTGGTGCTGCGCGCGGCGCATGCCTACCAGCAGGGGACCGATCATCACCTGCGCCGCCCGCCGGACCCTATTTAATCACGCGTTGGTCGCGCTCGAGATTCAGCCGCCAGCGAAAGCCGCATCCGATCAGGGCCAGGCCCAGCGATGCGGTCACGAATACCGGCGCGGTGCCGTAAGCGTCGACCACCTTTCCCGCCAGCCAGACGCCCGCCGACTGCCCGCTAAACAGGCACAGCGCGAACAAAGACATCGCCGCGCCGCGTGCCGCGGGCGCCATCTGGGTGGCGTTGACCTGCAGCGTGTTGTGCAGCATGTAAAAGCCGGCGCCGATGAGCAGAATGCCGGGCACGCTTGCCCATGCCACCGGCGCGAATTCGAGCCAAAGATAGCCGACCGCGAGAACCAGGCCGCCGCCCGCCGCGAGGCCGGACTCGCCCAGGCGCGCGACGAAGCGTTTCGCGCCGAGGGCGTACAGCACTCCGCCCGCCGCGTAGGCCGCGACCATTGCGCCGGCAACGGCGGGGCCGAGAGAAAACCGCTGTTGCAGATGCGTGGGAATGAAAGCGAGCGCTCCGTACATGATCATCGCTTCGATAAACACGGTGCCGACGACGAATCGGACCCAGGGTAGGGCGAGCAATCCGGCCATGCGCACGAGGCCCGAGCGGATGGTGGCGGTGGCGTCGCCGGCCGGGTGCCGCGTAATCGGGTTGCGGCGCAACTCCAGCAGGAGCAGCGTGCCGACGATCAGGTAAAGCGCGGCGAGCACGAAGAAAATCGCGCGCCAGCCGAAGCGCTCCGCCAGCACGCCCGCGAGCGATTGGCCGAAGGCGGTGCCGAGGATCTGCCCGAGCAGAAACCGCGCGATCAGCGCCTGGCGCTGGTCGTAGGCGACGACATCGCCTATCCAGGCCATCGACAGCGGAATCAGCGCGCCGACCGTCGCGCCGGCGGCGAAGCGCGCAACGATGAGGGTGTCCAGCGTCGGCGCCATGGCGCAGGCGACGGTACCCAGCGCGGAGGCGAGCGTGGCCGCGCACACCATGAGGTACCTGCCGTAGCGATCGCCCAGCGGTCCGTAGACCGCCTGCAGCAGTCCGTAGGACATGGCAAAAGCAGTTACGACCGAAGCTGCGCCGCCGGTAGTGACCGAGAATTCCGCGGCGAGTTGGGGCAGTAGCGTGTCGGTTGCGCGCAGGCTTGCCGCGCTCGCGAACGCCGCGAGCGACAGCAGGAATACCGCCCGGTTGGTCATGAGAACCGCGATTATCAGGGAAAAACGCTCTGCTTGCGGCAATCATGCAGACCGCCCTGCGCCGGTGGCGGGCCGGGGCAGCGGCGCGCTGTTTACCTACTGCTTGCACAAATACCTGAGGCCCAATATATTGAGTCCTGGGACCGCAATCACCGCCAGCTAGCGCTTGAGAGGATAACGCATGAGCGACAGAACCTACCTCGACTGGCCGTTCTTCGACGCGCCGCAGCGGCGGCTGGCGGCCGATCTCGACGCTTGGGCGGTGGAGAATCTCGCGCATCTGGATCATGGCGACGTCGACGCGCTGTGCCGCAATCTGGTCACGCGCTTGGGGCATGGCGGCTGGCTCAGGCACTGCGTGCCGGCGGCTTACGGCGGGGCCTCCGCGGCCATAGATTCGCGCTCGCTGTGCGTCGCGCGCGAGACACTGGCGCGCCACGAGGGACTGGCCGATTTCGCTTTCGCCATGCAGGGCCTGGGCTCGGGCGCCATTTCCATTGCCGGCGGCGAGGAACTGAAGCAGCGCTACCTGCCGCGCGTGGCCCGCGGCGAGGCCATCGCCGCCTTCGCGCTGTCCGAACCCGATGCGGGTTCGGACGTGGGCGCCATGAGCACCAGCGCGCGCCGCGAGGGCGAGCACTATGTGCTCGACGGCGAGAAGACCTGGATTTCCAACGGCGGCATCGCCGATTTCTATTGCGTGTTCGCGCGCACCGGGGAAGCCGCGGGAGCCCGGGGCATCAGCGCCTTCGTCGTCGACGCCGCCACGCCCGGCCTCGAGGTTGCCGCGCGCATCGAACTGATCGCGCCGCATCCGCTCGCCAGCCTGCGCTTTCGCGGCTGCCGCGTGAGCGCAAAACAGCGCCTGGGCGAGCCCGGCCAGGGATTCAAGGTGGCGATGCAGACGCTGGACATTTTCCGCGCCTCGGTTGCCGCCGCCGCGCTCGGATTCGCGCGGCGCGCCCTGGACGAGGCGCTGGACCGCGCCAAGGGGCGCAAGATGTTCGGCCAGACGCTGGCCGATTTTCAGCTCACGCAGGCCGCCATCGCCGACATGGCCACGGCCATCGACAGCGCGGCGCTGCTCACCTATCGCGCCGCCTGGCTGCGCGACGTCAAGGGTGCGCGCACCACGCGCGAAGCGGCGATGGCCAAGATGGTGGCGACCGAATCGGCGCAGCAGGTGATCGACCGCGCGCTGCAGATGTTCGGCGGCCTCGGCGTGGTGAGCGGGTACCCGGTGGAAAAACTTTACCGCGAGATTCGCGCGCTGCGCATTTACGAGGGCGCGACCGAAGTGCAGAAGCTGATTATCGCGCGCGAAACACTGAAGGGCTAGCCGCGCGCCAACGCGGCCCGATGCGCCCGCGCGCTCAACGGTGGGATGTTCTGGAGTTTCCATGGAAGCTACGGCGCACGTCGATACCTTCGTCAGGGATGCGCTGCCGCCGCACGCACAGTGGCCAAAACTGGTGTTCGAACTGCCGGAGTTGCGCTATCCGAAGCGCCTGAACTGCGCCGCCGAGCTGCTCGACCGGATGGTCGAGCTCGGCCACGGCGAACGCAGCGTGATCCGCACCCTGGTCGACGGCAAGGCCTATGCCTGCACCTACCGAGCGCTGCTGCATCGAGCCAACCAGATCGCGCACGTGCTCACCGCGGATCTGCACTTGCGGCCGGGGAATCGCGTGCTGCTGCGTGCGCCCAACAATCCGATGATGGCCGCGTGCTGGCTGGCGGTGGTCAAAGCCGGACTCGTTGCCGTGCCCACCATGCCGCTGTTGCGGGCGACCGAGCTAAAGCAAATCATCGACAAGGCCAAAGTCGGCGCCGCGCTGTGCGATCTGCGCTTGATGGAAGAAATGGAGCTGGCCCGAGCCGGGTGCCGGGAGATGAAGCAGGTGCTCTATTTCAACGATGGCAGCGCGGGCTCGCTCGAACAAAAACTCGCGCACAAGCCCACGGCGTTCGCGAACGTGGATACTGCGGCCGACGATGCCTGCATGATCGCCTTCACTTCGGGCACAACCGGAAGGCCCAAGGGCACGGTGCACTTTCATCGCGACGTGCTCGCCATGTGCGACTGCTTCCCGCGCTCGTGCCTGAAGCCCGGCCAGGACGATATTTTTTGCGGCACGCCGCCGCTTGCGTTCACCTTCGGTCTGGGCGGCCTGCTGTGCTTCCCCATGCGATTTGGCGCGTCCACCGTGCTGATCGAAAAGCTCACGCCAGACAGCCTGCTGGAGGCCGTCGACGCGTTCAAGGCCACGATCTGTTTCACTGCCCCGACCTACTATCGGCAGATGGCGGGACTGGTCAGGAACTACAAGCTGCGCAGCCTGAAAAAATGCGTCTCCGCCGGCGAAGCCTTGCCCGACGCCACGCGGCAAATGTTCAAGGAGGCGAGCGGCATCGAGATCATCGACGGCATCGGCGCGACCGAGATGATGCACATATTCATCTCGCACACGCCCGAGCGCGTGCGCCGCGGGGCGACCGGCTACGCCATCCCCGGCTACGACGCAAAAGTGATCGACGACGCCGGCGAGCCCTGCGCGCCGGGCGTGGTCGGGCGCCTCGCGGTGATAGGGCCCACCGGCTGCCGCTACCTCGCCGACCCGCGGCAGAAGGACTACGTCATCAGCCGGGGAAGCCTGCGCGGCTGGAACCTCACCGGCGACGCCTACAAGATGGATGCAGACGGCTACTTCTACTATCAGGCGCGCACCGACGACATGATCATCTCGGCCGGCTACAACGTCGCCGGACCCGAAGTCGAGGCCGCGCTGCTGCAGCATCCGGCGGTGGCCGAATGCGGCGTGGTGGGCGTGCCGGACGCGGAGCGCGGCCAGATCGTGCGGGCCTGCGTGGTGCTCAAGCAGGGCTACACCGGCAACGAGCCGATGGTGAAGGAACTGCAGGAGTTCGTGAAGAAAACCATCGCGCCCTACAAGTATCCGCGCTCGGTGCAGTTCGTCGCGTCGCTGCCGCGGACGGAGACCGGCAAGCTGCAGCGCTTCAAGCTGCGCCAGGCCGGCTGAT
>VFSW01011552.1_pt1 | contig 12397 bp, 9 predicted proteins | sample 5358111 | NCBI WGS metagenome assembly VFSW01 (sample SAMN11554181, study PRJNA540505) | mine drainage metagenome | isolation source: sediment from site ElyBrook_90M | place: USA: Ely Copper Mine, Vershire, VT | collected 2017
CGCGGTCCATCAGCTGCTTGGAGCAGGAATAGATCCAGCGCGGCTTGTTGATCGGCCCGCAGATCAGTTCGGAATTGTCCGGGTCGAACTCCTCGTCGTGGCACATGCCGTACACTTCGGAAGTGGATGGAAACACCAGATGCTTGCCGTATTTCACCGCGGCACGCACGATGGGAAGGTTGGCCTCGAAATCCAGCTCGAACACGCGCAGCGGTTCCTTCACATAGGTCGATGGTGTGGCAATCGCAACCAAAGGCAGGATCACGTCGCATTTCTTCACATGGTACTCGACCCATTCGCGGTTGATCGTGATATCGCCCTCGAAGAAGTGGAAACGCGCATGACCGATCAGATCGCTGATGCGGTCAGAACTCATGTCCATTCCATACACTTCCCAGTCCGTGGTGTTCAGAATGCGATTGGAAAGATGGTGACCGATAAAACCGTTCACACCCAGTATCAATACTTTTTTCATGATGACTTCCTTAACAATTAAACTTAAACTTTTGCATGCCGTACTGGCTTTCAAATTCTGCCGCGCTGATCTCGCGTCCATCCAGCTCGAAACGCACGATCTCGAGCATGCCCTGACCGCAGATCGCGTAAGCGTGCCCACTTTTCACATAGAAGGTGGGCTTTCCTTGAGCATCGCCTTTTACCCAAAGCGTCTGCAATATCCGCATCGTCTTTCCCATCAGCCGCGTCGTCGCACCCGGATAGGGAGGAGCCACCGCCCGCACCAGATTGTGTATATCCTTGGCCTTTTGCTGCCAGTCGATCACGCCATCCTCGGCCTTGCGTCCGCCAAAATACGCACCCAGGCTCAAATCCTGCCTCATTCTCGGCGCATGCCCCGCAAGCAATGCGGGCAGCACACCGTTCAGCGCCATCTCGGCTGCGACGGTCACTTTCCAAAACACCTGCAGCGCTGTGTCGTCTGGCAATATGGGAACGGCCTGTTGCGCAACGATGTCACCATTGTCAGGCTTCTCCGTCATGTAGTGCAAAGTAGCACCCGTTTCAGTCTCGCCTTTGATTATCGCCCAATTCACCGGCACGCGGCCACGATATTTCGGCAACAATGAACCGTGCATATTCAGCGCGCCGCTCTTTGGAATCGCCAGAAGAGGTGCCTTGAGCATTTCACGATAATAAAAGGAAAAGAAAAAATCCGGATGCAACGCCGCAATCTTCTCGACCACCTCTGGCGCATTCGGATTATCCGGCGTGATCACTTCGATGCCGTGCAGCGCCGCCAGATCGGCAACACTCTCGAACCAGATGTTTTCATTTGGATTGTCGCGATGCGTGACGACGAGTTTCACATCCATCCCGTACGCAAGCAACACGGACAGGCAACGTACGCCCACATTGTGATAGGCAAAGACGATTGCGCTACTCATGACGCTCCAGAACGGCTTCGACCAGATAGCGCGGCCTGTGGCGCACCTGCTGATAGATGCGCCCGACATATTCCCCCAGCAAACCGATGCCGAACAGCGTGATGCCGATCAGGAAAAACGCGATCGCAAACAGCGTGAACAGACCTTCCGCTTCAGGACCGATGATCAGGCGGCGAACCAGCAGGAACACCACGAAGAACGCGGACAGCACCGAGATTGCGATGCCCAGCATCGAAAACATCTGCAACGGCACGACCGAGAACCCCGTCATCAGATCGAAATTCAAGCGAATCAGACTGTAGAGTGAATACTTGGATTCGCCCGCCGCACGCTCCTCGTGGCCCACGACCACTTCGGCAGGATTGCGCGCAAAGCTGTAAGCTAACGCCGGAATGAAGGTATTCACTTCCTTGCAGCTGTTGATCGCATCGATGATGCCTCTGTCATAGGCGCGCAGCATGCAGCCTTGGTCTGTGATCTTGATGCGCGTGATGCGCTCGCGCAGACTGTTCATCGCGCGCGATGCGACATGGCGCCACCAGCTGTCATTGCGCTGCCTGCGGATCGAGCCGACATAGTCATGCCCCTCGTCCATCCTGGCCAAAAGATTGCCGATGTCCTCGGGCGGATTCTGCAAATCCGCATCCAGTGTCACCATGCGTTGCCCTGTCGCATGCTCGAACCCCGCCATGATGGCCATGTGCTGGCCAAAATTTCCCTTGAACAGGATCACGCGGGTCACATCCGGACGCTTTTGATATTGCTCACGCAAGATGGCAGGAGAGCGGTCGCGGCTGCCGTCATTGATGAACAGGATTTCATACGTGATCCCGAGCTTGTCGAGCGCCGGATACAAACGATCGAACAGGGCTTGCAAGCCTTCTTCCTCGTTGTACACGGGAATGATCACGGAGAGTTGTAAGATATTCATGGAGCGGCATTCTACCGCATGGGACAAGGTTAGCGAAATCCGCTTTGATCCATGCCCTTTTGCAGCGATTAATTTATTTTCATGTTGCTCGCAAAAGACATGGCTTCAGTACAATTTCAAAAAACGCAATTAACTTTTTCGGCCAATGCGCCCCCCAGGGCCGGTACAGATACAATCCGTCATGATCGCAGCCTTATGACTTCATTCTGGCATGATGAAACCAAGGAGATTGTCGTGTTGCCTGCAGCGCCCGCCCGAAAAAATTCTGCCAAAATTGCTGCCTGAGCCGGAAATGCATCATGCGCAACATACACAAACTCGTCATTGTGCGCCTCGTCATCGGATGGATACTCCTGTCCGCAACGCTCGGCGGAATCGTGTATTACCTCGAATTGCAAAAGGTCGGTAAATTCGTATTCGATCTTGCGACGGTGGAGTCGCGTCTGTTTACCGCCTCATTCGACCGCTCGAGTGGAAATGCAGCGCTTAAGAAGCGTGCCGACGATTTTCTAAAGCGGCATTTCGTCATCATCGAGCTATATGATGCCCAAAAAAACCTGATCCTGCATGAGGCGAGACCTGACAATGAAGCGATCGAAAGGAAACTGGGCAGGTCGTTGCAAACATTCCAGTTGACCGATGCGATGCGCTACAAACAGCTTCTGGTCGACAGAGATTCGTTTCTGCAGGTGATGCTCCCGCTCAAAGATAGCCGAGGCGATCTGATCGGTTATTTCAAAGGCGCCTACCAGGTGGATGAAAAAACCCTGCACAATGTCGAAATCGATATTTTTGGCACCTTGCTGCTGGTCGTCGTGGTGATTCTGATTACCACCATCATGCTCTACCCCATCATCATCTCGCTCAACAAAGGCTTGGTGAAACTTTCTTCCGACCTTCTAAGCGGCAATATCGAACTGATGGACGTGCTGGGCAGTGCAATCGCAAAACGGGATTCGGACACCAACAGCCATAATTACCGGGTCACTATCTATGCGATTCGTTTCGCCGAACTGCTCAGCCTCCCCAGCATGCAAATCCGCAAGCTGATCGCCGGAGCATTTTTGCACGACGTGGGCAAAATCGGCATCAGGGACAACATACTGCTCAAACCCGATAGCCTGACCGAAGAGGAATTTGCAGTGATGCGCACCCATGTGCTGCTTGGCGCCGACATCATCCGCAGATCGAAATGGCTTGCGGGTGCGCGGGAAGTGGTGGAGTTTCACCACGAGAAATTCGACGGCAGCGGATACATGAAAGGACTTTCCGGAAATGAAATTCCATTGAACGCGCGCATATTCACGATAGTCGACGTGTTCGATGCGCTCACGTCGAAACGCCCCTACAAGGAGCCCTTTGGCTTCGAGAAAGCCATGGGACTCATGATGCCTGACAGCGGGAAGCGTTTCGATCCGGAGTTATTGCGCATTTTTTACGAAAAGGCCCATGTGCTATATCAGGAAATCTCCCAAGCCCCGGACGATGTTTTGGTGTCCATGCTCAATGAACTGATCAAACAGCATTTTTTCCGGGAATGAAAGCATATTCAAGATCACGACTTAAAGAATGCAACAAGATGACTGACGACAAAACAGCAAACCAAAGTGCAACGAAAAAATACGAGCCCAGCCCACAGCCTCCCTACGGACGCAATATACAGTTGTTGCGGATGCTGGGGCTTGCGGTCATGGTCGGCATACTGGGCGCGATGGCCGTGCTGGCGTTTCATCAGCTTCTGCTTGCGCTCGAATCCGCCCTGTATGGATTGAACGTAGGACTGGTCGCGGATGCTGCGCATCTGCCGCCTGAAATTCGCGTCATCACGCCCGCCTTGGGCGGACTCGTTGCCGGCATCATGCTGCAGTATTTTCTAAAGCGTAAGGAAACCGGCGCGGATTACATGGAGGCCATCACCGCAGGCAGCGAAATTCCTTTGCGCTCCTCGTTGCTGAAATCGGCAGCCTCCGCCGCAACGGTGGTATCGGGAGGTTCGATCGGACGCGAAGGTTCGATGGTGCAGCTTGCCGCCCTGTCGGGAAACATGCTGGGGAAAATTTTGAAGGTCTCTCCGGTCGAGCAGCGTTTTGCAGTGGCCTGCGGTGCGGCAGCAGGACTTGCCGGCGCGTACATATCGCCGCTCGCGGGCGCCCTGTTTGTCGCCGCGCTCGAGCTCGGCGGCTTCAGCGCGGGCCGTTTCGGCCCGCTGCGGGTGGCCGCGGCGATTGCCGACTCGGTGGTGCGCCACGTCAGCCGCGTCGGGCCCATTTTTGCAGCAACCCCAGACAATCTGCAAAGCCTGCCTGAACTGCTGCTGGTGGTTGCAACGGGGATCGCGGCAGGATTGCTGGGTCCCTTGTTCATCGGCGCACTGAATTACGCGCACAAAAATCTTTCTGCGCTGCGTCTCCCGCTATGGCTCAAGATGATGCTCGCAGGGCTTGTGGTCGGCGGTCTTTCCATCATGCGCCCTGAAGTATGGGGAAATGGTTACTCGGTGGTGAATTCATTGCTGCACCAGCCCTGGGTATGGCAAAGCGTACTCTTCATCCTGGTGCTCAAAGTCATCGCCACCGTGTTGACATCAGGCTCGGGTGCTGTCGGCGGAGTGTTTACACCGACGCTGTTTGTAGGCGCCGCGCTGGGTACGCTTGCGGGCAACGCAGTCGAGACGATCCTGCCTGGCGTGTCGATGACAGGGTACACGCTGGTGGGCATGAGCGCCTTTCTGGCTGCCGTCACGCATGCCCCGCTCACGGCGGTGGTGATGATCAGCGAGATGACGGCCGGGTACGATCTCGTGCCTGCGCTCGTGCTGGCAAGCCTTGCCGGATATTACATTTCATCGGTATTGCACCCCGGGTCGATTTACGCGCGCTCCATCCCCCAGTCGCATCCCACGCAAACACTACCCTCCACCTATCTGTAAAATCCTTAACGAAGGCGTTCACAGCACATCCAGAAGCGCGGCGCATACCCGTTCGACATCCTGCTCGCTCATCGCATAAAACATCGGCAGGGAAACGATGCGATGCCCGACTCGTTCCGCGACCGGAAACATGCCCTCGCCAAAGCCCCGCTCGCGATACAGCTTGAAAAGATGGATCGGGGCATAGTGATAGCCGATGCCGATGTTGTGCTTCTCCTTCATCCTCGCCATGAATTCCGCGCGCGCAATGCGTCCGGGCAACTCGATCTGGAACAGGTGCCAGTTGGTGCTCTCGTAATCCTCGATCGGCAGCTTCGCGCCTGTCTTTTCCTCGAAATCCCTGCCCAGAGTCTTGAAGTAATGCTGGGCCAGCTTGCGCCTATGCGCCGTGATCGCATCCAGCTTCGCGAATTGACCAAGACCAATGGCGGCCGCAATATCGGTCATGTTGTATTTTCCGCCCAGCACATCCACTTCGATGCCGTCCCAGCCGCTACGCGTCACACCTTGCAGCCGGTATTTTTCTGCCAATGCCGTTTCGGCCTCGTTGCTCATCACAAGACAGCCGCCTTCGGAGGGTGTGATGTTTTTATTGGCCTGAAAACTGAATGAGACAAAGTCGCCAAACGAGCCTATGGGTTTTCCTTTCCAGGATGAACCGATCGCCTGTGCAGCATCCTCGACCACGCGCAATTTATGTCTGGCCGCGATCGCATACAGCCTGTCCATGTCCAGCGGCCTGCCTGCAAGATAGACAGGGATGATCGCGCGCGTCCTGGGCGTGATCGCAGCCTCGAGCTTTTCAAGATCGATGTTGCGTGTTTCAGGATCGATGTCGGCAAACACCGGGGTGGCGCCCACTTCGAGGATCACGTTGGCGGTGGCCACCCAGGAGACGGGGGTCGTGATCACCTCATCGCCCGCTCCGATGCCCGCGATGCGCAGCGCGATCTCCATCGTGCAGGTGCCGGAATTGAAGGTGCGCACCGGACGTCCGCCGAAATATTCTGAAAGTTTTCTTTCGAATTCGAGCACCTTGGGGCCGCTCGTGATCCAGCCTGATCTCAGGGTTTCCGCGACGGAGGCGATGGTCTCCTCGTCTATGGTCGGCCGTGAAAAAGGTAAAAAGGTATTATTCATTCTATGCCCGCGAAATGATGATGACGCCCAGGATGATCACCCCCATGCCGACGAGCTTCATCGGATTGAATGCCTCACCGAGAAAATATTTTGCCGCGATCGCATTGACCACATAGGCCATGGAAAGCATCGGGAACGCAATACTCACCGGCACTCGGGACAGCGCGAGTATCCAGACCACCACACTCACTGCATAGCAGAAAAGCGCTGTAATGATATGCCACTCTGTTGCAAGCCTGATTCCGATCGGCAGGATGTTATCGATGCTGAAATCGAAATGCCCCACCGCATTGGTCCCCGCCTTCATCAGTATCTGTGCGGCCGCATTGAGCATCACGCCGGTGAAGATCAGAGCAAAGCTCACGAGATTCATGGCTTCTCCACCACGATGTGCTGCCTGTCTCTAAATATGATCCTCATCCTGAATCCCATCTGTTGAAGTATCGGATAGGTCTGCACCTGCATGATCGCATAGGCTTCACGCTGGTCTCCCCAGACCTTCTTGAAATCTTCCAGGGTCGGCACCCAGCGCGATGGTTCCTGTTTGATGCCGAATCCCATTTCATCCTGGTATTGCACGAGCGTGAAGGTGCGTTTGAGATAGAAAGGCAATGTCTGCTCGTACATCATCACCGAATAAAACGGCACACCAGGCTTGATCTCGCCGCGTATCGCTTCAGCGATGTGTTTGGCCGAGCGCTCCCTGGCCACCGTATTGTAGCCCGACACGCCCAATTGCGCCGCAAGCAGGGAGGCGATCGCAATGATAATCACCGCCGGCATCTTCCTGTTTTTCCAGAGCAGCATCATGCCGATCAAAATTCCCGAGATCAGGATCAGTGAAGCCGTGACCAGCCACGCCTCATAGTGCGGATAGAGTTCTTTCTGGTTGGGTGTATCGGCAAATCTTGCAACATTCAACGAAACCGCAAGCAAGACCGCCGCGAAGGGCAAGGCTGTCGCGACATACCAGAACAGCAATCGCGCCCTTATCTCGACAAGACGCCTCCCCATCAAGAGCGCCATGGCAGGAAACATCGGCAAGAGATAGGACGGCAGCTTCGAATCCGAGATGGAAAAGAAAAAATAGATGAACACCGCCCAGATCAAAAGGAACAGTGCGGGGTGAAAGGACTTTTTTCCTGAACCGGATGGTTTGCCGATGTGGAACAGCGCATCGAACATCAGCGCAGTCCACGGCAGCGCACCTGCGATGAGGATCGGCACGAAGTAATACCAGGGCTGATAGCGCCCGAGTTCGCGGGTGGTGAAGCGCGTGTAATGCTCGTAGATGAAAAACTTGTCGAAGAATTCAGGGTTCGCCTTGATCACGAAGTAAAACCAGGGAACCGTGATTGCAAGGAAAACAGCCAGCCCCTTTAGCCAGCTCATGCGTTTTAACACGCTGAAATCTCGCCTCACCAGGCAATAGATGAAGACCGCAGCACCCGGTAAAACGATGCCCATCAGGCCCTTGGAAAGCACGGACAGCCCAAGACCCGCCCAGGCCAGCAGCATCCATTTCTCCGAACCAGTGTCTTGTGCCAGCAAAAAAGAGAATATGCCCAGCGAGATGAAGAAGGTCACGCCCATGTCGAGCGTGTTGATGTGCCCGATCATCGCGTAGAGCATGCTGCTGGAAAGCAGCAGCGCGGAATAAAGGGCAGCCTCGCGGCCGAATAGACGCAGCCCCGTGAACCATACCAGAAGCAGACCGGCAAACCCGGTCAGACCGGTCCATAGCCTTGCGGTCCACTGATGCTCGCCGAAAAGCTCATAGGCCGTTGCGGTCGCCCAATATTGCAGAGGAGGTTTTTCGAAATACTTGAGATCGTTGAGCCTGGGCGTGACCCAGTCGCCGCTTGCCACCATCTCGCGCGGGATCTCCGCATAACGGCCTTCGTCCGGCTTGATCAGCGTGCGGTATTCGAGGTTTGAAAACCAGATCAGCGCGCCCATCACCAGCAGCCACCAGAGCTGCTTCTCTGAGTTTCGATTCAACATGAGGCAAAAAAATCAAGCGGGCGAGATTTCAAGGTTTCAGGACCAGGCCAGAACAAGGATGCGAATTCTAACGTGCGTCATATCGATGATACAACCTTCGGTTAATTGCACACGGACCTGATTTGCAGGATATCGGTCTTCCCTTGCAGCACAAGCTCTATGCCATACTGCTTCAGAGTGCGCATGCCATGATTGAGCGCTTCGGTCTGCAAGGCTTCGACATTCCCCTGGTGCTGAACCAGCTTCTTGATCGCCTTGGTCGCTTCCAGAAATTCATACAAACCGATTCTTCCCCTGTATCCGGTGCCGCCACACTCGCGGCACCCCTTCGCAGAATAAAGCGTGAATACTTCCTGCGCATCGGCATAGGACAGTTTCCATTGCTGCAAGACCGCATCGGGATCAAAGTGCGTGCCCAGGCAGTACTCCTCGGCCAGCGCAATCATTTCTTCGCTTGAGGCTGCGTGGGGTTGTTTGCAGGAATCGCAGTGACGGCGCGCCAGGCGCTGCGCCAAGATGCCCACCAGCGCGTCGGAAAAGTTGAATGGGTCCATCCCCAGATCCAGCAGGCGCACCATGCTCTCCGCTGCGCTGTTGGTGTGCAGGGTTGAAAAAACCATATGGCCGGTCAGCGATGCCTGTATGGCTATCTTCGCCGTTTCGGCATCGCGTATCTCGCCCACCATGATCACATCCGGATCGGCGCGCAAGAAGCTGCGCATCGCCGCTGCAAAAGTCCAGCCTATGTTCGAATTGACCTGGACCTGACGCAGCCCATCCTGGGTGATCTCGATGGGATCTTCGGCCGTCCATATCTTGCGATCGGGAGAATTGATGAAGCCCAGCACGGAATGCAGGGTGGTCGTCTTTCCTGAACCCGTCGGCCCGCAGATCAGAAACAGGCCATACGGTTTTGCCACCAGATCCTTGATCCTCTCAAGCACATGATCCGGCAATCCCAGCCTTTCCAGCGGAATGGGCTTGGCTCCGGCCAGCACGCGCATCACCACATCTTCCAGGCCATTGGCAGTCGGGATCGTGGCCACGCGAAACTCGACTTTCTGTTCCTGGCTGAGTTTAAGTTCAATCTTTCCGTCCTGAGGCCTGCGTTTCTCGGAAATATCCAGTTTCGCCATGATCTTGATTCTGGAAATCAGCGCTTTTCTGAAGGCCGGCGGAAATTCAAAATACTTGCCGATCACCCCATCCTTGCGAAATCGAACCTGCGTGTTGCGCTTGTCGTGATAAGTCTCGATGTGTATATCCGACACCCCCTGATTATATGCATCGAGCATCATCTTGTTGACCAGGCCAACCAGCGTATTATCGGTTTCCGCGACGCCCTCTTCAAAGGAGTCCTCTTCATCCGAGGCAAACGACATGCCGACCGCCAGTTCGTCAATTTTCTGACTGCCTGTTCTGGATCCCTTGAGTTCGCTGATCACAAAAAAAATATCTTCCCGTGAAGCCAGAACGGGCACAACACTAAGATTTGTGATCACGCGCAGCTCGTTCAAGGGTTCCCACAACAGCGGGTTCTCCATCGCAATGACCAGCGTCTGATCGGTATGATAAAGCGGCAGAATGGTGTATTTTTCGATGAAGCTGATCGGCACCAGATTGAAGGTGTCTGGCTGTACATAGAACTTGCGCACATCGACAAAAGGAATGCCGAGCTTTTTGGCCAGCATGTTCTGTATGATTTCGGTATTCACCACGCCCATGTTGACAAGAATCTCACCCAGCGCGATCTTCTTGTTCTTGCGCTGTTTCTCAAGCGCCTCTTGCAGAATTTCCGGCGTGATCAGCTTCTCCTGAACCAGCATGTCTCCAAGCTTCATGACCGTTCCGGACTGTCGACCCAATGCCTTGATCAATTGTTCCGGGGTGACGATCTGCTCGCTGGTCAGGTACTCGCCCAGCAGCTTGTTGCGCAATTTTTCCTGCTGTTCGAGTCCGGAATTGATTTCCTGATCCGTGACGATCTGCTCTTCGAGCAGCATCTGGCCGATCTTCTTGCCTATCTGGTAATGCTTGATGGAAACTGCGGGAATGAAGCAGCGTATGATCTCATCGTCCGTGTGCACCATGTAAAGATAAAGCCCGGTCTTATCGATCGTGTAACCTGCCGTTTCTCCATCCAGGCTGTTGCCGTTCATGAACACGATGGAAAACTGCTGCTTCTCGGAAGCCGCTGAAATTTCCTCGTTGATCTCGCTTATGAGGCCTGCATTTTTCTTCAGATGCACCGGGTGCAGCAGGCGCAGGTAATCGATATGATCGGTTGTAAGCGAAGCAATCCCTCCGCTAAAGGACTGTATCCTGCAAAGCCCTTCTTCCGGGGAAAACAGAATCAAGTCGCCAAAGTGCTCCTCCCCGTCATCGGAAATCACAAGACAAGGCTCACTTTCAAGGATGGTCAGATCTTCTTCAAACTGATAGTAATAAGGGGTCGGCCACAGGCGCAGCTTCATTTGTGCTCCTTGCAATTCAATATTCGTTCCGGATTTTGCATCGATTATCTATCAATTCTGCGCCGCGGGCTAATTCCCCTTGTCCTGCACCCGCGCGCGCGCCCAGCCCCTTTCAAACACGATATTGAGTTCGTCCCCCACAACCAGCCTCTGCGCATCCAATACCAGACGGCCGTTTTCATCCTGCACAAGGCTGTAGCCTCTCGCCAAAACCCGCTCAGGATTGAGCAGATCAAGATGCTGCAACAGCGCATCGAGTCTTGCTTGACGCTGCATGTGATTCGTGCGCACGGCCTGGATCAGCCGGCCGGCAACATGATCCTGTTTGTCGTGCAACCTTAGAAAATGACTGCCTGCGCCGTGCATGCGGCGCGCCAGTGCAGCCTGTCTCCATCCTTGCTGTTGCAGCACATGTTCGAAATTGCGCTGCATGCGCTGCTCTAGCTGGTCAAGGTGTTGCGCCTTGCGTTGCAGCTGCTCTGCCGGATGAACGATGCGGCGCTGCAAATAATCCTGCGCCTGCATCGCATGCCTTAATCGGTTGCGCATCGGACGCATCAGATGTTGAGACATGTCGCACAAACCCTGCAGCAGGGACAAGCGATCGGGCACTACCCGCTGTGCCGCAGCAGTCGGTGTGGGCGCACGCTCATCGGCCACAAAGTCAGCTATGGTGAAATCCGTCTCGTGGCCGATGCCGCTGACAATGGGAATCCGGCTTGCTGCGATCGCGCGCGCCACGATTTCTTCGTTGTATGCCCAAAGATCCTCGATGCTGCCTCCACCTCGGCAGAGAATCAGCACGGAACATTCGCCCCGACTGTTCGCCAATTCTATGGCCTGCACGATTTTCTCGGCACTCCCTGCCCCCTGGACCGGCGCGGGATACAGCACGATCGGCACGCTGGGCAGGCGCTGCTTCAATGTGGACAGCACATCGCGCAATGCTGCAGCCTGTATCGAGGTGATGATGCCAATACGCTTCGGAAAACGCGGCAAAGGTCGCTTGCGGGTTGCGGCAAACAATCCCTCCTGTTCAAGTTTCTGTTTGAGCCTTGCAAATTGCTCATACAAAACACCCAGACCCGCCGGGCGAAGCTGTTCTACGGTCAGCTGAAAATCACCACGCGCCTCGTAAAGTCCGGCTGATGCCAGCACTTCGACCTGAACGCCGTTGTCCAACGGATGATCCAGCATGATGTTTTTCTGGCGAAACATCACACAGCGCACCTGTGCCTGCTCATCCTTGAGCGCGAAATACCAATGCCCGGAAGACGCCTTGACCAGATTGCTGATCTCGCCTCTCACCCACAGCAAAGGCACGGATCCTTCCAGCAACTGGTTGATTGCACGCGCAAACTCGGATACGCGCAACACACGCTGATTTTCCTTTAAAAAAAATGTTGCAGGCATATTGACAATTCCCGATTATTCACAAACCAAGGCAACATGCGGCTTGGCGCCGAATCACCCGTAACAAAAATTCAATACTTACATTAACTACATAATTATAAAG
>VFSW01011553.1_pt1 | contig 12397 bp, 12 predicted proteins | sample 5358111 | NCBI WGS metagenome assembly VFSW01 (sample SAMN11554181, study PRJNA540505) | mine drainage metagenome | isolation source: sediment from site ElyBrook_90M | place: USA: Ely Copper Mine, Vershire, VT | collected 2017
ATGTATTATCGCGTAATTACTTACGAGCCGATCAGTAGCGGCGAATAATAAAAATAGTTTAATTGGAAAGATATAAATTTAATGGCAAAATCCTTATCGTTGGATTCGGAAGCATCGGGCAATGAGTATTACCTCTCCTTCTTAGGCATTTTAGTGTACCGTCAGAGCGCATAGTAATCGTCACTGCTGACGATCGTGGAAAGGACATCGCGCAAGAATACGGAGTCCGTTTCATCATAGACCCCCTTGAACCAGATAATCATGAGGCTATAGTCCGTTCGCATCTCGGTCGCGGTGATTTTCTGCTCAATCTTTCAGTGGATGTGTCGTCGACGGCTCTTATCGAGTTCTGTCAGCAGAACGGTATATTATATCTTGATACCTGCGTTGAACCGTGGCCTGGTGCCTATACAGATCCATCGCGTTCCATCTCAGAACGTTCAAATTATGCTTTGCGCGAGAGCGCCCTACGATTGCGCTCTTTGCCTATAGAAGGACCGAGGCCCACTGCCGTTATTGCCCACGGGGCCAACCCTGGCCTTGTCTCACATTTCGTTAAGGAGGCGCTACTGAATATCGCCACAGATACCGGCTTAGATGTGAAGATCCCTGAAACGCGCGAGGAATGGGCGCGGCTCTCGCAGCAACTGGACATTAAGGTCATCAATATCGCCGAACGTGATACTCAAGTGTCTTCGGTGCCAAATAGGATAGGCGAGTTCGTCAACACATGGTCAATCGACGGATTTCATTCTGAAGGATGCCAGCCGTCGGAAATGGGTTGGGGCACGCATGAGAAGAGAATGCCTGAAGATGGCAGGAGACACTCTTTCGGCAACGGCAGCGCCATATATCTGGAGCGGCCAAGTTTTATGACCAAGACGAGGAGTTGGACACCAGTTTCGAGGGCTCAGTACGGATGGATAATTACCCACCATGAATCAATTTCCATAGCTGACTACCTTACAGTGAGAGACGGCGATAATGTTGTCTATAGGCCGACGGTGCATTATGCATACCGTCCTTGCGATGGTGCGGTATTGTCGCTTGAAGAGCTAGCCGCGAATAACGGCATTCTTCAGAAGGAGCAAAGACTGATCAGCGGTGACATACTTCCTGGAGGAGTGGATGAGCTCGGCGTGCTGTTAATGGGACACGCTAAGAACGCCTATTGGTACGGCTCGCGGCTATCGATCGATGAAGCGCGTAGACTCGTCCCGCACAATAATGCGACCAGCCTTCAGGTTACGGCCAGCATAATCGGTGCTATGGTCTGGGCCATGCAGAACCCCACTTCCGGCGTTGTGGACGCCGACGAGGTGGATCATAGTGTCCTGATGGGCGTTGCCCGTCCTTATTTGGGAGAAATGTTAGGCGTGTACACCGACTGGACGCCGATCCAGGGACGCGGAAGGCTTTTCCCGGAACGATTTGACGACAAGGATCCGTGGCAATTCGAGAATTTCAGGGTGTCCTAGTCCTGATTATCCCTACAAAACAAGGGGGATATTGCTATTTCCTAATGTTGTGCCTTGGTCTACAATTGTATTCGTAGGCCGTTAACTGTAAGCAAATATAGATAAAGATGGAAAGGCAAACTCTCAAAGAGGGGCAAAAAGTGCCCGATGCAACATTTAAGACGCGTGTTGGCGATGGACCTACATGCGGAGACAGTTCCGGTCACTGGCAGGATGTCAGCAGTGACGATATATTTGCCGGGAAAAAAGTGATCGTATTCGGTCTGCCGGGAGCGTTTACCCCGACCTGTTCCTCAACGCATGCGCCTGGGTTCGAGGGGAGTTACGATGAGTTCAAGAAGCTTGGCGTAGATGCTATTCATTGTCTATCGGTCAACGATGCTTTCGTCATGGAGCAGTGGGCAGACAAACTTGGTATAAATAAAGTGGGCATGTTACCGGATGGGAATGCGACATTCACGCGCGGAATGGGTATGCTAGTCAAAAAAGAGAATCTTGGGTTTGGCGAACGCAGTTGGCGCTATTCGATGTTGGTCGAAGACGGCGTTATCAAAAAACTATTCGTCGAGCCTGGTATATCCGATGACTGCGGCACTGACCCATTCGAAGTTTCGGGTGCCGATATGATGCTGGCGTATATGAAGACCGACGGGCAGTAGAATATGGGGTTTGAGCCAGATAATTAGTCAAAGAGACGGTGGTTTTGGGGCAGGGGCCTGGAGTGCTAAAATACAACCAATATAAACAAAGTCGGCAAATACAGACAAAATGGGCAAAATAAACAGATTTATAGTGTCGGTGGCCATATTCAGCGCTGTTTCGCTGATTGGCGGCGTTACTGTCGTCCACGGACAGACGCAACCGAGTTGGTTCAGGGGCAACAGCAGCCAATTTCATAAGTTGGTCGAGGGCAGGCTTCTTGAAGTGTCTCAGATAGAGAATATGAACGTATGCGATAAAGCTACGGAAGGGAGCGCTGCATGTAATGCAAAGGTGGTAATTGATGCAAACGGGAGGGTAAAGAGCAGTTCGTCGCCGGTCGGCGGCTATGATCCCAGCCAATTCCTCGGTGCATACAACCTTACCGGCATGGCATCTTCCACGACCGGACCGATAATCGCCATCGTCGATGCTTATGACGACCCTAATATAGTGAACGACCTTAGCGTATACAATTCAACGTACGGGACACCACAGCTACCGACGTGCAGTGGTTCGATCACTACTGCAACATCACCGTGTTTCGAGAAGGTAAATGAGAAGGGGGCTTTGTCCCCATTGCCGAAAGGCAACTCATCTTGGGATTTAGAGATATCACTGGATGTCGAGGTGGCGCATGCGATATGCCAGAACTGCCGCATTCTGTTGGTCGAGGGAAACTCAGCCGGGTTTTCCGACCTGCTTACAGCCGTAGATACAGCTGTGGCTAACAACGCAGCAGTCGTGTCGGGCTCGTGGGGAGCAAGTGAATTCTCCTCGGAGACGTCATACGACAGCCACTTCAATAAACCAGGTGTCGCTTTTACTTTCAGCGCAGGGGATAACGGTCAAGGAACCATATACCCGGCAGCATCGCCTTACGTGACCGCGGTAGGAGGAACAACTTTGTTATTGAGCGGGAATTCCTATCTTAGTGAAAGCGTCTGGGACAAGACGGGTGGAGGATGCAGTTCATACGAAACAGCCAAACCGGCATGGCAGACGGACACTCTTTGTGCTACGCGTACCATGAACGATGTCTCGGCGGACGCAGACCCGGGGACCGGGGCCAGCATATACGACAGCGTACCCTATTATGGATCGTCCGGTTGGATCCAGGTGGGCGGAACTAGTCTGTCATCCCCGCTCATTGCCGCAGTGTATGCCCAAGAGGGTGTAGTAAGCGGAGTTCAGGAGAATTCAGTGCCTTACAGCCAGGGCAATTCTTCCAATATTAATGACGTTACTACGGGCAATAACGGTTCATGTGGAATATTGTGCGATGCGTCGGTGGGATATGATAGCCCGACTGGCCTCGGCACGCCTAACGGCGGCACCGCTTTCTCTTATCCCGTCACGCCGGACTATTCCATTTCCGTCAGCCCATCTTCTCAGGCTGTACTGACGGGAGACAGCGCCGATTACACGGTAACTTCAGCATCGTCCGGAGGGTTTGCTGGGACGGTCACATTCAGCGTTAATGGGCTGCCAGCCGACTCCACAGCCAGTTTCAATCCGACCACAGTTACCGGATCCGGATACTCTACAATGACAGTGAGCACGGCCAGTACCACTCCCGCGGGGACATACGCTCTCGCTATCGTCGGTGTCAGCGGACTACTCACGCATACGGCTTATGCCACTCTCGTAGTATCTGTACCCCCGCCGCCAGACTTCTCCATTTCTATGAGCCCTACCTCCGTTACAGTCTCGTCGACGGGAGGGGAGGCAGATTATACCGCAACGATCATTCCTACTGGAGGGTTCTCCGGCTCGGTCACTCTGTCTGCGAGCGGGCTCCCGACAGGGGCGTCGGGCAGCTTCGATACTAACCCGACTAACGGTACATCGACGCTGATGATAACCGTGGACCCAACGACAATCTCAGGGTCTTACGCAATTACCATAACCGGCGTGAGCGGATCTATTGTGCATACAGCAACAGTAACGCTGGTAAAGCAATCCGCACAGAGCTTCTCTCTATCAGCCAACCCTTCATCGCTTACTATCGCCCGCGGCAAGCGCGGAAGTTCTAAGATAACCGTCACCCCGTCGGGAGGATTTACCGGGGCAGTGACCCTCTCTGTTGCCGGCCTTCCGTCTGATACGAGCGCAAGTTTCAGTACGAATCCGACTACGTCTTCTTCCACGCTCACCATCAAGGTAAACCGAAATGCGCATACGGGCACTTACATGCTGACTGTCGGAGGAACAAGCGGCTCGCTTTCTAGTACGACGATCATCGCATTGACGGTAAAGTAAAGAGCGCGATTGCAATAGGGCCCGCCGGATTTTCGGCGGCCCCTTCAAAATCCAAGACTAAACATAGATGTTTTTCTCGACACTGCAGGTAGCCGCGCAATGGGTGATTCAAAACGGCTACCTGCTTATGTTCCTGGTAATGCTGATTGAAGGCCCCGTAATTACGGCTGCCGGCGCATTTGTGGCGGCCTTAGGCTTCTTCAACATATGGATAGTTCTGATACTTTCTTTGCTTGGGAATATAATCCCCGACATCGCGTACTATATGGTCGGGTTCTGGGGCAGAGAACAGTTCGTAGATCGGTACGGCCACTATTTCAATTTGGACAAGAAAAAGATGGAACATCTTGAGGAGATGTTCGATAAACATGCAGTAAAATCGCTGGTCATCATAAAATTGGTGCCGCTGCTTGCCACTCCAGGGCTTATCGTGGCCGGCCTTACGAGGATTGATATAAAGAAATACATGAAGTGGAGCCTAATAATCACCGTTCCGAGCTCTCTGTTCTATTTGATACTGGGATATTACTTTGGCGCAGCCTACGATGCCGTAGCGCATTACCTGCGCATAGGGGGATATCTTATACTGTTCCTCATAATCATATTAGCGGCAATCGTGTACCTGGAGAGGAAAGTTTCCAGGAAGCTCGCCGAGGAGATGGAAAGATAATATAATCTATACCGTATGCGCATTGCCATATTCTCCGATAACTTCTATCCGGAACTTTCCGGTATAGCGGATTCGATAATCGTCCTGTCTAAAGAGCTTGCGCGCCGCGGGCACACGGTCCATTTTTATGCCCCGCGCTATGCCCATAAGGACTATTTCAAGATGCAGCACCCGTCAGCGGAGGACCCTGACCTGGGCAAGAACATAACGTTCACAAGATTCAGTTCCATGCCGTACCCGACCGGCACGGGGCAGGCGCGCTTGGTCGTACCGACGGGATTGCGGTGGCTATCCATAAAGAAGCACCAGTATGACCTTATACATACGCAGATGTTCTTCGGCGTCGGCCTTGAGGCGCTTGCCGCAGCGAAGGGGCTCAAGATACCACTCGTCGGCACCAACCATACCGCCATAAGAGAGTTTCTGCGGTACTCGCCGATACATTCGAGCTGGATCGACCGCAAGATACTTTCATACGTCAACTGGTACTATGAGAAATGCGTTCTGACCACGGCTCCGTCAGAATCGGTCCTCAAGGAAATGAGAGGCTATGGGTTCAAAGGTGAAGCGCGCGTTGTCTCCAACCCGATAGACCATCAGATGTTTCACCCTCTGCCGGAGGGGGATAGGGAGCGGCTGAAGAAGAAGTTCGGATTTAACGACACGACGGTAATCCACGCAGGACGCCTATCAGAAGAGAGGAATATAGATGTTATGATCCGGGCGATGCCGCAGGTGGTCAAAAAAGTCCCAGAGGCTATGCTTGCCTTGGCCGGACACGGATCTGACCAGGAAAAGTTGAGAAAACTCTCCGTCTCCTTAGGAGTGGAGAGATCGGTCGTGTTCATAGGCACGCTAACAAAGCCAGACCTGAACGAGGCCTATAACGCCGCGGAGCTTTTCGTCATAACAAGTACGTCCGATACGCAGAGTATGGTCATGATGCAGGCCATGTCCGCCGGGCTGCCGATAATCGCAGTAAGAGCGAGGGCATTCCCAGAGTATGTCAACGAGAAGAACGGAATGCTTGTAAGGCCGGGAGACCCGGATGATGTTGCCCGAAGCATGATCCACATGCTTAGCAATAGATCAGAGAGAATAAGGCTCGGTAATAGCGCCAGGGAGTCCGTCCAAAAGTTCTCGCCGGAGGCCGTAGCTGATGTTTGGGAGGACATATATTCCGAGGTCGTCCGCAGCGTTAAAAGTTCACGAAGATAAGCTTCTAAAAAGGATTCCTTTGTGCTAGTATGACCCCGAATAAATGAAGTTAAGCTTTGTTATACCTGCGTACATCGAAGAGAAGTACATAGGCGATTGCTTGGAGGCGATAATTAACCAGAAAGACGTGGCAGGCTGCGAGATAGAGATAATTGCCGTGAATAATGCCTCGAACGATGGCACGGCTGATGTCGTTGCGAGATATCCGGACGTTAAGCTCGTCAACGAGCCTAAGAAAGGAATAGTCCATGCCCGTAAGGCGGGATATCTTGCGGCCACTGGCGATCTGATTGCTAATGTAGATTCCGACAGTAGGCTCACCCCCAACTGGATAAATAAGGTCGTTGATGCATTCTCGGAGGATGAGGGCCTAGTGGCCTTCTCGGGTCCGTTCATATATTACGATCTGTCCTACGGCATGAACGCTTTTGTGCGGGCCTTCTATTACGTCGGATATGTATCGTATCTAATCAACCGTTTTGTCCTTCGTATAGGTTCAATGCTGCAGGGCGGCAACTTCGTCGTGCGGCGCAGTGGCCTTGATGCGATAGGCGGATATGATACTGCCATCGAGTTCTACGGGGAAGATACCGATTTGGCGCGAAGGCTCAATAAGGTCGGCAAGGTACGGTTTACCTTCAAGCTGCCGATGTATTCGTCAGGACGCCGTCTTCAGAAGGAGGGGATGTTCAGGATAGGCACGCGTTACGCCTTCAACTACTTCTATACTCTGTTCTACGGCAAACCGTACACCAAGACCCATATAGACATTAGGCCTTAGATGAAGAACGTAGTGGTCGTCGGCGGCGGGACGGGCACATTCGTCGTTCTGAGCGCGCTCAAAGAATATCCGGTCAAACTGACGGCCATCGTATCAATGACGGATGACGGCGGCTCCACCGGCATATTGCGCGACCAATACGGAGTACTGCCTCCCGGGGACGTAAGAAGAGCGTTGGTCGCCCTATCCGAATCCAGCGACACCATGCGCGACCTGTTCAACTACCGGTTTGATAATGGCGGCCTGCACGGCCACTCGTTCGGCAATCTTTTCCTTTCTGCGCTGGAGAAAGTGACGGGCAGTTTTGATGCCGCGCTCAAAGAAGCTTCGCTGATACTTAAGATCAACGGAGAAGTCGTCCCGGCTACGCTGGAAGATTCGCGGCTTTGGGCGCGTCTTGCCAGCGGCAAAATAATAAAAGGGGAAACAAACATCGACATACCCAAAGCCAGCGACAGGGGACGCATCAAAGAAGTATGGCTTGAGCCAGAGGCGCAGATGAATCCCAGGGTCAAAAAGGTTCTCCATGACGCAGATCTGGTGATAGTAGGACCAGGCGATCTATACACAAGTATCGTCCCCAATCTTTTAGTGCGCGGTATGAGACAAGAGATGAAAAAGTCCAAGGCCAAGAAGGTGTATGTATGTAACCTAATGACCAAAGCCGGAGAGACGGACGGGTTTAAGGCGGAGGACTTTATGGGGGAAATGGAGAAATATCTAGGCAAGGGGGTTCTTGATTACGCCATCTTCAACGATAAGAGGCCCTCGCCACAGATCATGAGGAGATACGGACGCGAGCACGCCGAATTCATAGCGCCGCCCACCAACCGTTCTTGGCACGGTGTTAAGTATGTCTTAGCTAACCTGATCGATGCGCGTTCGGGAGAATTCGTGCGCCACGGGTCCAAGAAGAGACTGGCTAAGGCATTAACCTTGCTCATCAAGTAGAACGAGACAGGTGAGCCGCAGTGTATGTGATGTTCTCTATCGTTCAAACATCCTTCCCGGCCGCCATGGAGTACCAAGCTTCGGCAGTAGCCATCTGTCTAAGCCGATCCATCCGGCATTGCGCCAGGCGAGTATCAGAAAGAATTCACCGACGAGCAGTATCGGGTTTATACTGACCGTTCCGGCAAGCAGATAGTTCATGTTCATGAACGCGCCGAAGAACGCCGCTATTGCGGTAAAGCTCCCTATTATTATCGCGATACCTACCAGGATCTCGCCGTAGGTAACCATATAGGAGAACAGGACCATGTGCTGGGATACGACGCTGCCGAGGAAAGACGCATACCAAGATGACACGTCTGGATGCGTACCAGTGGTCTTGCTGAACGCCCCTATCAAGAACTGTCCAAGCGCCGTACCGGCACGCGAGCCCACCCAGTCCGGCCTTACTAACTTGTCCCATCCGGCCGTTAACCATGCCCAACCTAAATACAGTCGCAGTATAAGCCACAGCCAGGAAGAGCGGGTGTCCGAGAACAGAATACGCGATATCTTCGCTTCGGGTACGTTCACGGTCGACATTGTGTATTAAGTATAACAAAAACCTGTTTGGTTAGCTAAACCCCGGCATTTTCTATAAAATAAAGCCATACAGCATGCGCAAAGAGGAAGCCATTAAAACAAGTTTTGACGATCTAGTGCATAAACTCAACTCCTCCAAAGACGGCTTGAGCGCCAAAGAAGCCGATAGCCGTATCATTGAGCACGGTCCGAACATTTTAAGGAAGAAAAGGGTCAGTGCCTTGCTTGTCTTTGGCAGGCAATTCCGGAGCTCTCTGATATATCTGTTGCTGGTCGCGATCGCAATCTCTTATGGCATAAAGGATTACTCCGACGGTACAGTCATAGTTATAATACTGCTCATCAACACGTTACTTGGATTTTTCCAGGAGTATAGATCGGAGAAGATCGTAGAGAAACTGTCCAAGCTCATAACCACGCAGGTGAGGGTAAAACGCGACGGAAGTTTTGTCCTATTGGACCAATCCAGGATAGCTCCGGGAGACGTCATAATGATAAGGGAGGGTGATATTATCCCCGCTGACATGAGACTATCCGAGGCTGACGGCCTGCAGGTCAACGAATCGCAGCTCACAGGTGAATCAAGCCCAGTGGTCAAGCGTGTTGCGTCCGGAGACGATAAGTCGTCCGGCAGCGTTGTATGTGCCGGCAGCGTGATCGAGAAAGGCAAAGGTGTAGGTATCGTCTATGCGACTGGTGAGGATACCGAACTGGGCACGATAGCCGTATTGTCGACAAAGACAAAGCGGATAACTCAATACGAGAAGTCACTGCAGGCCTTCAGTTCTTTCCTTATGAAACTTACCTTATCCGTACTGGGACTAGTTTTTATGTCCAAGGTTTTCATCGTGCTTATCAGCAACGGCACGCTGAGGATATCGGAACTGTCGCTCTTCGTGATAGCCATGGCCGTAGCGGTAGTACCGGAGATGCTTCCGGTCATTGCTATGGTCACTCTTTCCAATGGGGCGTTCAAGCTGGCTAAGGAGCATGTCGTGGTAAAGAGGCTATCCTCGCTCGAAGACCTCGGTAACATCGATCTTCTATGTACGGATAAGACCGGGACCCTGACCGAGAATAAGATGGTAATCGACAAGATCGTTTCAGTGGACGAAGATCTGCTGCAGAAATTAGCGTATGCATAGATAACCCCGATGAAGAACAGGAAGCACAGGCTACAGAACACATATGATGACGCATTCGATAAATACGTCCGTGAACATATCAGGCAGGAAGCCAAGAGTCTGCAGATAGTAGAAGAATTGCCTTTCGATCCGGACGACCGCAGAAGCAGGACAGTGCTCGAGGATATTAAGGCCAAGAAATATTATCTTGTGTCCATCGGGGCCCCCGAACCGTTGTTAGATATTTCCGATGTCGACGGCAAGAGGGCCGGTTACATACGCGATATTGTGTCGAATGGCAAAGAGGGCATGCATCAATTAGCCATAGCCTACAAAGAGGTCGCTTTCAGCAACGACTTCGACGTGCTTAAGAACGAGAATAATATGAAGTTCTTGGGATACGTGAGCCTCCGTGATCCGTTACGACCCTCAGCGAAGAGCACTATCCAGTTGGCCGAGAAGCTTGGCGTGAAGATAAAGATACTTACTGGGGACTCCAAGGAGGTGGCGGAGTACGTCGGAAGGCAGGTCGGCCTTGTCGGCGATGGCTCTAGGGTCTATTTGGGCGATGAGCTCGATCGTATGTCCGAAGACCAGTTCAAAGCTTCCGTTGCCGAATGCAATGTCTTTGCAAGAGTGTCGCCCGCCCAGAAGTTCAATATCATAAAGTCGCTGAAAGAGACGAATGTCGTTGCATACCAGGGCGACGGGATAAACGACGCCCCATCCCTCAAGTTGGCCGATGTCGCAATAGCCGTTAATTCGGCTACTGACATAGCCAAGGACAGCGCCGACATAGTCATACTCAATAAGAGCATAGAAGTCATAGTGAACGGTATCAGCTACGGCAGGTCCATATTCGTAAACATCAATAAGTACGTTAAATATACGATGGTCAGCAATTTCGGAAATCTTATTGCGCTTTCCGTGCTGTACCTGATATCCGCGAACCTGCCTCTTCTTCCGGTCCAGGTGTTGCTTGCCAGCGTCATAACCGACGTGCCGCTTATCACAGTGTCTTCGGATACGGTCGAGGACGCAGAGGTAATAAGGCCGGAGAAGCAGAATGTAAGGGAGCTTATGTTCATATCTATGATATTGGGCGTACCGACGGCGCTCTTTGAAGTGTTCTACTTCGCCCTCATACGTGCACAATCCCAGATGGTGGTACAGACAAGCTTGTATGTATTTCTCACCTTCTTGGCGCTCGTCGCTTTCTACTTAGTTAGAGACAAAGGGAGTATCTTTAGAACTACGCTGCCTTCCTCGACGATGAATATGTCTTTTATTTTGGCGTTCATAATCTCATTGTCTATAATTTACATTCCTAGGCTTCAGCTGTGGTTCTACTTCGTCCCACTGGGACTGATGCAGATAGGCACAGTACTCGTCCTCGTCCTGATATACTTCTTTGCAGCGGACTTTATAAAGGTCTGGTATTACAAATCAGTGGCCAGGAGTTGAGAAGTATGCCAGCATCTGACCAGAAGGAGGTGAATGATATCCGTGCTTTGATAGATAGGAGAGTGCTAAGGGAGAGGTCCAAGCTCCGCCGTTATGCGGCCTGGGCCTGTGTGGTAATGCTGGTCTGCGCGACCGTAGGCTCATTGTTCCTTGTAAGACATTCTTTCTATGCGGCCAAAGCGGTTCCGGTCCCCACCGGATTGGACCCTAACTTCATAAACCAGGTAAACGAATGCTTTATCCCCGTTGCTAACCTGTACGGGTATTCATTACGCATAACCTCCGGTTTCCGGAGCATGGCTGAGCAGCAACAGATATACGATCAGGGCAGGTTGGAGAATGGGGCTATCATTTCGGAAGCACCGCCGGGACACAGTCTCCATAACTATGGTTTTGCGGTAGATGTCGTCGACAGATGGAGAGGTTACAACATAAACTGGCAGAAATTGATAGCGATAGGCGCGTATTGCGGCCTCGGCAATGGCGGGGTCGGGGACTACCCACATTTTGAGTATAGGGGAGGTCTTACCACCGACCAATTCGCGGCGGGCATGCGGCCTGCGCCCCTCGTTTTGCCGTGTACAACGATGGCCGAGCGCGCTAAGGATGCTCAACCTCTGACAATTAAGGATCTACAGGGTTGCGGCGCACCTAACTTTCAAAGTCAGTCCGGTTAAGGGAATACTTGATCGTATTCTTCGTTGTACTTTCCAGACTTGGGGTCTACGTCGAAACGGAGCCAGCGCGCCCAGTCGGGAGTTATCTTGATGATAGCGAAGTCCAAACCAGTAACCCTGAGAAGAGGCCACCAGTTATGTTCATGAGCGAGCATACCCTCACCCAGTTCTATCAGCTTCGAGATCTTGTTCTCTGTGACAACTTCAGCGGCTCCTTGTACCTGCAGCGTGGAAGGTCTTTCTACATCGAATCCTGCGACCACAGAAACCTTCGGATTACTGGTGATGTTCTTAAATTTGCGGGAACTCTTGCGAGTAGCAAAATATATATTGAAATCTTCGTCGGTTATGAAGTTGACCGTAGCCGACTGAGGCTCGCCATCGGGAGAAACAGTTGAGATGACTATGACGCTCTGCGCCCTCAGAAACTTCAAAGCGCTTTTACGGACATCCGCGTTCACCTCTGTTATTGCCATATACTAATTATATTA
>VFSW01011554.1_pt1 | contig 12397 bp, 8 predicted proteins | sample 5358111 | NCBI WGS metagenome assembly VFSW01 (sample SAMN11554181, study PRJNA540505) | mine drainage metagenome | isolation source: sediment from site ElyBrook_90M | place: USA: Ely Copper Mine, Vershire, VT | collected 2017
GATTCTTAAAGACGCCGGGAACAACGACGACGTCCTCAGCCTTTTTTGGGCCGACGTCTCAAAGATCCCGACCAGCGAGATGTTTTCTTCGGACTTAGAATTCGCCGAGGTATTGCCGCAACTCCTAAACGGAGCTTGAGAGCCGTTTTTATATCGCGACCGATCTGATCTTTCAAGGCCTCAAGAGAGGCAAATTTCTTTTCGCTTCTAATTTTTTTTAGAAAAGAAATGACAAGAACTTTTCCGTAGAGGGAACCGGAAAAACCGGGGAGGTGAACTTCGAGAAGCTTCTTTCTTCCGCCAACCGTAGGACGGGTTCCGACGTTGGCAACCCCGAGTCGCCCATGAAGTCCGCCCCCGGAAACTTCGACTGCGTAAACGCCCCTGGGGGGGAAACGTTGGCCGTGAATATCGATATTTGCGGTCGGGTATCCGATCTTGTGACCCAGGCCGTCGCCTTTAACAACCCGACCGCGACGGATCATTTTATTTTTTTATTTTTGCGGCGGCGTCAAAAAGACGCGTCATCCCTTTGGCAAATAGCCCTTCTAAATCATTGGCTTTAAGTTTTTTGAGCTCATCGAGGTTGATCGCTTCGGAGATGGAAAAGGGGCCGATCTGTTCTCTCCGAAGCGTCTTAACCACCGCCCCGCAACCGAGCTTGGTTCCGATCGCCTCGGCCAACGCACGAACATAGGTTCCGCTTGAGCAGGAAAGCCTGTTTTCAATTTCACCGGTTTCGGGGGAATAGTTCAAAGCCTCCCAAGTATAGACTGTGCAGGTCCGCGGTTTTGGGGGGGTGGCGATTCCTTTTCGAGCGTAATGATAAAGAGGCTTGCCCTTATGCTTGACGGCTGAGTAAATGGGAGCGGGCAAGGACACGGTTCCTCTATATTCATCGAGGGCTTTTTGGACGGCGGCCAAGTTGAGTTTGGGAATCGGCCGCTGTTCGAGAGTTTTTCCGGAGATGTCTCCCGTGTCCGTGGTAAGACCCAGTTGAATTGTGCCGTAATAAATCTTGTCGAGACCTTGCATGTGAGCCTGAAGTTTTCGCGTGCGTCCGGCTAAAATAATCAGGAGGCCCGTCGCTAGGGGGTCGAGCGTTCCGCAATGTCCTGCCTTCTCATTTCCGGGGAGCAATCGTCTGAGCGCGCTCACTGCGTCATGGGACGTCCAGCCGGGTGGCTTGTCAAATAAAATCATTCCGGAAACGTCTTCACTCATGTTCTTCCCTGATGGAGTCCAAAATCTTATCGATCTTTGACGCGGTCACCGGTGTCATGTCGTACTCAAAAATAAGTTCCGGAAGAACGCGGAGCGTCCATTTTTTGCTGAGTTTTTGGCGGACGTAGGGGGTTGCGCGACCAAGGGCCTTGGCGCAGTTGACGCGTTCTCTGGGTGTTCCCATGACCGAATAAAAGATGTGAGCCGTCTTCATATCGCGCGAGAGATCGACTCCCGTGACTGTCAGTATCCCTGAAAATCCGGGATCGCGAATGGTTGGTAGAATGCGAACGATTTCTTCTCTGAGGAGCTCTTTGAGCCGATCTATTCTGGAAAACAAGAGGGCCTACTCGCGCTGGGCGGACGCAAGCCTTCGGGTTCGAGATTCTTTGATGAAAATTTCAATAGAATCGCCTTTTTGAAAAACAGGAGAGCCGTCGATTTGTATTCCGCACTCGAGATTTTTTTCCACTTCCTTGACGTCGTCCTTAAAGCGCTTGAGCCCCGTGATCTTGCCTTCATGAACGCTCGCGCCGTTTCGGATGATGCGCGCCAATGCTCCGCGCGACACCTTCCCATCGCGGATAAAGCAACCGGCAACAAAAGAGTTTCCTTTCGCTGGAAATATTTCTCGAACCTCGGCCTTCCCGATCGTCACCTCCACAATCTCGGGAGCCAAGAGTCCTTCAAGGCCGGCCTTAACATCGGCGATTAAATCGTAGATGATATTATAAGAACGAATTTCAACTTCTTCCCGTGAGGCTAATTCGCGCGCGCGTGATTCCGAGGAGCTGTTAAACAGAAAGATGATGGCGTTTGACGCCGAGGCCAGAAGAACGTCTGATTCATTGGCGCTTCCAAGGCCGGCGTGAACGATGCGGACCTGACATTCCTTTGTCGAAAGACCTTCAAGCGAATCGCGCAAAGCCTGAAGCGAGCCTTGGACGTCGGCCTTAAGAATGAGATTGAGGTCTTTTGCTTGAGCCCCGATGTGAGATTTGAGGCTGACCAGGCTCACGTGGCGTTGATGGGCCAAAACTTGCTCGCGGTTGAGTCTCTGGCGCTGCTCGGCGATTTCCCGCGCTTCTTTTTCGCTTGAGACAACGTTGAAAACATCTCCTGCCTGCGGAGTCTTAGATAAACCTAAAAGCTCAACGGGAGTCGAGGGGCCAGCCTGCTCGATTCGCGTTTTGTGATCGTCGAGAAGAGCTTTAACTTTTCCGTGGCAGAGTCCGACGACCAAGGCATCGCCGACTCGCAGAGTTCCGGATTGGACAAGAAGCGTCGCCAAGCTTCCGCGCTGGGGGTCCATCTTCGCCTCCAAAACGACGCCGGACGCCGCGCGATCGGGATTGGCTTTTAAGTCTAGGAGTTCGGCCTGAAGAGAGATCATTTCTAAGAGCCGATCCAAGTTCAAGCGTTTTTTCGCGGAGACATCCATGAAAATAGTTTTTCCGCCCCACTCTTCAGGGTTAAGTCCATGTTGAGAAAGCTCTTGACGGATTTTTTGGGGATTGGCTCCCGGAAGGTCTATCTTGTTGACCGCGACGACGATTGGAACGCCGGCGGCCTTGGCGTGATCAATGGCCTCGATGGTCTGAGGCATAACGCCGTCCACGGCGCTGACAACCAGAACGACGATGGCGGTGACCTTGGCCCCGCGAGAGCGCATAGCGGTAAACGCTTCATGGCCCGGGGGGTCTAGAAATACGAGAGAGCCTTTGCTTGTTGAAACCTTATACGCCCCGATGTGCTGGGTAATTCCGCCCGCTTCGCCGGTTGCGACATTGGCTGAGCGAATCGCGTCTAAAAGCGAAGTTTTTCCATGGTCCACATGTCCCATGACCGTGACGATGGGCGAACGAGATTTGAGCTTTTCCGGAGATTCTTTTTGAGCTCGGACGGTTTCGATTTCTTCTTCCTTGTACATCGCCGTGACTTTGAGTTCGTAGCCAAATTCCTGGGCGATAATCGTTGCCGCGTCCATTTCAAGGCGCTGGTTGATCGTGGCAAAAATGCCGAGAGCCATGAGTTTTTTAATGACTTCGTTGGGGCCTAGCTCCATTTTTTCGGCTAATTCTCTGACGGTAATAATACTGGGAGCTTCAAGAACTTTTAAAGCGGGTTTCGCGGTCGGTGCCGGTCGTGCGGCTTGGGGAGTTTGTGGCTGCGGCGCGGGCCTTGGTGTATGAGTTTTTTGAGGGGGTCGCGCTTGTGGTGGCGGAACAAATTTAACGGGCGGTTTAACCGGGGTCGCTGGAGTCGCGGGCCGTGGAGCTTGAACCGCTGGAGCCGGCATTACCTGCGGCTTGGGTGTTGACTTCAGTGGCGGCGGAGCTACGGGCGCTGCGGCGCTAGCGGACGGAAGAGGTGTCGTTGCCGGTTTTTGCGGAAGCGTTGGTTTTGCGGGCTGACGCGCCGCAGTTGGTTGTGGGGCCGCCGCTGATTTAGTTGGCGGAGTTTTAAATCCGGATGTCGCAGCCAAGCGAGTGACGGTCGGGACATTCGTCGAGAAAGCCCCGGGTTTGCGCTTAAGCGCGGCAAAAGCGGAGACGAGATGTCCGCTTGGCGGCGCGATGGATCCTTCTTCGCTCGTTGAGCGTTCTACGGCGCTCGTTTTTAAAATATTGGGTTCCGTGGATTTCTTTTTTTCGGAAGCAGCGTGCGTTGATGATGTCTTTGATTTCTTGGCGGTTTTCAGAGCGGGTTTTTTCGCCCGCGCGGTTTTTGCCGAAGACTTTTCCGTTTTGTCTGACACGGGTTTTTTTGGGGGTTTTGCTGGCATGTTCGTCTTATAATACCATTTGGCAACAATCTAGAGCGAATTCTTCTCGATGTGAGCTTTGGCCTTGGCGATTAATTTCGCTGCGGTCTTTTCTCCGACCCCTTCTACTTTCGAAAGGTCTTCGGGGCTCATCTCGGCAATTTTTCTTATATCTGAAAAACCGGCGAGCAAAAGACTTTCGGCGGTCTTGGGCCCCACTCCTTCTAATTGAAGTAATTCAAAATTTGAGTTCGCGCTGGCTTTGACCTCGACAGGAGCGGCGACGGCTCTTACTTCAATTTTCCAGTCGATCAAGCGGCAGGCCAGTTCTAAATTTTGGCCTTCTTTCCCTATTGCGACGGCGACCTGAGACTCTGGAACGAGCGCCTCGGCGCGTTTTCCGAGCGTGTCAATGACGCGGATTTCGGAGACAATGGCCGGAGCCAAGGCGTTGGCGACGAGTTTTTTGGGGTCTTCATTGTAGGGGATTAAATCAATCTTTTCTCCGGCCAATTCTCCCATTAAACTTCGGATCCGTGAGCCCCGAAGGCCGACGCAGGCTCCCACCGGATCTATCTGCGGGTCGTTGGATTTGACTAATACCTTCGCGCGAAAGCCTGGCTCGCGGACGACCGATAAAACTTCGATGGTTTTTTCTTTGATCTCGGGGACTTCCAGTTCAAGCAAGCGCTCAAGAAATAAAGGCGCCGCTCGAGAGAGCAGAATTTGCGGAGCTTGAGAAGCGCGGTCGACCCGAAGAATCACGGCGCGAACCGATGTTCCAATGCCGTAGCGCTCCCTACGAATTTGCTCACGCATTGGCATGACCGCTTCGACTTTTCCTAAATCGATGACAATGGTGCGATCCAGAAAGCGGTGAACGGAGCCTGTTATAATCTGGCCTTCTTTGGGTTTAAACTCACTATAGAGCCGATCGCGCTCCGATTCTCGCACTTTTTGGGTGAGAAATTGTTTCGCGGTCTGGGCGGCGATTCGCGCGAAATCCGCCGCTGGAGCCGGCAGCCGAATTTCATCTCCAATCTGGGCGTCCGCCTTGTTGCGGCGAGCTTCTTCCAGCGTCATTTCGACTTCCGCGTCAACGATGGTTTCGGCCACCTTTTTAACAACCGAGGCGCGGAATTGCGCCGTTTCCGGGTCGATCGAGGCTTCAATGACGGCATTTTTCCCGACGTGCTTGCGAAGAGAGCTAACCACCGCGCTCTCGATCATCTGGAGAATTTCGTTTTTAGGAATGCCCTTCTCTTTCTCGATTTGCTCTAAAACAATGATTAATTCCGATTTCATGGCCATGGTTAAATGGGAAGGTTTGCCGCCTCGTTGAGGCGCGCTTCTTGGATGGACGCGATGGGAAATGAGACGGCGACTCCCTCGCATTCCAATGTCACCTGTCCTCCATCGCAACTTTTAATGACGCCTGAAAAATTACGGCGCCCATTCAGAGGCTCTTTGAGCTGAACTTTAACGGCTTTGCCGATAAATCTCTGAAAATCTTTTTCTTTCTTGATGATGCGATCGATCCCCGGGGATGAAACTTCCAAAACATAAGCGGACGGGATCGCATTCTGGGAATCGATCAGGCTTCCGATTCTTTCCGAAAAATAGGCGCAGTCATCAAGAGTGACGCCAGCGGGCTTGTCGATATAGACCCGAAGAACCCATTTCGATCCTTCTTTGGCGTAATTTAAATCCACGAGCTCCGCGGATTCCTGATCCATAAGAGGAGCGATCAGCTTCTCAAGTCGCGATAGGTCTATCATAATCGTCTCAAAACAAAGCGGGCCCCGGGGCCCGCATAAAAACACGACCGCCCAGCGTAGAGCGGTCCATAGGCGTATTATAACTTATTTTTAGAGGATTTTAATGAAAAATGTGTTTCGCGTATAGGTCTTTTGCCGGAGCTCATCTAGGCCTTTAGACCCATACGGATTTTTCTGAATCGTGATAGGATAAAACAGACAAGATATTTTGAGGGAGATATATTAATGAGAAAGGCACTATCCGTAGCTTTAAGTTTGGCCGTTATTTTTTTATCGCCGGGATTGGGATGTTATCGCGCCGTCGCGGCCATGGTTGATTCGGCGCCACTGACCCCTGCGATTGGAATGATGCAGACTGCGCCAGTCTTTCAAAACTCGGTGCTCCTTAATATCGGAGTTGTCAGTATGCTGAGCCACGATGATGTCCCGAATTTGTCGCCGATTATGACGGGCAATCCTACGGGATCGGACCCATGGGACAGCGAGGCAAAGAAATTTGTTGGCTCGATGCTGGCACACCCCGGAGCTATCGCCGCCCATCGGGAGGCATTGCTCCAGGCATTTGGAACGAGAGAGGGAAATGGGATAGTCCAAATTCTTCAAAAGGCCGCAGATCGTTTTCACTCTCGCGCCATTACGCAGCCGAAACTGGCCGCTCAACTCAAAAAATTACGAAAAGAATTTGATATAAACGACGCCAGAGCCGTTCAGAATTTTGGCGCGCGTTTGAATGCCCTGATTGACAATTCGAAACAACAAGACTCTTCGCCCCAAGTCGTCACGGTCGCGGGCCCTGTGGGTAATTCGATCTCTGAAACGAAGACTCTTCAAGCGTCTGCCGGTTCTCGCTCTCAGCTGGACACTCAGTCCCCGCCACCCGTAATTACTGGCGTTATCGTTGATGGGGAATTTCCTGTTGCCGCTCTTAAAACTGCGTTTGAAGCAGCGCTAGACAGAGTGGGTCCTCCACCCTCCGGTGTGGAGTTGAGAGTCTTAAACAGCCCCATGTGGGGCGATAATCCCCAGATCCGCATTCGTGTCGGCGGGCGCGACGTTTACTGGAATTACCTTTATAATTCCGAAGCCGATTTGATTCGCGTGCGCCATCCGCTCATTGGGCCGCTGCTACAGGTGTTCCATAGAAAGCCTTCGGACGATTTATCCAAGCGCTTTGAAGCCGCGCTGATGTTGGCTCGCGAAGCGGCCGTTAGAGCCAGCAAGGCCTCTGCCAAGACGCTTTCCATTGCGAGCGATGGCAAGTGGACAAGGTTCATAACGCGGGATGGTTTCGATATCAATTTACAGATACAACGTGGCAAGGATGGAACGACGGGTTCATTGGTTTTGGGAAGAACCGGTCCGGTTTCCGGAGATTCCGGAGTATGGAAAGGCGGAGCTTTCCCGCACGTGTTGAATGCGTCCTTTGATTCCGTTCAAGAGAAACCAGGAAAAATGATCCTTTATGGCCAAGAAAAAGCGCCCTTTAGTCCAAATAGCGGAAAGCTTGTCTTGACCTTTAGCTCACCCATGGGTCGCGATCAGAAAATGACAGCCATCTCCTACTACCAGAAAAGCGGCTGGTCGCTTTTCTGGAAAAAAATATTTTCCTCATCGGGAAACGACTTCATCTCCGCTCCGGTGGACTTTGACCGGACGCCGATCACGGGCGAAGCGGCAAAGGAAATCTACGCGCTCTTGAAGGAAGGACTTGATGATCTCGATATCAATGGGGCCGATTTTCGCGGCTTACGGCTGGCGCCTTACTTCACGCAGGCCGGACGCGATAACTATGAGGTTAGCTTCGATCAGATCGCTCCGGCGCAACTCATCGACGCCTTAAACGGCCTTAAGTCTCTCGGTCTCAGGCCCTCGCATCCCATCTTTGAGCGAATGCCAGCGCCCATTCAATATCGGGGTAATGTGCCCCAACAAAAAGATGGGAATAAGTCTTTCACGGGTTTTCAGGGGACGATGCAAGACCCACTCCGCGTGCTTGGGAAAATTTTAGATTTCCCAGAAAAAATTGCCCGGCGCACGACTTGGTTTGTTTCCAGAAAAACACATTTGAGTCCCATGACAGCTTCCGCCATTATAAGTGTTCTGTGGTTTGGCGCGGTCGCGGGACTCGCATTTATTCTGAGTGCGCCGAGCTACGTCACAATTCCTCTTGCCTGGGAAGCGATGGCGTTTCTGAGTGTTAGCCAGACCCTCGGAAGTAAGGCCGCCCAACGAAAGGAGTTTAAAAAATTGTCAGTGGCGGTGGACGCGCATCGGGCTGAACTAATGTCTATTCGGGGCGTCGTCGCCATCAGAGCGATACCGATCTCCGGCGAAGACGATGACGCGCATATCCTCATTGAGATGACGAACCTGGATTCCGAGAATCTCGCCCAACTTCCCAAATCTATCGAAGGTTTTGGCGTTGAGACCAAGATCGTCCCAGCCTCCATGGGGGCGAAGAATGCCGCATCGGCCGCGTCGTCAAATGGGTAAGGCGGGTTCATTGAGACGAAGTTGGAGGCGATCATGAAAAAATTAGATCTTCTCAAAAAATTTACGGTGGCGAGTATGGCCGCGGCGCTTTGTCTGGGGGCTCCCGGTTTGCGGGCTTATGCCGCTTTGACGGAGGTGGATGCCCATGATGAAAACATTTTGCCGGTAGCGGGAATTTTTTCCGCGCCGCTTGAGCCCGCCTGTTCCATTGATCCTTCCGAGGCTCTGAAAACAGAGGAAGTGGCGGTGGATATCGCATCTCCCGCTTCCTTATTAAAGGAAGACCGTAGTGTCCCGCCTCAAGAGGCCAAGGCTGCTTCTCAAGAAACGGGAAAGCGCGGTTTTATATTGCCGACGGGTCCTTCCGCTCCAGCCGGCCCGAGCGCGCCCGCCAGCGTTCCTCAAGAGACGCTAACCCAATCATTGGTTATTGATTTCGACACCTATCATCGCCTGGATGGGCTTAAAGATGGGAGCGGCCTCACCGGAGTTTGGTATCCGCCGGTTCCGACTGTTACCGCGGGAGATGAGGAATCACTCAGGACGTTCATTGCCGGCATTTCTGCGTTTCTTGGAAATCAGTCGGATATTCTTTATCAGCCGGCGCCCAATTCTCAAAATCGAGATCAATTCCGCCAACAGATCGCGGAGCAGGCCGCAGCGGAAATCAAGGCTCACGCCAAAGAGGAGCTTTTTGCGGAGGTCGCAAATTTAAAGAATGCCGGTATCAAGACTTTTGTTCAACAAGCGCTTTCGCAAGCCCAGCCGGAATTTTGGCAGGCGCCTTCAAGCTCTTCCGGCAAATATCATCCGGCAGATGAGATTAACTTTGCGGGACTGCTGGTTCATTCGGTTCGAGATGCGCGAGTCGGACGAATGCTCGCCGGATATTTCGGACTATCTGCTGAGCAAACCGATCGAATCGCGGCCGCCTTGATTTTGCACGACATTCAAAAAGGAGGCATTCCCTGGAAGCATGACACATCTTCCGGACATGCGCCGGATTCCGGTTATGACCCGGCCCACGGTCCCGTGGCCGCCGATTGGTTGGCAAAATTAAATGATTCCTGCGGTTCGGACTGCGACCAAATCATTGAAGATGTGCGAGATCACATGGCGCAATGGAATAAACCGAGCCCGACTCCTCCCGCAAATTTAGAGGAGTTGATTGTGTCCTACGCGGATTATATCGCCAGTCGGGATGATGTTTACGTGAACTGGCGTTCAGGAAATTCGAGCGCTTCCGGCAAAGTTAATAATTCTCCGTCGAGAATGGGGCTCAAGAGTTTGTCCTTGCAAGGTTTACGCGAGATTTTTGGGCGAAATGGCGGGTTTTGAACTAGGTCTTTTGCCGGAGCTCATCTAGGCCTTTAGACCCATACGGATTTTTGGAAAGTCGTGATAAGATGATGAGGTCGCACAGTTCAATAAGTCGTTTAAAGGGGATGTGATCATGAAAAAATTAAATTTTCTTAAAAAATTAGTGGCGCTGAGTTTAGCTGCGGCGCTTTTGCTGGAAGCTCCCGGTTATCAAGCTTATGCCGCGATGGGCGAAATGGCCCCCGGTGGCGAGCCCGTGACCGCGATCGGTGGAATTAAAACGCCGATTTCTATTGATGGCGCTCTTTCCGCGGTGGGCGTTGATGAAAATATGACTGGAGCTCTTCAAACCCCCGGCTCTGAAAATATTTCTCTCACCAAACCCATTGAAGAAGAAGCGGTGACTGGCATTCGGAAAGAAGGCGTTGCCGTCCAAGACCAGGCGACGATTAAAACGGAGGCCTCTCTTTCAAAAGCGAATAATGGTTTTTTTAAGGGTAAATTATTTCCGGCTTTGCGAAAGGCGTTCACTCCTTCCTCTATAAAGGAAATGGGGACCGGAGTCAAAAAGGCCCAAGCGGCTCTCATTCGGATTTTTGACGGTCAAAAATCAAATCAAACGGTTCTTTCCAGTCCTGAGGGAGTTTCTTCTCCCGTGGCGAATCAAGGTGGAGCGTCTTCTGGCGAATCCCGTTTAAATTCGGACTCGTCTCGCGCGGCGCCAGCTTCGCTAACCCCTTCCGATGTCCCGGCGCCCTCGTCTCAGACGCCGCCACCGGCTGGTCCTTCAAACTCCCCGATTTTAGGAGCCTTCGCTACCGTCGCCCGTGTTGCCGTTGCGGCCACGGCGGTTGTTGCCTTGCAAGTTCTTGCGGTTCATCTTTTGCCAACCGTGTTTGGTTTTATTCCCGTCGCGGCGGCTTGGGCCGTCATGTCGGGAGTTCTCGCTTTGCCCGCGGCGATTTACACGCGCTATCGATTGTCGCGCCATGACGCTCCGCGTCTTCGTAAAGTGAAATGGATGATGGACGCCGCCATTGGAGCGCTCTTAGGCGCTTCCGTTTTGGCTTTGCCTTATATCGCAACCGTAATCGCCGCCCCGGTTTTGCCGACTCTTGCCGCGGTGGCCGCAGTCTCGGGTTTGGGGACTTTTCTGGCCATCGCCGGTGGCGGGCGCGCCGCTAATTTGCTTTTCGGCGCGGCGTCTTTGACGGGGCTCGTTCACTGGATCGGGGTCGGCGCGGCAGGAACCGCAATCGGCGTGGCGCCACTCTTTGCCATGATGGCCATTCCCGCCATCGCCACGATCTCTTTCTTTTTGAGATTCTTGATCAGCTCTGCGGAAACCGGACGCCCATTCTCCGTTCCGGGCGCTCTGATGGGGGCGAAAATGCGCTTCCCCACTTTCCCTTGGGTGATGACGGGCGTGGCTTTCGCCCTCCTGACGGGATATCTTCCGTGGCATGCGAATCTCGCTTTTGGAGCCTGGATGTTTTTGGGCGATCCGAAAGCTCAATGGGATAAGACAAAGACATGGGCGCAAAATATCCCGGTCATTTTGATGAATTTCAACGTCCTTTACGCCGGGCTTGCTATTTTCGCCGCGGCGACGGGATTTACCTCCCCCGCGACATTCTTAGTCTTGGCGTTTTTGCCCGAGCGTGCGGCGCATTGGACGGAGGCGTTGCTTCAGGAATTCTTGCCCGCTTCCGCCCCAGCTCCCTTGGCGCCAGCGCAAGTTTTTTCTACGTCTAAAACGTTAAATGATCAAGTTGCCAACAAAGCCCCATCCGTGAATCGTTGGTTAAGAACGGCGGGTTATCTTTCCGTCATGGTCGGCGCGGCGTTCGGCATGGGATTTGGCGTGTTCGGGATGCACCAATTGCTGAAAGTTTCGGTGGCGGCGATTGTTTTGTCCTTGATTCCGTTTCTCTTCTCGGCGCAGATCATTAAAAAGCTGCAGAAGGCGACCGACACTGACAGAACTCAGGATCCGGCGATTTACCGCGTCGTAGACGATCTGCGCGCTTTAGAAAACGCGAATCGCCCCGGCAAAAAGCCGATCCCGGTTCCCGCGGTCGTGATTCTTCCGCCCGAACTTCCCAACGCCTTCGCCACCGGCCCCAGCCCGTTTCCTGCGATGGTCGGCGTGACTCAAGTGACTAAGGATATGCTCCTGACCCCGGAGAATTTACGGCAAAACCTGATCCAAGCGATTGCCGCTTCAGAACCCTCGAGTTATGAATTCAAAGTCTTGAGCCGGACGATTTCAGAGACAATTTCCGGAGCGAGCGAGACAGATACCCCCGAGGCGCTGTCGCAAGCCGTCAAGGCGGCCGCTCCCGCCGACATAGAGCGTCTGGGCGAGAGATATCTGCGCGGAGTTTTGGCGCATGAATTCTCCCACGTGATGGACCGCCATATGCTCTCGAACTTCATCATGGGCTCGATCATGAACGCGATTAGCTTCGCCGCCAATGCCATGATCTGGTCGATCATGGCGGGCCGGAAAGTGGTCAACTCGGTGTCTAACTCAGTGGGTAAAGTTTTTGCTCCGAAGACCGAGTTCCCTGAAGATAAGCCGCAGGCGCCGCAAAATAATAAGTTTAATGATCGCCAGAATATTCGGATGGGAGACGAGAATTTCGCTCCTCTGGCTGTTCCCGTGGTCGCGGCTTTGCCGGCCTTGGTTCGTCTCTTCTTGGCCTTATGGGCGCCGATCATTCTTCAGATGGTTGAGATTGCCGCTTCCCGCAACAATGAGGCGCAGGCGGATGAAGATGGGGCGCACTTGGTTCGCGATCCCCAGGCTTTGGCC
>VFSW01011555.1_pt1 | contig 12396 bp, 17 predicted proteins | sample 5358111 | NCBI WGS metagenome assembly VFSW01 (sample SAMN11554181, study PRJNA540505) | mine drainage metagenome | isolation source: sediment from site ElyBrook_90M | place: USA: Ely Copper Mine, Vershire, VT | collected 2017
TTGCGGTATCATCATGGCTACGTGTTTGAGGGCAGGCATCTGACAACCCTTAACATGAGGCGACTGTCGAGGTTGAAAACTCGTTGCCCGAAAGCTGACCTTCGTCGCGGACGGCAGGGTGCCAAGAGCGGACGGTGAAGCCCTTCCATCGGGCTTAGCGAAAATCCCTTTCAGAAAATCGCCAGCGTCCTTTTTGTCGAAAAAGTGACGATTAAAAACCTTTTTTATTCATGCACCTTTTACGAGACTGACTCATATAGCATACGTTAAGTAGCCTTAGCGTCATATATCTGCAATCTAATGCCACTAGCATTGTAGCGGTGAATAATCCTCCCAATTTCTCTTCGTAGTTGAACTAATGGGCAAGCGACAATTAAGTTCAACGAATTCTTTGGAGTTGCATCCGTATGCTGGCTTACTTCACGAACTTGAAGGCTTACGGAGTGAACTGAAGAAGCTTGAGCGCGCATCGTCTGAGACACTAGGGCTCGCAAATCCGCTACACCTTTCCAGTACAATCAATCTGATCCATTACCTGGGTTTAAGAAGATTGGATATGCGACCGCTGCAGGAGAGGTTGGCGACAGCCGGCCTTTCATCGTTAGGCCGCATGGAATCTCATGTTCTGGCAAATCTTAATGCCATCATTGATCTGTTACGTTGCGCGCTCGGCAAGACCTCTCCCGACAAATTATTGCCATTGCAGGAGGAAACAGGCGCATCGCATCTCGACAGCAATACGAATCGCCTGTTCGGCAAACCACCTTCTCACCGCCGTGCCAGGGTCATGGTCACGCTTCCTAGTGAGGGAGCGGATGATTATTCCCTGATCAAGAAGATGCTGGTAAATGGTATGGATTGTGCGCGAATCAATTGTGCTCATGACGGGCCAGAAATCTGGGCTCGCATGATTGAGCAGGTCAATTTGGCTCGGCGAGAAACCGGAAGACATTGTCGTATCCTGATGGACTTAGGTGGCCCCAAGTTGCGTACGGGTGAAATTGTTTTAACTACTTCTGTGCTCAAATGGAAACCACATCGAGATAAATTGGGTAAGGTCGTGGAGCCCGCACAGATTTGGCTTCATCCGGAAGATGACCCTACACCATGCCCAGCGGCGGCAGATGCATGTATCCCGGTAAGTGGCGATTGGCTAAGCAAGCTGAATCTGCACGATATCGTAGAATTGACGGACGCCAGAGGTGCTTTACGTAACCTTCAGATCGTCAATCAGACTAATGAAGGCTATTGGGCTGTATCCAAGCAAACCGCTTATGTCACACCAGCAACAGAACTACACCTGATTAAACAATCGAAGACCGGGCACTCGCGTCGACCTAGCTGCATTGGTCTGGTTGGAGCATTGCCACCTCTACCTGAGACTATTCTCTTACGCGTCGGCGATAAGCTGACTCTAACGCGTGAGCAGTTGCCGGGCACACCGGCTCAATTCGATGATTTTGGGCGGTCATTGCAGATGGCCAGTATTGCCTGTTCACTGCCGGAAGTGTTTCAGGCTGTTAAACCCGACGAACGTATTTTGTTCGACGATGGAAGAATCGGTGGCGTAATCCGTAGTGTCAGTAAGAGCAAAATAGTAGTCGAGATAACTCAGGCCCGTGACGGCGGAGAAAAGCTCCTGGCAAACAAAGGTATCAACTTGCCGGACAGCCAACTTGAGCTAAATGGATTGACGCCGCAGGACATTGAGCATCTGAAATTTATCGTCAAGCATGCCGATATGGTCGGACTGTCATTCGTCAGAACACCAGCAGATGTCGAACTGCTGCAAAAGCAATTGAAACGACTGAAAGCTGAAAATCTGGGCATTGTGATGAAAATTGAAACGCGTGCAGCATTTGAGAATTTGCCGGAACTTTTGTTTTCGCTGATGCGTTCGCCAGCTGTAGGCGTCATGATTGCTCGTGGAGATCTGGCGGTGGAGTGCGGCTACGAGCGATTAGCCGAAATGCAGGAAGAAATACTCTGGCTGGCTGAGGCTGCGCATTTGCCGGTGATATGGGCGACCCAAGTACTGGAAGGTATGTCCAAAAGCGGCAAACCCAGCCGCGCTGAGATAACGGATGCAGCAATGGGGGTCCGTGCGGAATGTGTGATGCTAAATAAAGGGGCCCACATTATTGATGCGATTCAGGCGTTGGATGACATCCTGCATCGCATGCAATCACATCAACGGAAAAAGAGTTCTCTACTGAGACGTCTGCATTGGTGGCCACGCGACGAGTGAGTAGTAATAACGTGAAGATAAATAATTGTCAGGTTGTTCGTGAATTGGCGTATCCATCCGTCCATTGAGTATGGTCGTCCAATTATCACTTTGGGAACGGAATTCCATTTCACGCGTTTTGCTCATTTATTAGGAGGTAGTGGTGACAAAACATCCGAAAGTGAGCTCGCGTGCTTTTAATAATCTTAATTTTCAAAGTGGTAGCCTAAAAACCCGATCTCGCAGCATTTTTTTGTTAGTATAATTTAACTATTCCGTAATAATGGAAGTATAAAATGATGAATGCAACAGAAGCAGTAGACAAACTTGCCGCTCTCGCTCAAGAAAATAGGCTTCGGATTTTCAGGTTGCTGGTGGAGGTAGGGGATGAGGGAATGAATGCTACCGCAATTGCAGAAGCACTCGATCTTGCGCCCGCCACGTTTTCATTTCACGTGGCACATCTGACCCGTGCTGGGCTCGTTCATGCTCGGCAGGAAAGTCGTTATATTTTTTACTCTGTGATCTACGCCGCTATGGATAGTCTTATTGCTTATCTAGCGATGAATTGCTGTCAAGGAGTAGCCTGCTTGCCAAAAACGGCGGCGGTCAATTCCGTTCAGAAACGTCGGCGACTTGTAAAGAAAACCATCTAAAAGGGAATTCCTGTGGACGATCGCATCTACAATGTACTGTTTCTTTGCACAGGCAATTCAGCGCGAAGCATTATGGCTGAGTCACTTCTCAACCACCTCGGAAGGGGGCGTTTCAAAGCCTACAGTGCAGGCAGCCACCCTGGTGGCCATGTCAATCCTCTGGCCATTGAACAAATCAATCGTGCGAGATTATCCAGCGAGGGGTTACGTAGCAAGAACTGGAGTGAATTTGCAGCCCCAGACGCGCCTGAGCTGGATTTTGTATTTACTGTCTGCGATAACGCTGCTGGTGAAGTGTGCCCAGTCTGGCCTGGGCAACCAATGACAGCGCATTGGGGTATTGAAGATCCGGCTGCCGTAGATGGAAGCGAAGATCAGAAGCGACAGGCATTTACAACCGCGTTTGCCCAACTGAATAGGCGCATATCCATATTCCTCAATCTGCCACTCGCCAAGATCGACGCGATGTCACTAAAGAAGGAGTTGGACAATATTGGACACCTGCGCGAGTTGGGGCAATAAAACAATAATTTTCAATAATATCTTTGAAGGTATATTAATTTCCATGACTACTAGCAAAACTGTTCTCGTATTGTGTACCGGTAATTCCTGTCGTTCTCAAATGGCTGAAGTCCTTCTTAATCACGACTTGTCTGGCAAGGTTCGCGCCCTGTCTGCCGGCACTCGTCCACAGCCCAAGGTTGCGGATGGTGCCATTGCCGCTCTGAAGTTAGCGGGACTGCCGGTTGACGGGTTATATCCCAAAGACGTAGACGTATTAATGAATGAAGCGATTGATCTGGTGGTAACGGTTTGTGACAACGCCAAGGAAGCATGCCCGATATTTCCGCGCCCTGTACCCAGCATTCACCTGCCGTTTCATGACCCGCATGGCGAACCATTGGAAAGCTTTGTTCAAGTGCGTGACGACATTCGTGCACGTTTGATACCAGCGGTACGGGATGCCCTCAAGCTTTAAGGTCAAATCATGAGTGCTCAATGCGACGTCGCTGTTAAGGCTGGAATCGGAGCGCCGATGAGCGTTTTCGAACGGTATCTGTCTGTCTGGGTGTTTCTCTGTATCGTTGGGGGAATCGTGCTTGGGCAGCTGGCCCCAGCAGTGTTTCAAACCATCGGCAAGATGGAAATTGCACGGGTCAATCTGCCTGTTGGACTACTAATTTGGGTGATGATCATTCCCATGCTAGTGAAGGTTGATTTCGGAGCACTGCATGAAGTCAGACAGCATTTGCGCGGGATTGGCGTGACGCTGTTTGTAAACTGGCTGGTCAAGCCGTTCACCATGGCGTTTCTTGGCTGGCTGTTCGTGCGCAACATATTTGCTCCCTTGCTGCCAGCAGACCAACTTGATAGTTACATTGCCGGACTTATCCTGCTTGCTGCAGCCCCTTGTACGGCGATGGTTTTCGTCTGGAGTAGGCTTTCCAACGGTGACCCGCTGTTTACTTTGTCGCAGGTCGCCTTGAACGACACGATCATGGTTTTTGCATTCGCACCCATCGTCGGTCTGCTACTCGGCATCTCAAGCATCCATGTTCCTTGGGATACTCTGGTTACATCGGTCGTGCTGTACATCGTAATTCCCGTCCTGTTGTCGCAACTTTGGCGTAAGGTCCTTTTGAGCAAGGGCCAAGAGCATTTTGACGCCGTCATGGAAACAATTGGTCCTTGGTCGATTTCGGCACTGCTCGTCACTCTAGTGCTTCTGTTCGCCTTCCAAGGCAAAGCCATCATCGAACAACCTTTGGTTATTTTGTTGTTGGCGGTGCCTATCCTGATTCAGGTATTTTTCAATTCTGCGCTTGCGTACTGGCTGAACCGTGTTGTCGGCGAGAAGCACAATATTGCCTGCCCGTCAGCGTTGATTGGTGCTTCGAATTTCTTTGAACTGGCGGTTGCGGCAGCTATTAGCCTGTTCGGGTTTCAGTCTGGCGCGGCGTTAGCGACTGTTGTTGGTGTTCTTATCGAAGTGCCGGTTATGCTCTTGGTGGTGCGTGTAGTCAATTCCAGCAAGAACTGGTATGAGTCCAACCAAACATTGGGGAAGCAATCATGAAGAAACTCGAAGTATTCGATCCAGCCATGTGCTGTGCAACTGGTGTTTGTGGAGTGGATGTAGATCCAGTGCTTGTGCAGTTCGCCGCCGACCTGAAATGGGTAGAGGAGCAAGGGGTCAACGTGCAGCGTTTCAATCTTGGGCAGGAACCCCAGGCGTTTGCTGCCAACCCCGATGTAATCAAGGAAATGGAAGTCGGCATGGATAGGTTGCCCATTCTGACTGTAGATGAGCGTATCGTTTCGACCGGTATGTATCCATCGCGTCAGCAACTTGCCCAGAAACTGGGTATTTCGGCCACTGAAGGTTCGATGACGCCCGCACAAAATCAATTTTGTTGTTCTCCGAAATCCGTCTGCTGCTGAGGGCTGTCTAATGGCGCTGCCAGAGACTCGTACGCGTTATCTCTTCTTTACAGGGAAGGGCGGTGTCGGAAAGACCTCGCTGTCTTGCGCCACGGGCCTTGCATTGGCTGATTCTGGCAAGAGGGTTTTAATCGTCAGTACTGATCCTGCATCCAATCTGGATGAAATGCTTGGAACTGAGCTTTCCTCATTCCCGACACCTGTCACCAATGCACCAGGACTGTATGCGCTCAACATTGATCCTGAAAAAGCGGCACACGACTATCGTGAACGCACTGTTGCGCCTTATCGCGGAATTCTTCCCTCTGCGGCCATTGCAAGTATGGAGGAACAGTTCTCGGGCGCCTGTACGGTAGAGATCGCGGCGTTCGATGAGTTCTCCAAGCTTCTGGGCGATGCAAATACTACCGCGGAATTCGATCACGTCATCTTTGACACAGCACCTACCGGCCACACCCTGCGTCTCCTGACATTACCGACCGCGTGGAGCGGATTTATCTCATCCTCGGCAGGAGGTGCTTCATGTCTTGGCCCTCTCGCTGGGCTGGAGAATCAGAAGGCGCTTTATGCAGCCACGGTGACTCGCCTCACCGATTCCACATTGACAAGTGTGATACTGGTCAGTCGTCCGGATACGGCAGCGTTACGCGAGGCGGAACGCACGCGAGTGGAGCTGGCCGCATTGGGAGTAAGAAATCTATTTCTTGCGCTGAACGGTGTATTCGTAGCGGCCAATCCTGGTGATGCGGTGGCTGATGCAATGACTGAACGTAGCGTGGCGGCCATGGCCAATATGCCGACAGATCTGGCTGAATTGCCAGGTAGTACGACACCATTCGTAGCGCGTGGCACCGTGGGACTAGACGCCTTACGGGAAATGACTGCCGCAGCCCCCGCTTTGCAAGTTCAAAATCAGATGTCGTCCGATTGGGCGATTCAACTGCCCTTTGGCTTAGGTCAATTTATTGATGATATTGCTTTGTCTGGTCACGGTGTCATCATGACCATGGGTAAGGGAGGCGTGGGCAAGACAACCGTAGCATCTGCCATCGCATTAGCGTTGGCGCAGCGTGGACACACGGTACACTTGTCCACGACTGATCCGGCCGCACATGTTGCGGATGCGGTCGGTGAAAATATCGACAAACTCAAAATCAGCCGCATTGACCCTGCTATTGAGGTGGAGCGCTACACGGCAGAGGTGCTGGCTCGCGCTGCACCACATTTGGACGCGGCAGGTCGAGCATTGCTGGAAGAGGACTTGCGCTCGCCATGTACAGAGGAAATTGCCGTATTCCGAGCTTTTGCCCAAGCAGTTGATGCTGGCAACGAAGGTTTTGTAGTGCTCGACACGGCACCGACAGGCCATACTCTGCTCCTGCTTGATGCCGCCGAGGCATATCATCGTGAAGTGCTGCGCGCACAAGGTGATACGCCTCAAAGCGTGGTCAAATTGCTTCCCCGATTGCGTGATCAGGAATTTACGAAAGTCTTGATTGTCACTTTACCGGAAGCTACGCCGGTACATGAAGCCCAGAGATTGCAGGAAGATCTAGCACGCGCAGGCATAGCTCCCTATGCGTGGATCATCAATCAAAGTCTGTACGCATGCAGTACGGGCGATCCTCTTTTGTGTGCAAGGGGAAAGTTCGAAGCACCTTATATTAGAACGGTGATTAGGGATTTAGCAGAAAGATCAGCACTAATTCCTTGGCTCGCCAAATTGCCAGTTGGCAAAGAGGGCCTTTTGCAGTTGGCAACCTAAATTTTGATTGAATTTATTATAAGAAAATTGCTCTATTGACCGTATTCCCTTAGCTATTTGAACTCGACATTAATAAGTACAATTCATGGCGCCTGAACGCAACATTGCTAATGCAACGGTAGAAAGCTTGCTGAGGGCTGTTCCTGCAGTGAGTGAAGAAACAAGCAGTCTTATAGTCCTCGAACAATTTCACAAGGACAAGAAGCTATACGCAATTCCTGTTGTGAATGGAAAGGATCGTCCATCTGGGATCGTTCTACGCCAAGATCTTACTGAATATTTCAGCAAGCCTTATACAAAAGAGCTCAAAGGTAAGAAGCCCATTTCATCGTTGATGGACAGCAATCCTGTAATCGTTGATATAAAGACGGGAATCGAGGATGTTGCGCGCATCATTTTAGATGCAGGTATCCAACATATGGTGAGCGGATTCATAATTACTCTAGAAAAACGCTATGCAGGCATGGCAAATGGTTATGATTTGCTTAGCGAGATAACTAATCGCAAACAAAAGCATCTCTTTGGACTGGCTCATTTCGATCAACTGACTGGCTTGCCAAATCGAACACTGCTATTGGATCGTCTGAATCAGGCCATCTTGGTCTCCAATCGAGCATCACGTGCCGTTTCGTTACTTTTTATAGATCTTGATGGATTCAAGCCCGTTAATGACAACTATGGTCATGCCGTCGGAGATCGCCTGCTAAAAGAGGTAGCAACACGTATAACTTCTTGCCTAAGGGAATGTGACACTGCAGCCCGAATGGGTGGTGATGAGTTTGTCGTAATATTGCCCGACGCTGATCTTGATAAAGCCGTCCCGGTTGCTAAAAGAATACTGGAGGCAGTAAAAATTCCTTATGAATTTGGCAAGAAGACGGTATCAACTATATCTGCCAGCATAGGAATCGCTGAATATCCGGAGCATGCAGACAACTTGGATGCTTTGATTACGGTAGCAGACAAAGCAATGTATGCGGCCAAACACAGTGGCAAAGATACGTATGCGGTCTTCGCTTCAAACCTTAAGCGCTAATTTTATTTGCTTTTGGGGGCGGGATGCCTTCACGAGGCTAAGAAGAAACTCAATCACGCCCGATCAGTTCCGGGGTAATCGCGCAATTGGCATTAATTGATGAATGCAGTCATTGATGTTCAACCCGTTCCCTTTTGCGTGCATCCTGTTCTGCAAGAAAGGATTTTAGTGGGCTGACCAGTTCGTCAAAGTATGTCTTATTCAAACAATGTTGAACCTGGTTGGATTCCTCATACACTCTCGTATCATCCCTCCTGGAATTGCGAAACTGGTCAATCAGAGTCTGATGCATAAACACATCCTTTACGCAGACAGGATGGTTAGTCTGCCCCGATTCGATTGACGAATCAAGGTCCAGATGAAGAAAATTGAAAGGACTGCATACCGGAGACTGAAGCTCGGATTCATTAACTTCGTTGCAGGTTGAAAGCATGAATTATTCACAATTCTTGTGGATAACTTGGCATATAAGTGTCGGTGACACTACGCTAACTATAAATAGTATATATAGTTTTCTGTGGCTGCGTGACTTTTAAGCAGTTTGAAGACGAAAACTTAATTGTGTAGCCAAATTATGCGAAAAAAAACGCACATAAAAATGTGCGCTATAAGGGGGAGACGATTGCATCCTTGAGAAGAGATGTAATCGCCGGGAAAACAGTAACGTATCAATATTGCTGAATTGAGACTCAATGTTTTAATGCTGTTTGTCTGCCTTCTCCTTAACCTCAGCAAATCTTTGGCGCCATTCAATTAGTGCTGCGTCTTCAAGCTGCAACTGAAGCGCTATTTCTTCTATTGGAAAGTGTAGGTCTTCTTCAAATCCTCGTCCAACCTTTGCTCGAAGGCGGGAAAATATATATTCAGTTTGAGCTCTTGATAAATTTGCCGCTTTTTTTACATATTCTTCACGTGCAATCTGTTCCGTCATATGAATTCTCCGTAGCTCGTCCTTAACGGTTGATATGCTACGCCTCCAAATAGCAAATTCAAATTGTAATAAAAGCGACACATTGCGTAGTTTCGGCACCTTGAAAGCAGCGCGTTGCTACAACTATCGTGTAAGTAATGCGCAAGTAGATAAAGACTCAACTATTTCTTTTTAGACGAAAATTGGCCGGATTGGCAAGATCGCGTTCAGTCCTGCTAATCGTTGGGGTGTCTCCAATGCGCCATGGAATTCTTCAGCAATGTAATGATCACTTCTGAAATCGATACAATCTTATAGTCGGATTTGTGCGCTTCCCAATCAAGCCCCCTTGTTTCCACTTCATCCCGTAGATGTAGAGATGGCAGGCTGCCTGGGGAGATTGAGTAAAGCAACCCAGGCGAAAATGATTTTGGCTGTTCCATATTTCCTCCTGCAGTTAGAAATATTACAAACAAGCGTCCTCATGACGGAACTAAGAGGAATATATACTGTATATACCGTATGTCAGTTACAGTATTGTTAAACCGGAACATCAAAATTCCGTTAAATCCTGTTGCTCCAATGACTTGAATGCGCACTCTTTCACCCGTTCTTCAGATATCTAAATGCATAAATAGTTGCAAGATTGCCTGTCTGCCAAATCAATGGTTCAAGGCTTTTCAGTATACTGGGATGCATATATTATTGTATAAACGGTATATATGGTATATATTATTAATTGAATATTTCCAATGTGCTACTGCCAGTGAAGTGAAAGCATGACGGCGAAAGTAATTGCAGTTGTGAATCAAAAAGGCGATGGGCGGAGACCACAGGCGTAATGCAATTAGCAGGGACGCCGGAACGACTAGATTTCAAAGCCCTAGTGGAAAATGCCGATCCCCATGGAACTTCCACTAAAAGGGCGGCTTGGCCGACCAGGGCTGTCCGTTTCGGCAACGGTCATGAGTCTCAGTGAGACGCAAGCTTCGCTGCGCAATGAGATTAGAAAGCTATGGAGGATTTGAATACATAATCTTTGATGGCTACCCAGCCTCTATTCTCCTGTTGCACTGAGCGCGCTGATGATTGCCGATCTAGCATTGGTTTAGATAATTCCTTCATTTTTTGATATGTGGGTGTCTATCGGGAAGGCGTAGGGGATTGAATAAGCGTCTGATGTGTATGAGAGCCTGAATCGAAATTGGTCGTCAATCGATGTCAACTGAGTACCCGGGTAGCTAAAGACGTATTGGATTAATTTCCACAATTGGGAATAAGAATGGCAGAAATCAGGTCCATTAGCGTAACTTGTATCGTTAGAATGCAAACCGTATATGTTCGTGGCACAAAGGCGACTCGATCCATAGATGAAGTTGAAATGTTAGTCAAAGAAGTGCTGGAGTTGTTGGACAAATAAAAGGTTAGGATATTACTTAACCGATTAATTATGGAGAAATGAAATGGAAGATAACACACAAAAAATGGCGTTAGCCGAAACAATTAAAACAGACGAAAAGAAAGTAATGGAAAGAAAACCGGCTGCGTCCAAAAAGAAGCCAACATCGAAGCCCAAGATCGCAAAACCCGTGATTGTAAGGAAAGTCGTCAAAAAACCTTCGGCACCAAAGAAAGTTGAGAAGAAGCAAACCAAACAAAAAGTCGTCCGTGACAGCTTCACTATGCCGGAAAACGAATACCGGGTCCTATCCGAAATCAAGAAGAAATGCCTAGCTGGAGGGATTGACGTAAAGAAAAGCGAGCTGCTGCGAGCTGGTCTACAGTCGTTAGCTGGAATGAGTCAAGCTGCCCTTAAGAAACAGCTATCAAAATTGGCCGAAATTAAAATTGGCAGGCCCGCGAAGTCGTCCAAAGGGAAGTAGTTATCTGGTATCGCGAGTTGGTGTCGAGGCTTGAAATAACGCAAATAGCACAAATCAAGTTTGATTTGCCACAATCAAGCCTCCATTCAAGACGAACGCGCAAGTTGTCAGGCTGCAGATTGTGATGCTGACCTGATCATGAGGATAACCAAGCGTATAACAGCCGTAGTTTAACTGGCATATCAGTTTCAGTTATTAGTTTTAGGAAATGCTATGGCCATCGAACCTTATCCTCAATTTTCTGCTCCGGCGGCAAAGTTATGGACGTGCGTATCCGATTCCGACAAAAGAGAACTGCGATCAAATGTTTGGCGTTGCAAATGTCATCACGCCGATACGATCGCGATTATTTCAGTACAGTCAGTGCCGGGAATTTGTTGGTAGTCCGCTTGTGTTCGGAGTGATATAGCGACGCAGGAAAATTAATCGTGGACGTTGAATTGCAACCATCATGCCACTACTTGTCATGAAGCATATTCCAAAAGAAGAGTATCTCAAGAAGGCTGCTTTATTGAGCAGAGACGAGGCGGAGCATTTTTTCTCCAGAATGGACAAAAAACTTGTCCATAAGCTTGATCGACACAAACTCATTCCAGTTGAAGTTTTGGCTATTCAGCTTGAAATTGAAGATGAAAAGCTTAAAGTATGGCGCGAAAGATTTGGCGAGATCAAATCCAGCTCTAAGAAGACGTAGTCGTTCATTTGAGTATCATATTGAGCCAGCAAAAGCATCATGATGTCTTGTGATTGCTTGTTTGACTTCACGAAAATGACCGATTGCGCCGCGCATTTAAACAATATAAACTATTTATACTGTTTAATCTGTTGAGATGGGTTTTATGATCGGCTATAAGGAATCAAGCGTGGTGACGCCGGATGCAGTGAATGCGCTCTTGCAACTTGAGATCCAACCAGGAGGAGTGAAATGGCTAACAAGAATGGGAAGAAGTCGAGTGTAATGTACAGCGACCAGCAGAAGAAGGAGATGCTGACAAAGTGGGACGGCACTGCGGCAGGTGCGAAGGCCCAGAAGGTTCCCTACCGGTTGCTCCAGGAGTGGCGCGACGGTGGCTCGGCCACGACCAAGACCAAATCAAATGCTAAAACCGCCAAACCGGGTAAGACGAGCGCGTTTGATGATGCCTTGGGCCTCCTTCTCAGCACTGTTCACGTCGGCAGGCTAAAGAGCCTGCCTAGGGAAAGCTACGGAGAGGAACTGAAACGGGTTCGTGTGCTGCAGCGGGTCGTCGCCAAAGCTGTTGCCGAGGGAAATGCCGCGCCAGCAGTTGCCCGTTCGCTTGCCAAACATTTCGACGCTTTGATCGAAGGACTCTGAACTCGGTCTCGACCAAGCAGCCCGATGGGTAAATGGGCCTCTCCATTAGTTGCGCATTCGTCCATTCAGACTGTCGAAGCTGGGGTACTAGCCCGCATATTTCACCAGCCCCCCACTCAGGCTAACCGAAGCGACGACCTG
>VFSW01011556.1_pt1 | contig 12396 bp, 9 predicted proteins | sample 5358111 | NCBI WGS metagenome assembly VFSW01 (sample SAMN11554181, study PRJNA540505) | mine drainage metagenome | isolation source: sediment from site ElyBrook_90M | place: USA: Ely Copper Mine, Vershire, VT | collected 2017
GTCCATATCACGCCCATCCGCCGCGCAACAGGGGGTCGTTCCTTCACCGCTTACGGTCAAGGAACTGTTTTCTAAATTCTAGGAGTATGGGCAGCAGGGCTGGGCACGCCGCAGGCGGTTGCAAGCTGTGATCCCAGTGGCGTACTGGCGCAAGCGGCCAATGGAGAACAGGCTGACACATATAAAGCACCACGTTACCGACGCCGTGGCCGAAGTCTTAAACTCCAAGATTCAGAACCTTAAAGCGGGATCCCGCAGTTCCCGCGACTTCTGCAATCACAAGATTCCGCTTCTTGTTCCTCCGTAGATAGCGCAGTCTCTATTCACTCCAAACCCCGAAGGAGGCAAATATCAACTCAGTCGCATGGGCATCACCACATATAGAAACGGCCCATTAATTTTGAGCACGCCGGGACTCAGTTCATCAATCAACTCGAAGAACACCTCCTCATTGAGCAATGCGTTCAGTGGGTCAATTAAATATCGTGGATTGAATGCAACAGCCATTTCTTTTCCTTTATAATTGATGGCGATGCTTTCCTGGCCTTCTCCAACATCAGGTGCGTTGGCGGTAATCGCCAAGTTGTTCTTACTAAAAGACAGTTTGACCGAGTTGGCCTTCTCGCTGGTCATGATCTCCGCTCGCCGGAGTGCGTGCAAGAACTCTTCCCGCATCAGCGATATTCGCTCTTTCATCTCTCCCGGAATCACTTGTTTATAATTAGGATAATTTCCATCAATCAGCTTGGTTATTACCAAGACCGATGACCCCTTGTCATCCCGCAGCGTAAAGGCAGCTTGGTTTTCAATATATTTGATTTCAACTTCCCCTTTCTCCTGCATCAAACGAGTCAACTCGTTTACTGCCTTAGCCGGCACAATAAAGTCTCCTTGACCCTTCTCAGGCAATTCCACGTCTTCATCTGCCAGCGCCAGCCGCCGCCCATCTGTCGCCACCATGGTAAGCTTATGGTCTTTTAAACTAAAGAAGATGCCGTTGAGCACATAGCGTGTCTCGTCTGTGGACACCGCAAAGGCTGTCTTTTTCAACATGTTACGTACCGTCTCCTGTGGCAGAACCACCTTCTTGTCCTCTTTGAACTTCGGCAACGGCGGAAACTCCTCAGCGCTCAACCCGTGGATTTTGTAAAACGAAGGACCAGAACGCACACTGACGACATTCTTATCGTCCACTTCAAGGTGAATCTCAGAATTACCCAACTCACGGACGATGCCAAAGAGCCGCTTAACCGGCACAGTGGTCATTCCTGACTTTTTTACCTGCGCCCTAACTGCGCATGAGACTGTCACATCCAGATCCGTCGCCGTCAGTTCCAGATGGTCGTTTTCGGCGCGCAACAGAACATTCGAGAGGATTGGCAGCGTAGTACGCGTGCTGACGACATTCTGAACCGCCTGCAGGCCGTTGATTATTTGCTCCTTCGCGATGATCAAGTTCATTGCGTGCTTAATTGGTATGTCTCAGTTGCTCAAATATATTTGTATTAAAGGCTGTGAATAAGCCAAATAACAGAGAGTGTCAAGGCAGCACAACACATTTAGGCGTTTTCGCACGCCAACAAAATAGTTTAGCGAAACTCTAGCGTAAAAATGGTCCAAGTTGCTCACGCTTTTCACAATGAGTTCACATGTGTTTGACTGCGTGTAAACAGCGGCGGGCCCGATTCAAAATCTCGGGAAGAATACCACCGACAAACTCAACTTCCTCCCTCGTCGAGTTTCGTCCCAGAGAAAACCGGATCAGCGCGGTCGCCAACGATGCTTCCACACCCAATGCTGCGACAACATGTGACGGTTCCAACGCTCCTGCTGAGCAGGCGGAACCACTTGAAGCACAAACACCTTCCAAGTCCAACCCAACCAGAAGGGCATCGCTGTCTGTGCCTTCCATTACGAATGAGACGGTATTGCACAAGCGATGCCGTAAGGATCCGATAAATCGTACGCCGTCAATGTGTGTAATTATGTTCCGGAGATGATCAGCAAGTGGTTCAAGATGCAGGCGACTGAAGACTGGTAATGGCACAAAACGCTCGAGCGCCTCCACAAAGCCAATGACACCTGCTAGGTTCTCAGTGCCGGCACGGCGCTCGTTCTCATGTCCCCCCCCGAACAGAATCGGATCTGGCCGGAGCGGAGAGCGAATAAACAGCACTCCTGCTCCCTTTGGGCCATGGAATTTGTGGGCGCAGATCGAGACAAGGTCGGCGTTGAACTGATGAATGTTCGTGAAAGGCTCTTTGCCAAACCACTGGACGGCGTCAGTGTGGAAGACCACGCCCTGCGCACGGCAAAGCGTGCCCAACGCACCCACTGGCTGGGTCGTCCCAATCTCGTTGTTGGCGGCCATGATCGAGACGAGGATGGTGTCCGGGCGCAAGGCCTGTTGCAGTGCCGTCACACTGATTCGGCCTTCGCCGTTCACGGGGAGCCGTGTGACCTCAAAACCTTCTTTTTCCGCCAAATACTCGAAGCCATGAAGTACAGCATGGTGCTCAATCGCGGACGTAATGAGGTGCCGTCCACGGGGCTTGAGCAGGCGTGCGGTACCCAAGATCGCTAGATTATTGCTCTCGGTGCCGCCGCTGGTAAAGACGACCTCGCTCGGTTTGCAGCCGAAGACCGTTGCCACGCGATCACGAGCGTCATCGAGCAGGACTCGGGCCTGACGTCCGACGTGATGAACACTGGACGGATTTCCATACACCTCACCCAAGAACGGGAGCATCGCCTCACGAACCGCCGGGTCGAGCGGTGTCGTAGCGTTGTAGTCAAAGTAGATCGTGCGCACCACAAATGGCCAGGATGCCTGTCTGCCCGGCATATCGCCCACCAAAATGCGGTACCCGCTTGAGGGGGTCAAATCCTGCGCCGGCCGTCAGACTTTGGACTTTGGACTTTGGACTCAGGGCTTTATGGTCTGCGCATGTTGAAGCCATCCGATTTATTTGACCTCGCACAGACGGAGCATGCCGCCCTATTCGAGGGCTGTGAACAGGCCTGGGACGCGCTCCGCAAGCTCTCCGCTTATGTCGCCGCCAGCGTCAAGCCGGCGCTGCACAACCGCTGCGAAGGCGTCGCGTGGATTGGTGAGCAGGTGTCCATCGGCGAGGGCACGGTGATCGAAGACAGCGTGATGATCAAAGGCCCGGCGATCATCGGCCGAAACTGCGCCATCCGCCACAACGCCTATCTCCGCGAAAACGTCATCGTCGGAGACGGCTGTGTGGTCGGCAACTCATGCGAATTGAAGCACGCGCTGCTCTTCAACAACTGCCAAGTGCCGCACTTCAATTACGTCGGCGACTCCATTCTCGGTCACCAGGCGCATCTCGGGGCCGGCGCCATACTGTCCAACGTGAAGTCCCTGCCCGGTAATATCACGGTGCGGATGGATGGGGAACTCTATGACACCGGGCTGCGCAAGTTCGGGGCGCTGGTCGGCGATGCGGCGGAGATCGGCTGCAACGCTGTCCTCAACCCTGGCAGCATCATCGGGCGCGGCGCGGTGGTTTATCCCTGCACCAATTGGCGGGGCATCCTGCCGGCGAACATGATCGCCAAGAACCAAGCGGCGCAGGAAGTCGCGGTGCGCCGGCCACGCGAGACGTGATTGTGCGTCAATCCCGCTCCGGAGGCACTCGCGCCTTCAGCATGGCCAGCCAGCGCACAAAAGCGCATCGCCGCACAACCGTGAGATCCGCCAAACCATTGTAAATCACGGCCGGAACACGGCTGCCGGCCGGCTTTGCAAGGTGGTGGTGGGAGAAGGATTCGAACCTTCGTAGGCGTAAGCCAGCAGATTTACAGTCTGCCCTCGTTGGCCACTTGAGTATCCTACCAGGGACCACCCGCGTTAAGCGGTCGCGCATTAAGCCACATGGGCTCCCCCTTGTCAACCGACCCCCCGACGCCTACCCGGGCCGGATGTTCGATTCGCTCAGCACCAAACTCCAGCAGGCCTTCCGCAACCTGCGCGGCCTCGGCAAAATCTCCGAGGCCAACGTCGGCGATTCCTTGCGCGAGGTGCGGCTGGCGTTGCTGGAGGCAGACGTGAATTTCAAGGTCGCCCGCGATTTCATCGAGCAGGTCCGGGCCAAGTCGCTCGGCCAGGAGGTCCTCCTCAGCATCCAGCCCGGCCAACAGATGATCAAAATCATCCACGATGAACTGGTCGCGTTGCTGGGCTCGACCAACTCCGGCCTGAACCTCAGCGGCAATCCCGCCGGCCTCCTGCTGGTCGGCCTGCACGGCTCGGGCAAGACGACCTCCGCCGGCAAGCTCGCCCGGCTCCTCCACAAGCAGGGCCGCGCCCCGCTGCTGGTGGCGGCGGACGTTTATCGGCCGGCGGCCATGGACCAACTGGAGACGCTCGGCCAACAACTGGGCCTGCCCACCTTCGTCCAGCGCGGCGAGAAGGACGTGCTCGGCATCGCCCGCGGGGCGCTGGACTTCGCCCGCGCCCACAATCGCAACACGCTGATCTTCGACACCGCGGGCCGGCTCCAGATCGACGAGCCGCTGGTGCAGGAGTTGGTGCGCCTGCGCGACCTGGTCAAGCCGCAGGAAACCCTGCTGGTCCTCGACGCCGCCACCGGCCAGGAGGCGGTCAACGTGGCGACGCATTTCGATCAAGCCCTGAACATCACCGGCGCCATCCTGACCAAGCTGGACGGCGACGCTCGCGGCGGTGCGGCGCTCAGCCTCAGGGCCGTGACCGGCAAGCCGATCAAGTTCGCCGGTGTCGGCGAGAAACTGGAGGATTTCGAGCCGTTTCATCCCGAGCGCATGGCCTCGCGCATCCTGGGCATGGGCGACGTTGTCAGCCTGGTCGAGAAGGCAGTCGAGGCGGTGGATCTCGACGAAGCCCAGCGCATGGAAGAAAAGATGCGCAAAGGCCAGTTCACACTGGAAGATTTCCGCGATCAGTTGCGCCAGATGAAGAAGCTCGGGTCGCTCGAAGACATCGTGAAAATGCTCCCCGGCGGCGACCAGATGGCGGGCGCCGACCTGACGAAGCAGGAGAAGGAGTTCCGCCACATGGAGGCGATGATCTGCGGCATGACGCCGCAGGAGCGGGGCAATCCGCACCTGCTCAACGCCAAGCGCCGCCAGCGCATCGCCAAAGGCAGCGGCGTGACGGTGACGGAGTTGAACACGATGCTCAACAAGTTCAACCAGATGCAGGCGATGATGAAGAAGATGGGCAAGTTCCAGCGGATGATGGCCAAAATGGGCGGCAGCGCGCCGGCGGGATTGTTCCGACGTTGATACCAAGCGGTGAGCGGGGCTGGTGGAACGAGAGAGCAGCGGAGGGTGGGGAGCAGAAGGCTCCATCACACCGGCACGATTTGCCGGGGCAACGGCTGGTTCCAACCGCCTGGGAGGTTCCGCCCTGACTGGCTGGCAGCGCGCCCGTTGGGCCGGTGGAATGGGGCGCGGGCGACCGCCTCACTCGGGCGGTCGGCGCTCGGCGGCGAGATGATACACCTCCTGGAAACGCTCGGCCATAAGCACCGGCGAAAGGTAATCGCGCTGCCGCGCCAGCGTGGCCGGATCCACTACGCCCTGGCCGAATTGCGGATGGCGGACCGCGGCCCGGAGCGTCTGGACGAGTTCCGGCACGGTGGTCTGCCCCAGGAGCAGGCCGTTCTTCCCCTCGAGCACATAGTCGGGAATCCCGCCCACGCTGCTGGCCACCACCGGCACGCCCGCCACCACGGCTTCCTTGACAGAGTTCGGGCTGGTGTCGGCGCGGGTGGGCAGGACCATGAGGGTTGCCGCCGACAATTCCCGCGCGACCTCCGCCGGACCCAAACCAGTCTTGAACTCCAGACGCCGCTCGAATTCCGGCGCCAGCACCCCGCTCAACGGCTCGAACACCTCCGGATTGCGGTCGCCGATGACCACCAACTCGAACGGCAGCTCCGTCCGCAGTTCGTTCAGCGCCCGCAGGAGAAGATCGCTGCCTTTGCGGTAGGAAGGCGAGCCGGTGACGAACCGGATCGGCTGGGTCCGCGGCTGCCGCGCGACCTGATGAAACACCCGCTGCGGCGCGTGCTCGATTTGGTGGACGGCGAGGCGGGGATACCGGCGTCGGAGATACTCGACGGCAAACCTGGATTCGGTGGTGGCCAGCGGCGCGCGTTTCAGACAGAGGGACTCCACGCGGGCGGTGAATCTTCCGTACGCCGGGACCGGAACGGTTTCGCGGTACCAGGTCAGCAGGCCCTGGATCGTCACGAGATAGGGATACCCCAGGCGGGTGGCGATAAGGCCGGCGGCGTACTCGTTGCCCCAAGCCTGGACGACCGCCGGTTGGAGGCGCCGCAGCGCCCGGCGCAGGAGCAGCGTGTCCACCCAAAAGAGCGAGAGGAGCCGCTGCGACCGGGACGCTTTCAACACGTGAAACCGGACGCCGTTGCGCTCGAATTCAAACCCTCGCTCCACCCGGCCGCGCAGAACCAGGACGTGAATTTTGAGATCGGCACTTCCCATCAACTCGCCCAGCAGGACCGACATCCATGTCTCCGGGTGCTTGCGGGGCAGACCGCGCAGCGGCGGCGGCGGGTCTGGCATCCACTCGATCGGGTAGTCGGAAATCCAGGCGACGGTCAGCGGCATGGGAAAACGCAAGATTCCGTCCAGATCCCAGGGGCGCGCCCTGGCCCGCCGCCGCGTTGCACGGTCAGGCCGTGCTGCGCGCCGGCGGCGCTGGTGTCGGGGCCGATGGGGAGGTCGGCAATTAGGATTCTGGGTTTCATCGCTGCAGGCGCGGTGCGAAGCTAGCGCCGCCGCGCCGCCGGGTCCAAGCCAAATGCGCCTGGCCGCCGCCCGGCCCGGTCCCGCGCCGGCGCCGCCTCCACAATTGACATTCCCGTCCCGCGGCGTACTGGTGAGGCCCATCTCGGCCGTGCTTGAGGTGCGTGCGTATGAAGCCAAATCCGATCGCGGAGGACGTGTTCCGCGCCGTGTGCTCTGACCTGAGTCCGGCGGCGGACGCCTGGTCGGACGCCGACCCCTCCTGGCGGATCCGCCGGGTCGAGGTGGCCCAGATCGCGGCCAAGTTGCCCGAGCGGGGCGTATTCCTGGACGTGGGCTGTGGCTACGGCTTCGTGCCGCGCTATTTTCACCGCTTGGGCTGCAAGGTCATCTCCACGGATTATCCCGCCACCGGAGGCGCTTCGTTGCAGGCACTGATCGACCTCGGCATTGAGGGACATTATGTCAACGTGGGCCGGGATCCACTCCCGCTCGCGGACAACTCGGTGGACGTCGCCTTCGCCGGCAACGTCATCGAGCACCTGCCGCATTCGCCCCGGCCGTTCATGGAGGACCTGCGGCGGGTGCTCAAGCCGGGCGGCTTCCTGGTGATGGACACCAAGAACGCGGTGGACCTGAAGACCCGGCTGAAGGTCTTGTGCGGCATCCACAACTGGGCGCCGCTGAAAAGCTTCTACCATCTGGACATCAACCCGCATCATCACAAGGAGTACACGCTGCGGGAACTGGGGCAACTCTTCGAGTTGGCCGGCTTCGGCAACGTGGAACGGATCGCCTTCGAGTTCTTCTTTTATTTCTCGCTCCGCAAATTTCGGGGCGTCCAGGCCATGGGGGCGAAGGCCGGCGAGCATTCCGAGTTCGGGCCGGGCTTCAATCCCTGGCATCCGTATGAGTACCTGCGGCTGGTGTGCTTGCTGCTTACCCGGCTCTTCCCCGGCCTGAGATCGGAGATCATGGTGGTCGGGCAGAAACCGGTCCAGGGAGCGCCGCCCGGCGGCCACTGGCGATGACGTCGATGGCGGCGGCTTCGACCGCGCGGAGGACACTGACCGGCCCGCGCCGCGCTGGCGGATTCGCCTTGTCAAGGCCGAGCCTACTTTGCTGTCGTTGACGGCGGCACAATTCCGGACCGTTTATGGCACTACGCGAAAGGCTGTTCAAAGCATTCCACGAGCGCAACGCCCTCCAGCGTCATCTCGCGCGGCGGGTTCTCTTCGGGTTCTGCCAACGGCTCGGGCTGCACGTCACCGGGGACCACTTCTACGAGATTGTCCCCAACACCCGGCTGGTGGCGGCAAACTACTCCGCCGCGCCGCGGGCCTTGCCGGGGATCGACTGGCGGCTGCGCGACGGCGAAGCCCGCGTTCTGCGCCTCCTCGAAGCCTATGGGGCGGAGTACCTCGCCGCGTCCGAGCGCTTCGGTTTCCGGGAGAAGAACCATTATTTCCGCGGCCTGGATGCGCTGCTGCTCTATCTGAACGTGCGCGAGCTGAAGCCGGGCAAGATCATCGAGATCGGCCAGGGCATGTCCACGCGCCTGATCCTCGCCGCCTTGGAGCGCAACGTCCAGCAAACCGGCCAGAGCACCCTGTTGATCTCCATTGATCCGTATGCGCGGGTGGCGCCCCCCGGGGTCCCCGAGCTGATCTCGCTCCAAATCATCCAGCGGCCCGTCCAGGAGGTGCCGATGGACCCGCTGCTGCCGGGCTGCGGCTTGTTGTTCGTCGATTCGAGTCACGTCCACAAGTTTGGCAGCGACGTCGCGTGGGAATTCGCCCGTCTCTATCCGCTCCTGCCGCCGAACACCCTGCTGCACCTGCACGACATCTTTTCCCCGTACGACTATCCGCTGGAGTGGATCGTGAAGGAGAAGCGGTTTTGGAACGAACAATACGTGCTGGAGGCGTTCCTGACGTTCAACGCGGCCTTCGAGGTGGAATTGCCGGTCCACCTGCTGGCCCGCCAGTCCCCGGCCGTGCTGGAGGCCGTGCGCCGGCTCCCCCTGGATCCGCGGTTCGAGTTCTCCGGCAGTTCCTTCTATCTGAGGCGCAAGGAATGGCCCGCGCCGCTCCCGGAGCCGTTGCCGCCTTCGGCCGTCAGAGCAGATTCGCCACGCGCCGGAAATGGTAGCCCATGATGGCCAGCTCGATGGCGAGCGGAAACTGGCGCGGGCGGCGGAGGAGCGTGCTCCAGAAAAACCGCCAGTAGTGCGTCCGGCCGCGATGCCAGATGCCGAGCAGCCAGAAGGATTTCACGAACGCCTGAATGTCGGCCCGCGAGAGCCGCAGGCGCGGCCCGCGTGGCTTATGGTGCTCCAGGAAGGTCCGGATGCGCTGGTAGTATACCTTCGGCTCGTAGAGCTTCCGCATCAGCTCGCGGTAGCCGGACTGCAGGTACTCGCGATTGAGCTTGGGCTTGAAGTTGAGCACCGCCTCGGTGTTGTTGCCGGTGCTGTCCTTTTCGAGCCGGCCCTCCCGGCTTAACCGGTGCCAGAGCTTGGTCTGCGGCAGCGCGGTGAGCAGGCCGACCATCGCGGTCACCACCCCGGACCGTTGGATGAACTCGAACTGCCGCTTGAAAATGTCCTGGCTGTCACTGTCAAAGCCGACGATGAACCCGCCCATCACTTCCAGGCCAGCGCGTTGAAGGGTCTGGATGCTCGCCACCAGATCGCGGCCGCGGTTCTGGAGTTTGTGGCATTCCAGCAGTCCCTCGGACGAGGGCGTCTCAATGCCGACGAAGACCTTCTTGAAGCCCGCCTTCACCATCAATTCGCACAACTCCGGGTCGTCGGCGAGGTTCACCGAGGCCTCGGTCAGGAAGCCCATGCTGGGCCGGATGCGCTCGCGCCAGGCGACCATCTCGCGGAGGAGTTCCTTGGTCTTCTTTTTGTTGCCGATGAAGTTGTCATCCACGACGAAGACCATGTCCTTCCAACCGCGGAGTCGCAGCGCCTCCAGTTCCGCGATGAGTTGGGCGGGCGTCTTGGTGCGGGGCACGCGACCGTTCATGACGACGATGTCGCAGAACTCGCAGTCGAATGGGCAACCGCGCGAGAACTGCACCGCCATGGTGACGTAGTGCCGGAAGTCCGCGGGGGCCCCCCGCGGCGCCGCCCGGCGGGGCCCGGCCGGCCGCCCGTCCGCCTGGTCGCCGGCGGGGAGCGGGCCGGCGCGCAGGTCCTCCACCAGTTGCGGCATCAACTCCTCGGCTTCGCCCAGGACGAAATGCCGGATTTGGGGAAACGCCGTGTGGCCGGTCGTGAACAGCGGCCCGCCGGCGATGATGGGTTTGGCGAGCGCCGTGCAACGCCGGATGATTTCCTCCACCGACGACTTATGCACGATCATGGCGCTGAGCATCACGTAATCGGCCCAGCGCAGATCCTCGTCGCGCAGTCGTTGGACGTTCAGGTCCACGAGCCGGAGGGGCCAGTCCTCCGGCAGCAGGGCGGCGATGGTGAGCAACCCCAGCGGGGGGAAGGTGGACTTCTTGGAGACGAACCGCAGGACATGCTTGAAACTCCAGAACGTGTCCGGGTTCTGCGGATAGACGAGCAGGATTTTCATGGCCTTGGTGGCTTGCTGAACGTGCGCTCAACGGAGAGTAACACAGGACCGGGCTGGCTCACAGCACTATTCTTTCCGGCCGGCCGGGCCGTTTCCGCCGGGAGGCTGGTGGCCCCAACGTCCGCCTCACAATCAGGGCTTCGCGGGAGCGTCGCCCGCCCGGGTCCAGGGGAAGGGAATCGCGGCGCGAAGAGCAGTTCTGGCGTTGCGTTCCTCCCGCGGGGGCGATAGCCTCAGCCGATGTTGATGAGTGTCCGTGCTGTCCAGCGCGCCCGGTGGTCGCCGCCCTTGCGCCGCGGCGGGACAGCCACCGCGTCCGGCGCTGGCTGCCCCGCCGCCGCAAGGTTTTCCCCGTTTGATCCGGTATGACCAGCGGAATTGAGATCATACGCTCGTTGCTGATTTACGGCATTTGCCTGCCCCTGGCCATTCTGCTCGGCTACTTGCTGGCCAGCCCGCTGGACTTCACCTCGTTCACGCTGATCGCGGTGCTGCTGCTGCTGTTGCTCATGCCGTTTCTGCTGCGCTGGCATCACCCCCTGTTGATCCTGAGCTGGAACGTGGCCGCGGTGGTCTTCTTCCTGCCCGGCCGGCCGGACCTCTGGCTGATCATGGCGGCGCTGAGCCTCATCCTGTCGCTGGTGGAACGGATGATCAACCGGCAGGCGGAATTCCTGTTTGTGCCGTCCATCACCTGGCCGTTGGTCTTCATCGCGCTCGTCGTGGTGGTGACGGCCCGGCTGACGGGCGGGTTGGGCTTCATGGCCTTCGGCGGCAGCTTGGTGGGCGGACGGAAATACGTGTGGCTGCTGGGCGCCATTCTGGGCTACTTCGCCCTGGCGGCGCACCGGATCCCCGCCCAGCGCGCCTCCCTGTATGTCTCCGGCTTTTTCCTGGGGGGTGTCACGCGGGCCATCGGCAACATGGTCAACGTGGTCAACCCCTCCTTGTATTTTATCTTCTTGATCTTCCCCCCGTTGAACTGGGTCGGAGGATCAATGGCCCCCGGCGAGGCGTCCGAGCGCATCGAGGGCCTGGCCCCCGCCTGCCTCGGTTTGGTTTCGTACCTGTTGGCGCGGCACGGAATCAAGGGGGTGTTCGCGATCAACAAGCCCTGGCGGGCGGTGCTGCTCGTGGCTTTTGTGGCCCTGGGCATGCTCGGCGGCTATCGGACGGTGGCGATCCTCATCCTGCTGCTCCTTCTGATCCAGTTCTGGCTGGAAGGGCTGTGGCGCACGCGGCTCCTGCCGGCGTTTGCTTTGGCCGCCATCCTGGGCGGCTCGTTGATCCTCGGCTTTCTACCCCAGATGCCCTTCGCCATCCAACGCTCGTTGGCCTTCCTGCCGCTGGATGTCGATCCCGCGGTGCGGGTGGACGTGGGCATTTCCACCGACTGGCGGCTGCGCATGTGGAGCGCCCTGCTCCCGGAGGTGCCGCAGTACCTGCTCCTGGGCAAGGGCCTGGGCGTCAACGCCTCCGACATGAGCATGGCCCAAGCCGACATGCGGCTGGGTTTCGAAGAGGACTACTACGCGTTGATGCTGAGCGGTGACTTCCACAGCGGCCCGCTCTCGGTGATCATCTCGTTCGGGATCTGGGGGCTGATCGGCTTCGTCTGGTTTTTGGCCGCCGCGATCCGGTTGCTGTACCGCAACTACCGGTATGGCGATGAGGCATTGAAGAACATCAACACGTTCCTGCTCGCGTCGTTCATCGCCCAGGCGCTCGTCTTCGTCTTCATTTTCGGCAGCTTCCATTTTGAGCTCCTGAAATTCACCGGCATCGCGGGCCTGAGCGTCGCTCTCAACGGCGGGATGTGCGCCAAGCCGCCGCCCGCGCCGGTCATGGAGGAGCCGCCGGCCGGATCCTTCGGCACCATCCTGCCCAAACCACTCTTAGGCCGGTAACCCCCGTGGCGCGGGTCCGGCTCGGTACGGGGGTTGCCCGGGCGGGCCGCCGGCAGCGGAAAATCGTCCGATGAACCAGCTTGAAGACAACGCGGACCTGAAACCGCGCCTCCGGG
>VFSW01011557.1_pt1 | contig 12396 bp, 12 predicted proteins | sample 5358111 | NCBI WGS metagenome assembly VFSW01 (sample SAMN11554181, study PRJNA540505) | mine drainage metagenome | isolation source: sediment from site ElyBrook_90M | place: USA: Ely Copper Mine, Vershire, VT | collected 2017
ACGTACATCACAGCGAGCAGGTGCTCTTGTTCGCACTCCACCATCCGCGCTGGGAATTCGTGTTCCAGCCCAAGTACGCGGCGTACTTGAATCTAATTGAGCCGTGGTGGAAGGCGCTGCGGTCGCTGGCGCTCAAAGGGCGGCGATTTGAGACCTGGGAAGAGTTGGCCCAGGCGATCCGCGAGGCCACGGCGTATTGGAACGCCCACCAACACCCATTTGTCTGGGGCCGCCGGCGGCGGCATCACACGCCACGTCAGTCGGGAGTTGGTCTCATGCCCAACGTCGCATGATCATTCCGGATGCACCACTTAGAGCTCTGGCAATCCAATACCTTCATACGTTATAGTTTTCGACAGTAGCAAAAAGACACCACCCTCGCGGTAAGAGATATGGATGAGGAGCAAGCGTACCTAAATGACGATTCCAGCCTTTGAGTTGGTAGACGCCCCCGCGATCGCGAGCAGCGAGGGACGCTGGCCACGCATCTGCGAGCTACGCGAGCGCCCGCGCGACCTTAGTGTAGCGATGGTGTGCCTGCACACGTCGCCCCAGGCCGCACTCGGGCGCAGCCGTGACGCCGGCGGCATGAACGTCTATGTGCGCGAACTGGCGCGACACCTGGGCCGCCGTGGAGTCACCGTCGATGTCTTCACCCGCTGGACCGACCCCGATCAGCCCCAGATCGTCCCCCTGGGCACCCGCGCCCGCGTCATCCACATCCCTGCCGGACCAATCGCCCCCCTCCACAAAAACGACCTCTTCGAGCACATCCCCCAATTCGTCGCAGGCATCGAATGCTTCGCCGTGACACATCGCACCGATTATCACGTCATTCACAGCCATTATTGGCTGTCGGGCGTGGCCGGCGAGCGGCTGGCCCATCGCTGGGGCGCGCCGCACCTGGCGATGTTTCACACGCTGGCGCTGCTCAAGCAACACGCCCGCCCGGAAGAAAACGAGCCGGCACTGCGCATCGAGCACGAGCGTCACCTCATGGCCGACCTGGATGGCATCATCGTCGCGACCGACGACGAGCGCGATCAGATTGGCCGGCTTTACGGCTTGCCGCGCTGCCGTCAGCATGCGATGCACATCATTCCCTGCGGCGTTGATCTGGGCCAGTTTACCCCCGCCGACCGCGCCACCGCGCGAGCCTGGCTCGCGGTGCGGCTCAAGCTGGATGACGCGCCGGTCATCCTCTCGGTCGGGCGGCTCGACCCCCTCAAGGGTCCTGATTTGCTCATCCACATGCTGCGCCACCTGCGCTCGCGGGCGCAGTTGGTGCTGGTGGGCGGCGACGAGCGCGACCCCGAGCGCCAGCGTCTCTGGTCACTGGCTGAGGATCTCCGCGTGACGGATCGCGTGCGGATGGTGGACGCCGTGCCACAGAGCGCCTTGCCGGAGTATTATCGCGCGGCTGATCTGATGGTGATGGCGTCGCATTATGAGAGCTTTGGGCTGGTGGCGGTCGAGGCACTGGCCTGCGGGACGCCCGTCATCGCACCCGCCGTCGGCGGGCTGCCCGTCATCGTGCGCGACGGCGTGAATGGTGTGCTGATGTCGTGCCGCGCGCCATCACAATTCGCGCGTGCCGTCGATGATCTGCTGGCCGACCCCGCGCGGCTTGCCGCCCTGCGCGAGCAGGCGCGTCCTAGCGTGCGCCACCTGAGCTGGCACGCGGTGGCCGAGCGCGTCGCCACGCTCTATGACAGCGTGTGCGATCGCGCGCTGCCCCTGGCCGTCGGCGACTGATGCCGATTATGGTTTGTGTTATACTATTGGCCGAGACAAATGGCTTTGACCGCCCGCGTATCGAGTGCCCGCCGCGAGGGCCAACGACCAGCCGTCATAGCCGCGACGCGCGTCGCCAGGCGGCGCAAAGCAATCCACGAGCGAGACGACATGACCACGATGCACTCACAGCCGGCACTTGTGCCAGACCAGATCGCTGACTCCCCGGTCATCCAGATCGATCGCGCCGCCGTGAAGCTCGCCGGTCGCGTGATCTGGAGCGATGTCACCCTCGACGTGCGTCCCGGCGAATTCATCGCCGTGCTGGGACCGAACGGCGCTGGCAAATCGACGCTGCTGCGCGCGATTTTGGGCTTATTAAGGCTGAGCGAGGGTCAGATCACCGTGCTAGGCATGCCCGCGCGCCAGGGGAATCCCGACGTGGGCTACGTGCCCCAGCGTCACACGTTCGACGCCGATTTGCGCTTGCGCGGGCGCGATCTGGTGCGGCTGGGACTGGACGGCACGCGCTGGGGGCTGCCCGCCCCCTGGCTGCGGCGCCTATGGGGCGGCGACGCTCGCGCGCGTGAAGCCGCGGAGCGAGTGGACGACGTGATCGCGGTCGTCGGTGCCAAGAAATTCGCGGATCGGCCTATCGGCGAGTTGTCTGGGGGCGAGCAGCAACGGCTGCTTATCGCCCAGGCGCTCGTCACGCGCCCGCGCGTCGTGCTGCTCGACGAGCCGCTCGACAGTCTCGATCTGCGCAATCAGCAAGACATCGCCATGCTGGTGCAAACCGCCTGCTGTGCCACCGGCGCGGCGGTGCTGCTCGTCGCCCACGACGTCAACCCCATCTTGAGCGCGCTCAACCGCGTCATGTATATCGTGGGGGGCCAGTCGGTCGTCGGCACGCCGGATGAAATCATCACTCCCCCCATTCTCTCTCGGCTCTATGGCACGCCTGTCGAGGTGTTGCGCGACAGCCTGGGGCGGATTGTCGTTGTCGGCCAGCCAGAGGGAGTCTCGTTCCATGTCGCTCACAGCCATTGATCCCCTCTGGCCTCTCGCGGATTCTTCAGCCTTTGGCGTGCGCCCGTCATGGGATCTCGTCGCTGACTGGCAGATGATCTGGCAGTATCATTTCATGCATACGGCTCTCGCGGCAGCGGCGCTGGTGGCGCTGGTCGCGGGCGCGGCGGGCTATTTCATGGTGCTGCGCGGGCAGACCTTCGCCGGTCACGCCCTGTCACATGTGGGCTTTACCGGCGCGGCGGGCGCGCTGCTCATCGGCGTCTCACCGTTGATGGGGTTGGTGGTCTTTGGCGTCGCGGCGGCGCTGGGCATGGTCGCGCTGGGCGATCGCTTCGCTCAGCGGTCCGAGATTGCCATCGGCACTGTGCTGGCGCTGAGCCTGGGCCTGGGGTTGCTCTTTGTGCGGCTCTACCCCGCCTTCGCCGATGGAGCGTACGCCATTCTCTTTGGCGCGCCGCTGGGGATCAGCGACGTACAACTGGCGGGCATCGCACTGGCAGCGATCGTGTCGCTCGTTGTGCTGGCGGCTATCGCGCGTCCGTTGCTCTTTGCCAGCGTGGTGCCCGACGTGGCTCAGGCGCGCGGCGTGCCGGTGCAAGCGCTAGGAGCGATCTTTTTGGTGACGCTGGCCATCGCGGTGGCCATCGCCGCCCAGGTCGTGGGCGTCTTGCTTATCTTCGCGCTGCTGGTGGCGCCAGCGGCTGCGGCACAACACCTGACGGCGCGGCCCGCGCTCGGCGCCGCGCTGGCCGTTGGACTCTCGCTCGCCTGTGCCTGGCTCGGCCTAGCCATCGGCTATTTCGCGCCGGTGCCAGTGAGCAGCATCATCACCACGCTTGCCTTCACGGCCTATATCGTCGCGCGCGGCGTGCGACTCTGGCGCGAGCGACCGGGCGCGCGAAGCGAGGCACACGCATGACGCACGTGCTTACCAGCGGCGTGCTGCTGGTTCCCTGGCGCTATGGCTTCATGCGCGATGCATTGGCCGCAGGCGCCGTGATGGCGATCGTCGCGGGGATGGCCGGCTATTTCGTCATCTTGCGCCGTCTTGTCTTTGCCGGCGACGCGCTGGCGCATATCGGCTTCGCTGGCGCGCTGGGCGCCGCCGTCGCGGGGCTGGATCCGCTGGTGGGGCTGTTTGGCGTGACAGGCGCCGCCGCCCTGGGTATGGCGGCGCTGGGCGAGCGCCTGCGCGCCCGCGACGTGGCCATCGGCACCGTGCTTGCCTGGATGCTCGGTCTGGGTGTCTGGTTCTTGAGCATCTATACCTCACAGGGGTCCGGCGACGGCGCGCTCGCGGTCAATATCCTCTTTGGCACGATTCTGGGCATTGGGCCAGCGCAGGCGCGCATTGCGACGATCATCGGCGCCCTGGGCCTGGTTGCTCTGCTGGCGCTGGCGCGGCCACTGCTCTTCGCGACCATCATGCCCGACGTGGCTCAGGCGCGCGGCCTGCCGGTCCGTGTGCTGGGCGCGGCGTTCTTGCTGCTCATGGCGATCACCGTGGCCGAAGCGGTGCAGGTGGTCGGCGTGCTCTTGCTGATCACCCTGCTCGTGACGCCAGCGGCGATCGCCCAGCGGCTGGTGGCGCGACCCTATGCTGCCCTGGTGCTGGCGGGCGCGCTGGCGCTGGGGTTCACCTGGGCGGGGCTGCTGCTCGCGTTTTACATTCCGCTGCCCGTCAGTTTTTTCATCAGCGCGCTGGCCTGCGGCGCATATATCGCCGTGCTGCTGGCCACGCGCGGTCAGGCCCGGCGCCATATGCTATGATGTATGAGAGCGCGATTTCGTGTGAGAAAAGGAAGGCATAGAGGAACCCGATGCTTGAAGACATTATGAAAGAATCCAGCTTTTACGACTATGCGCTGGAAGAAGGCATCCAACAAGGTATCAAGCGAATCGCACACGATGCGGTCATGGAGCGATTTCCTGATGTCTCACCTGATGTGCTGACGAGAATTGATGCTTTGACCGTTGTGGACACATTGCGCCAGATCGCTTTGAAGGCTGCCACACTGCCCGATCTCGCCGCTCTGAGCGCTCTGATTGACAGCGCCCAAACAAGCTAGCCAGGGAGAAGATTCTCTCATGCCCGCACCCGATGCCCCGCGCGCCGTTGTGCTGCTCTCAGGCGGCATGGATTCCGCGACCAGCGCCGCGATCGCTCGCGACGAGGGCTTCGCGCTTGTGACGCTGGCCTTCGATTACGGCCAGCGCCATCGGCGCGAGCTGGAGGCCGCGCAAGCCGTGTCAGCCGCTCTGGGGGCGATCGAGCATCGCGTCGTCAGCATCGACCTGCGCGCTTTCGGCGGCAGCGCGCTGACGGATGACATCGCCGTGCCACACGGACGCGACATCGCTGGGATGGGTCACGACATTCCCGTCACCTACGTGCCGGGGCGCAACCTCATCTTCCTCAGCTTCGCCACTGCCTATGCCGAGATCAGCGGCGCGGATGACATTTTCCTGGGAATCACCCAGGAGGATTACTCGGGCTACCCCGATTGTCGGCAAGAGTTCCTCGATGCCTTCACGCAAGCGGCGAATCTGGCCACCAAAGCCGGCACGCACGACGGACGCACGCTGCGCTTCCACGCGCCGCTCATCACCCTGAGCAAAGCCGACATCGTGCGGCGTGGGCTTGCGCTGGGCGTCCCCTTTGCCCAGACGTGGAGCTGTTACGAGGGCGGCACAATCGCCTGTGGCACCTGCGACAGCTGCCAGCTGCGGCTCAAGGGCTTCGCCGAGGCGGGAGCGGTGGACCCCATCCCCTATGCGGAAGGCGCGAGCTGATGAGCATTGTGACATCACCCGGCGCGATCGCCCGGGTCGAACGACCCGCTCGCGCCACGCATTTGCGTGTGAGCGAGCAGTTCGCTTCGGTACAAGGCGAGGGACCCGACATCGGGCGGCCCTTCAGCTTCATTCGCCTGTTTGGCTGCAATTATTACTGTTCGTGGTGCGACACCAAATATGCCGTTCAGCACTGGAGCGATACGTACTATGAGATGACGCCCGCTGAGCTGGTCACCTGGGCCGATGTGCAAGGTAACGAGGCGGTGTGTCTGACCGGCGGCGAGCCGCTCACCGCGCCCGCGTCGCCGCTGCTCGATCTTGTGCGACGGCTCAAAGCCTCGGGGCACTATCTCGACATACAGACGAACGGCACCATCTTTCGCCCGGCGCTGGCGTCCCTCATCGACTCGTGGTCGGTCAGCCCCAAGCTAGGCAGCAGCCATATGATCGAGCGCCCCGGCATCTTACGGCGCTATCTGGCGGCCAGCGCCAGCGGAGCGCTCGCGGGACGATTGCTGCTCAAATTCGTCATCGCCGACGAGCGTGATCTGGATCTCACCTGGAATCTGCTCGCGTCGCTGCCTGAAGTCGCATCTCAGCGCGTGCCAGTCGTCTTGCAGCCTGAGGGCATGGCCCATGCCTCCGTCGCCGACTATGCCGACCGGCTGCGTTGGCTGACCGAGAGCACGGCGATGGGGACGGCCGCCGCGCGCTGGCGCTCCTATCGCCTCTCGGTGCTGCCTCAATTGCACCGGATGTTGTGGGGCGGTCGCCGGGGCATCTGAGCGGCGTCGTCTTCCGCCTCAGCGCAGGCGCGAGGGCAAGATCTTGAGCGACTCACGATATTTGGCGACCGTGCGCCGCGCGACGGGCATGCCGCGCGCAGTGAGCAGCTCAGCCAGATCTTCGTCGCTCATGGGGTGTCGCGGATCTTCGCCGGCGATCAGCTCGCGCAGGGTGTCTTTGGCGCGGAGCGAGGCGTCAAAGAAATCATCGAAGGGAATCGTGCGCCCGTCGGGCAAGAGCACATATTTATCATTCGTCGCGCGGCTGATCGTCGCCTCGTGCAGGTCGACCCGCACCGCCAGATCGCTGCGGGTGAGCGGCTTGAGATAGCGCACGCCCCGGTCGAGGAAGTCGTATTGCGCCTCGATCAGCGCGTCGGCGATCTTCTTGAGCGTGGACCAGCGCTGCTGTACGCAGTCGATGAAAAACTGTGCCCGCTTGACATATTGATGAATGTGCCGGCGGTCGTCGTCGGATATGTTGGCGCGCTGCTTGAGCCGGGCTGCCGCGTCATAGGCGGAATTGATGCCGAGCTTGAAGCGCCGGCCCTCGACCACCTCAGCTTCAAAGCCGACGTCCGACCGGCGGATGATGACATCCGGGCGAACGAGCGCGGTAGCGCCGCGCGAGCCGCTGGCGCGGGTGAGTGTGTCGTCGAGTGCGGCGTGCGCGGGGAAGGGGTTCAGGTTCGCCTTGATGAACTGCCAGGCGCGCTTGACCTGGGTGCTCGTGGTATTCAGCTCGCGCCCGATGTCTACGAAGCGCCGCTCGCCTACCTCGCGCAGATAGCCTGCCACGATCTGCTCAGCCAGCGGATAGGGCTGCTCCTGGTCGCGCAGCCAGCGCAGCTGGATCAGCAAGCATTCCGATAAGTCGCGCGCCCCGATGCCAATTGGCTCTTGCGCTTGCAAGATCTCCAGCACCCTCTCGATGCGCTCGGTGGGCAGGCCAAGATCGTCAGCCAGATCCTCGATGCGCGCCGAAAGATAGCCGTGACTGTCCAGGTTGCCCACCAGCGCCTCGACAATGGGCATATCCTCAGAGGGGACCAGGGCGCCCAGGGTAGCCAGGAGCGATTCTTCCAATGACGCCGTCGTACAGACGCGCGACATGGGGTCGAAGTCGTCTTCATCCATCGTGTGGAACGACGGCAGTGGCTCTGAGCCGTCGCTATAGTCCGCCACGCTCTCATCGAGGCCGCTCTCGGTGCTTGGGGAAACACGGGCTATGCCAGGACCGCACAATAAGCACACGCCGCCTTGCAGAGCCGTGCCACATTGCAAGCATTGAGGCACTTCTTCGACCTCGATAGCGGGATTCTCTCTTTGTTCTTGACCGATTGCCTGCTCGAGCTCGAGTGATGAGAGCTGAAGGATAGAGATGGACGCAATGAGCTTGGCCGAGACGACTGTCGTCTGCACTTGATGCGGCGTCAGGTGTTGATGCTGTTCGAAGTCCATGTCTATCAAGCCTCCAGCGAGCTATTAGACGCGCTCGTGCGCCTCGTTTCATACAGACGTGCGTGCGGCCTACCTCATCTTGGATAGCGCGTGCCCAACTCTAGTATACCGATGCCGTCGCAGAGAGATGACGCCTCACCCCTCGGACCCCTCACTTGTGACGTTCCCTGTGAAGCTACGCTTCAGTCTGCCAGCCGTCGCGTGAGAGCGCGTCGTGAGCGGCGGCTTGCTCCGCGCGCTGCTTGCTGTTGCCGCTGCCGCTCCCGGCCACCAGATCGCCGATGCGCACCTCGACGGTGAAGGTGCGACGATGCGAGGGGCCTTCTTCCGCGACGACGTGATAGGCTGGGGTCTGGCCTAACCGTCCCTGGGCGAGCTGCTGCAAGATCGATTTGTCGTCTTTGAAGCGTCCGCTGGCGACAATCTCAGCGGCGGCCAGCTCGATCAGCTGCAAGATGAAGGCGCGCGCCGTCGCCAGATCGCTGTCGATCATGATCGCGCCGACCAGCGCCTCGAAGGCCGCCGCCAGCAGCGGCTCGCGATCGCGCCCGCCGTTCTGCTCCTCGCCTTTGCCCAGGCGCAGGTGCTCGCCCAGACCGATCTGTCGCGCAAAGTCCGCCAGGGCGCTTGCTTTCACGAGCGCGGCGCGCGTATCGGTCAGATCGCCCTCGCTCAGTTGCGGAAACGTCCGATACAGATGCTCCGCCGTAACGCAGGCCAGGATCGCGTCGCCCAGAAACTCGAGTCGCTCGTTGGTCACGTTAGACGCTCCCGGCGTCTCATAGACATATGATCGATGCGTCAGCGCGGTTTGCAGCAGCTCGCGGTCCGCGAAGACATGCCCGATTGCATCCTCAAGCGTGGTCATGATCACATCACCTCGATGTCGCCGGAATCCGTCACCTCAGCCACGCGCCACGCCGCCACGCCAGCCGCCGTCAGCGCCGCGATGAGTGTGCCGGCCTGATCGCCCGGCACCGCGACCAGCAAGCCACCGGATGTCTGCGGATCGATCGCCAGCGCGCGATCGGCGTCAGCCACCTCGCCGCCCCAGCGGACGCAGCCTTCGAGCGCCGTCCGGTTGCGATCCGCGCCGCCAGGGGCGACACCCCGGGCGGCCAGCCCGCGCGCGCCCGGCAATGCGGGCAGATCCGCCGCGACGATCCGCAGCCCAGGCTCGCCGGGGCTGGCGGCGATCATCTCGCGCGCGTGGCCGAGCAGGCCAAACCCCGTCACGTCGGTGCCGGCGTGAATCGTGACGCTGCCCGCCTCGCGTGCCGCGCGCAATACGGCGAGCGGCGCCGCGTTCAACGCCAGCATGCTCTGGACCGCGCCGATCATCTCCTGGCTCTCCTCCGTGATGAGATCGCGCTTGAGCGCGGTGGTGATGATGCCAGTGCCCAGCGGCTTGGTGAGCACGAGCGCGTCGCCTTCCCGCGCGCCGCCTTTGGTGATGATCGCGTCCGGGTGCGCGGTGCCGATGACCGCCAGGCCATATTTCGGCTCAGCGTCGATGACGCTGTGGCCGCCGACGATAGCGATGCCCGCGCGCCGCGCCTGTTCCGCGCCGCCGCGCAAGATCTCACTGAGGATCGCCTGATCGAGATCGGCGGGGAAGCCGACGATGTTCAGCGCGAAAAGCGGCTGGCCGCCCATCGCGTATATATCGCTGAGCGCGTTGGTCACGGCGACGGCGCCAAACGTAGCAGGATCGTCCACAATCGGCGGAAAGAAATCGACCGTGGCAAGCAGCGTGAGATCGTCATTCAGCCGATAGACGGCGGCGTCATCTGGCGCGCTCAGGCCCACCAGCACGTCGGGGGCATCGGTGCTAAACAGGGCGGTGAGCGGTCGCAGCACGTGCGCCAGGGTATCGGCACCCATCTTGGCCGCTCAACCGGCACAGCTGGCGAGCGACGTGAGCCGCACTTTTCGTCCATGCGACATGCGGGCACCCCCTTTCGCATGATCTCGTGCCAAAAAATGGGCAACGGGTTCGTCTCTTCTTTCAAGATTGTATCATGCCTGACAGCGCGGGTTCAGCAGAGACGGATCGGCTGCTATCTGCCCGGCATGCTGAGTCGCGAGGAAAAGCCCTGACGGCTACCTGCTCTTCGCCCCGAAGCGCACGCGGTCGCCCGCGATCGTCGCCGTGACCCCCGTCGAGAGCTGCACGACGCGCCGCGCGCCTGAGCCGTCCATCACCACGCGATCGAGGCGGGCGATGCTGTCGGCGTTGAGGTGCTCGTCGTCGGTCGCGCCGCCTGCCGCCATTGCCGCGCGTCGCAGCACGCGCAATCGCAGCGCCGGGGCCAGGTCGCGCAGCAGGCGCCGGTCCAGCGCCACCGTGCTCTCATCGTCCGCGAGCGCCACCGCGCCCCACGCGGCATCGACAGCGGACTCGATGAAATCGACATCGTGGGCGATGAGCGCGGCGTTGCGCGCCAGCGCGGGCAGCACCCGCGGCTGCGAGGCTTCGAGCAGGGGCACGATCTCGCGGCGCACGCGGTTACGAAAATAGCGCGGATCGTCATTCGTGGCGTCGTGGCGCGGCTCTAGCCCCAACGCCGCGCAATAGCCCACCGTGTCGGCGCGGCGCAGACCCAGCAGCGGGCGAATCAGGTCGCCAGAGCGTGGCCGCATGCCCGCCAGCCCGGCCAGCCCACTGCCCCGCAGGATGTGCATCAGCACCGTCTCGGCCTGATCGTCGAGCGTGTGGCCCAGCGCGATGGCGCTCGCCCCGGTGTCAGCCGCGACCGCGCGCAAGAAGCGCAGCCGCGCCGTCCGCGCCGCCGCCTCGACCGAGCCGCGCCACGCCGCGCGCTCGTCGTCGCTCACGCGGCCGATGACGCACGGCAGCCCCCATGCCGCCGCCGTCCGCCGCGCGAATTCCGCGTCAGCCTCGCCCGCCGCGCCGCGCAAGCCGTGATCCAGGTGCGCGACGTGCAGCCGCACGGCGGGATAGTAGCCGCGCGGACCGTCGCCGCACAACGCCGCCAGCGCCCGCAAGAGCGCCAGCGAATCCGCGCCGCCAGAGCAAGCCACCACGACCGCGCCCGCATCGGGCAGCAGCCGGTCGTGCTCGATGGCCGCGCGCACGGCCAGCTCGAAGCGTCGGGGAATCATCGCCGTCCTCATTTTCTCTCTGATCGCACGCGCGAAATGCGATCGAGATCATAGCACGATTCACATGCCATAAGGCATACTGATGATGCGAGACACAAGCAAAGGGGAAATTATTATGCAGAGACAACCAGAATCTCAGCGAGCATCACTCGGCTGGCCCAAGCGATGGATGATCGGGATCGTGTGCGCGACGACTCTGCTGCTCGCGGCGTGCAGCGCCAGCGCCGCTGGGACGACGACCGGCACGGCGACACCAGGCGGGGGATCGCTGCCCCCACCGACCGGCACGCCCAGCACGACTTGCGCCAGCGCCGCCAGTGGCGGCTGCGCTCTGGGCGCGGGCGCGCAAAGCGTCACCCTGGCAATCGAGCCTGACGCGGGCGATCATCCCATCGTGGACGCGATCAACGGCGCCCAGCATTCCATCTGGATGGAGATGTATCTGCTGACCGAGACCAGCGTCATCGACGCGCTGGAAAATGCCGCCAATCGCGGACTCGACGTGCGCGTCATGATCGAAGCGCATCCTTATGGCAGCGGCTCGGAATCGCCCCAGCAATTGATCGCCAAGCTCAACGCCGCTGGAGTTCACGCCCAACCGACCAATCCCACCTTCGCGCTGACACACGCCAAGCTGATGATCGTCGACAACCAGACGGCACTCATCTCGTCGGCGAATTATACCAAGACGGCGCTGGGTGGCTCATCTTACGGCGCGGATCGCGATTACATCGTCACCGACACCGACCCCGCCGACGTGAGCGAGTGCGCCGGCATCTTCCAGGCGGACTGGAATCGCGTCGCGCCGCCGCTGCCCGACCCGAATCTGGTCGTCAGCCCCATCAACGCGCGTGCCAAGCTGCTCGCGCTGATTAGCCACGCGCATGCCACCCTGCATATGGAAGAAGAGGAGATGAGCGATCCGGCGATCATCCAGGCGCTCATCGCGGCGGCGCAAGGCGGCGTGAGCGTGGAAGTCGTCGTGCCCACGCCGTCGTCAGGCAGCAGCGACGCCAGCGGCGAGCAGCAGCTGACACAGGGGGGCGTGCATGTCGTCACCATCGACAGCAACGGCGGCAACAACCTGTACATCCACGCCAAGATGATCGTCGCGGACGGCTCGCTCGCCTATGTCGGCTCTGAGAACGTCTCGACCGCGTCGCTCGACGAAAACCGTGAGGTCGGCGTGGTTATCGCCAACACGCAAGTCATACAGCAGCTCGATCAGACGTTCACCACCGACTTTCAGAGTGGCAGCCCGGCCTCATAGCTGGCCAGGTCACAGCTTCTCAGGCCGCCGCTTTGCGCGCCGGAGTATCGTATAAAGTGTGAGAGAGACGTTTCACCGGATGTGGCCGCGGAGCCACGGCAGCAAGGAGGCCCATCTGATATGAGCGCGTCATTTCGACATGCGCCAGAGCCGTTTCCGCTGGCGCGCCATCGCGATGGTACTGTGGCGATC
>VFSW01011558.1_pt1 | contig 12396 bp, 16 predicted proteins | sample 5358111 | NCBI WGS metagenome assembly VFSW01 (sample SAMN11554181, study PRJNA540505) | mine drainage metagenome | isolation source: sediment from site ElyBrook_90M | place: USA: Ely Copper Mine, Vershire, VT | collected 2017
GGGTTCGCGGGGGCGGCGGCGGGCACGCCTGTTGGGCGGGCGGGCGGCAGGCGTGAGACTGCGCATAACGTGACGCCCGCGGCGGACTATCGGACGGCTTTGCTGTCCGATAGCCCGTACGTGGGTGTTCGTTATGCACCGCTTGTATTTCCGGCGAGCACCGCTCCGTTGCCCGTCGTCCCCCGGACTCGAACGAGGGCACGGCGACCTTTAGGTCGACGGGCCCGAGGCACCAACGGTGCCGCATGAACGAAGTTCATCAAATCATTCCAATCCCCTCGGGCCTGTCAGCGCAGCGAAGGAAACAAACCAAACAACAAACATAACCCCAGTCGCGGGCTGTATGCGCCGGGCAGGCGAACGTAGCTCATTGAAATACAGCAAGAATTTTCCACGCGGCTGTAGTTACGCGTATGCCTACGGTAAGCACCAACGTAGGCACAGGCGTAGGAACATCGGTAACCACAGGGAGAGGGGAGTCGGGGCGGCTCGTTCCACGCCTCGCCACCCAGGTAGCCCCAGGGCTGATCGCAAATATAAAAAGAGCCGTCGGGTTGCCGGCGGCTCTTGAGCCTGCCCTCGCTGTGAGGGCGGCTACCGGCGTCGAGAGCCGGATTTATTTTGATCGGTCCCGGCGACGACGCGCGGGCCTGTTTCGGCGCTCTGCTCGTCGCCCTTGGGGACTCGGAGCACGATTTTTCCGTCGATCGGAAGTGCTTGCAGCACGATGTTGTAACCGTCGCCATCCTGGTGCATGAACGCCGCGCCGATGGCGAGCCAAAAGTCGTCTTGCCCTTCGCGCTTCACGACGGTGTAGGCTCGATAGTTCGGTTGTTGAACGGCCATCGCTGGCCTCCTTTCAGTTGGGGGGTTGGGTCAATACTCGTCGGCGCGCATGATGGTCAGCACGCGCGTCGTCTTCTCTGGATCGGCGGGATCTTCCGAACCGCCGATCATATCGAGGGCGTAGTAGTCGATTTTGAAGAAGTAGGTTTCGCCCTGGATTTCTAAGCTGCCGAAGTCGTGTTCGCGGTGCGGGTCGTTATCAACGGTGAATTTGTCGAAGGACTGCACCGCCAAGACCACGCGCGCCTTAGTATCGAGCGGCAGCGCATCGACGCCTTGCGTCATGACCACCCGGCCGCCGACGAAGGTGCAGCGGAAGTTGTCATTGAGCACGCGGATGCGGTCAGCGTTGTCAGGAGCGGCGATCTTAGTCATCGTCGCCCCCGTGACCGGCATCTTCGCTTCGGTACGGTGACATGTGCCGCGCACCGCAGTGCGGGCAGTCGTCATCACACATGGCCGACCACTCGTCGGTCCACTCGTGGCCGCACCTAGCGCAGCGGTAGTAGTTGCAGAACCACGCCATGGCTGCGACCTCATGCAGCGTATGAAGTCGCGAGCCCGGCGACGTTCGCTCGGATCACCGCGAGTGCGTGGTCGAGCGTTGCGACCCGCTCGTGAGCAAGGTCCTGGCCCACGAATTCCAGTTCCTGCTCGTCGAGCAAGGTGGCCTGCATGACGATCGAAAACTCGCCGTCCGCAAGCTGCGTGATCTCAATGTTTACGAATTGTAGAGGAAGCGGCACCGGCGCTTTCGCGCTGGCTTGGATGTCAAGGGACATGAAGCTCTCCGTCTTGCTCCGCCGGCACCCGAGAACTCAGGGGGCGGCGCACAAGACGAAGGTCTGTTGGGAATTATAAACCCGAACCCGATGTCCACAAGGACAGCGCAAAAGGGGATGAGTTTGATTGGCTACAATGGAGCAATGGACGTCGTAGCAAGAGCACGGGGACGTTTGTTTGAACGACCGGATACGGCGCGGCCGTGCCGTATTACGCCACGCGACTTGGCGATTCTCGCTAACCTGGCCCGTCTGCGGCTTGCATCGGGCGAACAACTCGCCGCGCTCGATGGCGGGAGTGAACAAAACGTCTCTCGGTCGCTGCTTGCGTTATGGGAGCATGACTACGTAGAGCGATTACTCGGCCAAGTGGATAGGCGATTACTGTACAAGGGGTCGTTTCCGATCATTTATGGTCTGACGCGACCGGGGGCCTGGCTCTTGCGCCAGCACGGCTATGGGGTGCGTCGTCGGCTCCTTTACGAAACCGACAAGCAGCGACGGGCCGGCTGGCGGTTCATCGAACATCGGGTCGGCATTACAGATTTCATGGTTCGACTCGAACTGGCATGCCGCGAAAGAACGGGCCTACGTCTAATCGAGCGAAAGGATATCGTCGACAATTCAGCAAAGACCAATCGCGATCGGCGCGTGCGCCTGATGGCGAAAGTCCGGCTTGATACGACGGTCATGAAGCTGTCGGTGGATCCTGATGAAATCTTTGGGTTGCATCTTGGCGAAGCGGACGATCAACGCTTTTTCATGTTAGAGCTCGATCGCGGAGAAATGCCGATCATCCGACACAAGAGAAAGGATCAAACTTACTTCGCCAAAAAGATGATGACCTACTACGAGGCGAACAGGGGAGGGGAGCACATCCGCGAGCTCGGCATTCCGAACTTCCGGGTTGCGACGGTAACGACAAGCCCGGAGCGCGTGGCAAGAATGATCGAAGCGCAGAAAGAAATTACGAACGGTCGCGGATCAAACTTGTTTCTGTTCGCCGATCAAGCAAGCCTGGCGGCGAGCAATCCCTTAGATGTGACGTGGACCACGGGGAAGGGGAGACTAGTGCGCATCGCGGCTTGACTCATCAAAATGCTCGAACGGTTCTGACTCTTCCTGGAGTTTGAAGATCAACGCGCGCGCGGCGGCATCTTGGATGGGCTCTGGCAAATGACGCAATCGGTCGACGGCTTCTTCGAGTAATTTCGTCATAATGGTCGTTCGCGGGCGGAATGGCGCACGTTGCGCACGATAAGGGCATCACGGGTGATCGAAAAAAATATCAGATATCGATAGGGAAGAACCGGCGCGACTCTAACCCCCGGCACATTCGCCTCAATGGCGGTGTGGGGAAACTCGGCAACGCGATTAATCGTCGCCAGGATCGTGACGGATACTTTAAGCGCGGCGCTCGAATTGTCGCGTGCGATGTGGGTTAGGATATCCTCGATCTCATCTAGGGCCGTGATGGTGTACCTTACGTTCATGCCCTGTTGAAGCGATGAAAGACTTTTTTAGCATCCTCGGGTGAAGCAAAACGACCATCCCGCACGTCGTGGGCACTTTGCTTTAGCGCAGCACGATCTTCTTTGGTTGTGATGTACACCCCATAGTAACGCGCTTCTATGCTCAGCATTGACTCAACAAGTTCTTCGCGTGCTTGCTCGGGCCATTCCGAAGCACGTTCGACGATTTCGTGAAGCTCTTTCGTATCCTCTTTAGCCATGCGAACCAGTATAACATATCAACGTGTTCGGCATGCAAACTGCGCGCACTTCGCAAAACAGATATTGTGCGTAGTTGCGGAGATGGCTCTGTTGAGCCGTTCCCTGCCGCCAGTCCATCGCACAATTCCGCACGGCCACTGTCAAGCGGCCTTCTTTTTGATGTGCTCGGGTGCGTTGCGCGCGAGGATCGTGCGCGGGAAAAATTCGCAATACTGGTGCTCGTTGAACCACGCGCATTTGAAATCAAATAGTAAGATGCCGGTGAGCTGCGAGAGCGCAAGCGCGTAGATTGTGAGCTGTGCGAACGGCTTGTTGGTCGTCGCATCAGGCTTGTAGTCTAGGACGTGGATCGCTCCGTTGCGGACCTGCACGAAGTCAATGTGGCCGGTGATGGTGCGCTCCTGACCCGACAGAGTCGGGAGAAGTGCTATCCCCCACCGGGCTTCAAGTGCAGCGATGTCGTTTTCTTGGAGCCAGATCGGAATTTCGACGGCGACCGTGACCGAATCGTTGGCGAGCATGAAGCGCTGAAGCGTCTCGTGACGGAGCTTGTTGTTCCCCACGGCCGGAATGATGAGCGCGGCTGCGTCGGTAGCCGCGTTGTTCCTGACGTTGACGATTGCGTGCGAGGTGTCGGCGAAGTTCGCGACAGCCTGCGACGCGCGGGCTTTCGGGTCCGCTTCCCTCTCGAAGAGTTCGTGCGGGCAGTCCGCGGGTACTCGTTCGAGAAAGTCGGCGAGCGGCGCGAAGCGCGTGTCGCCTTTGCGCTTATCATCGAGCGCTCCGGTCCGCAGCAATTCGAGTTTTGGGCGATGGTAGGCGTAGCTGTAGATTTGGCGGTGGTAGAGCTTGATGGTGCGGATGGTTTGAGCGGCCGGAAAGCGCGCCAGGCCTTGTGGCCGCAAACGGCGGTAGCTGCAATGACGCTTATATTCTTGTAGCCATACGGCGACTGTCGATGGAGAGACGTTGCGGTTGGCTTTTTTCTTGAGGCGGGTAGCGGTTTCTTCGAGCGTGAAGCCTAGATCGTAGTCGGTAAGCGCGGAGAGGATCATTCGCAACGGGTAAGTTCTGTTGCGGAGGGCTGCGGGGCCGGGCGTGAACACGCGCTTGCAGGAGGCGCAGCGCCAAAGCTGTACGCTCTCAATTTTCTTCTTGCGAGTGCCGCGGCGGGTCAGCGAGCGGCCGCCGCAGTGCGGGCAGGCCTCCGGTTGTTTGGCGGTGAGCGGGACGCGGGCGCTCCGAGGAATTCCGGTCATACAGTGTTAGAGGGCTTCACCGTACCATACAGCTCACAAAAATCGAAAATGGCCGGGGGCGGCTGTTGCACCGGCGGCGGAATGGCAGCCGGATGGTGATTTGGTAAGCTAAGACGGTCGTTAGTTGGAGCCCGCTCCCCTACCGGGGCTCGGCCAGAGAAAGACTGAATCCCAAACAAGATATGCCGGTGTGCAAGAATTGCGGCCACGGAGGAAAAGACCACAACTGGATATCGCCGCCTTGCTGGAATTGCGGAGGGCGAAGCTCGCATTGTCATTTTTGTTTTGAAAAATACCAGCAGCGGCGCAAGCGCGGGCAGTGTCGGTATCCCGGATGCAAATACGAGAAGTACGTGCCGCTGAGCGATCAGCCACCGCCCCTTAATAAATATACGGGGCGGCTGCTGTATCGGAAGCGGCGATAAAGACAGCGCGAAAAATGGGGGGCATAGCATGGTATAAGTCTAGCATCTCATCCTGGATGGCTAGCCTCCGAGGGTCAGAACTTGGAGGGTGTATTTCGGAGCAGCAGGAACGATGACATTACCTGATTCAATTTGGGCGGCGCTGATTATTGTTAGCGGAAGCGTCATCTTGGCACCGCTCGCGAACCGACTACTGACACGAATTTTTGAGCATCGCGCGAGCCTGCGCGTAGTGATGCGTCTGAGTGAATACCGACAGCCGGAATTCCTAAGTGCAGAAATCGAAAGGCAGTTGGAAGAGGAGATTCGATCGTCCGAAAAATTCGATCCCGATAACCCGAAGCGCGCGCTTCGGAGAATGGCAAGTATGGAAACACTTGCTGAGCTGAAGTTTACCAATGGCAGCAAAAGGAAGATTGACGGGATCACCGTAATGATCGATTACGGCAGCGGATTTCACCAGCTTGAAAATAACAAGGAAATGAAGGCCTTTGAAAGGGATACGAAAATTGAGGTGGGTGATCTACAGCCTCGGCATGACACAACGTTATACATTTGGCTAAATCGAAGAGTCGCCGGCGAAGCCTGGGTCGACGCACGAAAACTCTTTCTGGTGTCAGCCAACGAAATTGATAAAGTTCACTTTCGATATCCAGCTCCTGCATACCTAGCACGAATGTTTACGCTTATTCCGAGATGGGTGAGCCGTACTTGGTGGGTATCTGTGTGGGCCATTGTAGTTATCGGGCTACAAGTGGCTAGAATACTGCTGGAAAGGAGTGCCACCCACTAGCGTATCGCGCGCGTCGTCGTGCTTTTCGCGCCCGAGCACGAGTAGCAGGTCAAAAATTGCTCGTCTTTCCTATCGCGCGAGACGTTGCTATTGCGAAGTTAAAGTTGCGGCGGATTTTGCGGTCCAGCTCTGGTACAATTCGCCATGAAAACTATTGGTGCCTATTTGGGGACGTTTGCTGTTTGAGAGGGCCATGGCTCAATCGAGGAAAGAAAAAGGGATCGCTCAGCTGAGAAAGATGCTGACTCGCTGGCAAAACATTGACAGCGAATTTCGCCAATATATTTCTTGGAGAGTGGAGACTCTCAGGCTGATAGGAGCGGGAAACACAAGTGGTTTATTTGCAATAGCATTGTTTCTCACGACAGGAGCTAGAACGGGTGGCATCGTTGGCGCGGCTAAAATTTGTTTGCTTCTCTTTTTTATCGGCTTCGGCGCCTTCTTTTTCGCCTATCGCACACTGTACCGATGTGCCGGCCACATGGAGGACTGTCTACTCGCCTTGCGGGCCGGAGGTGATGTCAGCAGTAGTGGTGTCAACAAGAGTGTTTCGAGCGCAATCGACGAATCCGAGCGATCCGGCGTTTTAGTCATGGTCTCCACAATATGCTTTGTGGTGGCGAGCGTTATAGCGGTAGTGGGTCTTCTTTTGAGCTAGATCAGGGGAAATAGGGAAAGAAACACACATGCTGAAAAAGCAGGGCTCATTGGGCGTTGGTTGAGGGGGCGGTCAGCTTAAGCGACAGTCTGCCCATCGAATCCAACCCGGCGTCGCGCTGTCGATGTGGCACAAGGAAATCCAGCATAGAGAATTTTCGATGCTGCTACAGCAGGGCGAGGTGCAGGGCTACAACTTCGATCGAATGGTCGTTGAGTTCACAATGCTCAATCAGGACAAGGTAATTCCTTGTGCGATCAGCACCGCGGCGATGGACGAACTTGAAGGGAGGCGTGACGTGAAGCCGGAGGAGCGCGTAGCGCAGTTTATGCGATTGCGGGAAGTATGTGCCGCTGAGCGATCAGCGGCCGCCGGTCAATACGTTTGCCGGACGGCTGTTGTACCGGAAGCGGCGATGAGGCGCTGGGCGATTCCCTGCCCGGATTGCGAGGACTGAATGATGACGGTGCGGATGGAGAGGAATTGCTGGAGGGAGTGCAGGCACGTACAATTCACGCGCAGCGGCTTTCAAAGCGGCTCAACAGGTCCGGGCGAGTATGGGGATAGAAATGATCGATTACGTGTTGGCAGCGGGACCTGGCAGCTTTCGACTGAGCGGAAGCAGGGCTGTCCTGCAGTTGAAGACCGGTTTTGCGGCTAGCCATTTACTAGCCGCGGCCGATGCCGCACGAAATGCGCATACAATCGAACAAGCGAAAACAGGCCAACCTTCCGGTGAATGGTTCAGCGCGATGTTGCGGTTTGTACCGGTGTCAATCGTAATGGCGGGTGCCGCCCTTGAAGCAAGCGCGAACGAATTGCTGACGGATATTTTGGATGGGTCGGCGAGGGTGCCGCTCAGCGGAAGCAGGAGAAAGCTCCTGACGGAGCTGAAGGAAGAGCGATCCGGAAATTCAACCGGCAAGTATGAGAAGCTAGCTTTAATTATGGATATAGAGCCCGACCTCGGTACGGAGCCATGGTACAACGCAACGCTGTTGGTCGCGTTCCGGAATGAGTTCATGCATTTTAAACCGACGATCTACGTCGATGGTGCGGAGGATGAGCGGGCTGTCGTGAAAAAGCTGGCAACCAAGTTCTCGGTTTCAAGCGCCTACAAAGCACAAAAAGTGCAATTTCCATATTCCTTTATGACTTATGAATGCGCGAAGTGGGCGGTACGGACCGTGCTAGTCTTTTCAGCCTACATATCAAAGCTAGTGAATGTGCAGGACAAACTTGGTCAGCCGGGATGGGACTTCACGTTGCCCTGAGATGGATATCGATGAGGAACGTGTGCGCTACCATGAGGTTAACGTCAGGCCGGATTGGTTGGTGGCGACGTAGGCGATGATGTCGGTGGCTAGCGGTCTTTCTGGCGATATTCCTGGAGGTGAGTGGAGCGTAAACCGGGAAGGCCGTGTTGCTCGATCGAGCGTTGCCAGGAGAGGAATTCGTCGACCGAGAGTGTATAGCGGCTGCAGGCTTCCTCAAGCGAAAGCAGGCCGCCGCGGACGGCGGCGACCACCTCTGCCTTGCGCCGCATGACCCAGCGTTTTGTTCCCGGCGTCGGCAAATCGGCAATCGTAAGTGGGCTGCCCTCCGGCCCGGTGACGTATGTGGCTTTCGGTCGAAGCGGCTCCAACATGAACGCGCTCACACGTTCGACTGGACAGCCCCACACAATGCCTACGCGCCGATACTTAACATTATGCTACCTGCATCAGACCAATCAATTTCAATGTCGGTAACAACGTAATCGGCTGAATATGCGGCCGCCGGGACGGGCGCCTTTTTCATCATGCGAGAGGAACGCTAGCAGTGAGCGATTGGTCCGCCCCAATCAGTCGGTATGGCTGTCGAGGTCACCCGTCGTGGAAGGGAGCGTTTTGAGAACGGCGGGGTTTTAAGACAATTTTAATTAGTGCGGTTCGGAATCCGTTGCAGTCGGATCCACTCAATGGTGAAGAACATGTTTGAGGTTACGCAATACGAGCCCCCGTACATTTTTGTGAGAAGCCGTCAGACCGGCGAGACCTATAGGTTTTTGGTCGGGAACGACGGAGCTCTTGTAAATGAGGGAACGCGCTTCGATCAGGGAGATGCTCGCCGAACGGCGATCGCGTATCTCTTTCAGAGAAGAACAAAAATGGAGCCGGCAGCCCTATTGAACCATTGAGGTGGCGGCGGGTTCGATGAGGACGGTTCTGATTGAGGCGTCGGTATGAAAATCAGAAGCTCCAATAGGCGTGTTGGTTGCTGTTCATCAGGCTGCTGCTTGCGATCTTATTGCCAGCCCAAAGTCCAATTTCGAGGATTTCACCAGTGAGCGAGTCATTCACCGAATCGACGCCCATTAACAAGGAATCCGATGAACCGATCCATCCGGAGCCTGCATTTCCGGTCGTCGACGTTCCATCTACATAAAGTTCGGAAGATGCGCCGTTGAAAAGTCCTTGTATCGCGTGCAACACATCATGTGTTGAGGTTGCGACAAGCGTACCTCCATTTGAGAACAGAAAGACGTCGTCCGGTGAAAGGTTGTTGAAGGAGATCTGTACATTGCTAGATTTCCCGACGAATATAGGCATTATCGAGCCTGATTGAGGTGTCTCCATCGCGACGGCCGACACCGAAAATGGTTGCGAATTTCCGGAAAAATTCGGAGCCGCGAGATTCACCGTCGAGCTGCCGCTAAAGGTGATGCAGGGCAGCCCGTTTTGACAGTTCAGCGTAAGCGCCGGGCGGTCGGCGTTTGTTGCCTGCGTCATGTTGCAAGCTGAACCACCGCACTCATTTGAGCCACTTTGATCGTACAGCGTCTTTACGTCACATCCTCCAGGCCCTGAGCACGTTGTGTAGAGCGGATTGATGGTCTGATTGAGGACACCGCCAGGCGAGCAGGTCAGGAGCGTCTCAGTAGTGTTGCCAGTGGCGGCATCCCAAATATCTGCGACATCGCCGGTGTAAGACGTTGACATACAGCGTGTCGACCAGAAGGCGTACGGCGTGCCGTTTATATCGGCGGGGCCGGTATACGGCCCCGCCGCGAAAGTCGTAGCAGTCGCCGATGTAGAGGACGCGGAAACATTTCCCGCCGTGTCGTACGCTTTCACTACATAGGTATAGGTAGTGCTCGCCGCTAACAAAGTGTCTGCGTAGGTAGTGCCACTCGTGGTGGTGCTGACCTGCGAGCCGTTGCGGAAGATCTGATAGCCCGCGACGGGGTAGGTGCCGTCTCCGGTTGAGGCGTTCCAGGAGAGATCTATTTGGCTTGAGGAAGTCGCGGTCGCAGTGAGGCCAGTGGGTACGGAGGGCGGATTCGAGTTGAATGTGGTGAAAGTTTCGTCGGTAGAGGTTGACGTATATCCTTGAGCATCCGCAGAAACGACCGCGTAATGATACGTCGTCCCGACTGATAGGCCGGTGAGGGTAAGCGAGTGCGAGGTTACCAGACTCGCGCTCGAAGTCGCGGAGCCATAGGCTGTCGTCGTGCCGAACACCACTTCCGAATTCGAGGACTGATCAGTGCTCCACGTGACTGTGGCACTGGTACCGGCGGGTGAGCCGGAGGAGATAGAGGAGATAATCGGTGGAATCTGAGCGTCTGAAGCATCACCGTATTCGAAGCCGGCGCCGGCGAAGCCGAGATAGACCCGCCCATACGCATTCATATCGCCTTCGACGACTTTGACTTCGTCGAAATTGCCGAGTGGGTACAGACCGCTGAGCTGCGTCCATGTCGCAGCGTTATCGTCCGAGCGCCAGACACCCCCTACGCCGTTTACCCATCCGTAGATATAAATCGCAGGCGTTGTCGTACCCGATGCCGCCTTACCAAAGCCAAAACTCCACACGTCCTCTACATTGGGGACCGTAGTCCAAGTCGTTCCACCATTAGTTGACCTGTAGAATGGTTGTCCAACAGGGTCACCGGTTTGCGGACCGGATGTGTAGAAGATACTGCCGGCACCACCGGGCATGGTCCTCATCTGAGCATTGTAGAACGATCCAGCGGCGCTATCGAACGTCCCGGCGTGGACCAAGGACCACGTTAGACCTCCATCGGTTGATCTGTACACGCCGGCGGTCGATCCGCTGCTGCCTTGGTTATAGGCATAGTACGTCCCGATGTTTACACGATCAGCAGCCACGATCTGCCGGTCAAAATAGTATTCCCCGCCCCATCCAGCGTCGCCAGTTGTCGAAACACCGGAAATACTGGGTTTAGTCCAAGTGGCGCCTCCATTCGTCGTAACCCACAAGCCTGCCTGTCCTGCATAATTGTCGTTGAGCGCCAATACGAAATTAGTGGAAGAGGCCGCCGCAATACTCCCGCCTGTACCAACGCCGCCGTACCCGTTCAAATCCGTAATGCTGGAGAGCCCCGAGAACACCGTCCAGTTTGACGGCCCGCCATCGGAACCGCCCCCGTCAGACGAGTAACCCGATGTGACCGTAGGCCCATTTTGCGCATGAACTACGATAGTATTCGGGTTTGCCGATGCGTAATCGGCGGAGTAGCCGTGCACGATTTGATGGGTGTAATTCAACCCATACTGCGTCGCGTACTGATCGGGGTTGGTGATAGTGAACACCGGCCGATCCATGAACGTCAGAATCAGATTGCCACCCGGTGGGCTGACAGCCCATAGCGAAACAAGTTGCTCGATGCCCGTGCTTTGCGACGTCCAAGTCAGTCCGCTACCGGAGGCTGGGTTCGAGTGCCAAACGCCGGTTCCGTCTGCCATATAGAGGACGTTCGACTGACTCGGATCGAATACGATGTTGCCCGGTAACAGGCCAGCATTGTCTGCCAACCATGGGATATCAGTTGCAATCTTGCTGGGACTTTGAGAACCGGTCCATGTCGATCCGCCGTTCGAGCTGTAGCTTGTGTCTCCAACTTCATCTGTCACAACGATCCTATTTGGATTGGCTGGATCGACCGCGACAGCATGAAGCCCAGTTAAAGAAGTATTTATCGTCGACCACGTACCTGATGAATACTCGTGTAAGTTGCCAGTACTATTGTCGATGGCATAGAGAGTTCCGTTAGATGCGACGATCATGTGCTGAGTAGTTGTAGACATTCCCGTCGAATCTAATTCGGTCCATGTCGATCCGCCGTTGGTCGAATGAAATACGCCGAGCCCGTAAGTCGCGACATAGATGCTCTGTGTGACGCAATTTCCGGGCGTCGAGCAGTTGCTTCCAACCACGCCTGAACTCGGATCGAAGGCGATGATGTTGCCGCCACCCTGGCCGGCGCCTGGCGGCGTTGTACTGCCAACGCCAACAGTGCTGACGGAAGAAAAGGTTACCCCAGCGTTGGTCGAAACAAACAGTCCGGCGCTAGGCGTTCCGACGTACACTATGTTTGGATTGCTAGGATCAATCGCCATGTAGGGACCAAACGTTTCGGTTATCTCATCGCCACCATTGGCGGGCACTTTGGAAAATCCGGTCGCATTCCACGTCGCGCCTTTATCGTCGCTGCGATATACATACCCGTTGAAGTACATATAAAAGCGAGAGGTATCGTTCGGGGCGACTTGGATCTCGTAGACACCATCACCCTGATCTAATCCGGCTCCCGGATCGCCGGACGGCATGCTAGCTGTGGTAACGAGCTGGACCCACTGGGTGCCGTCCCAAACGTACGCGCCATAAGTATCATCGTGGATCACCTTGGTGCCATCGGGAGCGATGTCGATGTCACTGATGAAGCCCCCAGCGCCCACGCGCAGCGGCTTCCATGTCGTCCCGTACTGATCAGCCCCGTAATTGGTGACGGCCGAGACCGCGGTGGAAGAAGTGGAGACATTCCCCGCCGCATCATACGCGGACACCCAGTAGTCGTGGAGGGTCGAGGCGGTGAGTCCGGTGTCGTTGTAGGT
>VFSW01011559.1_pt1 | contig 12395 bp, 9 predicted proteins | sample 5358111 | NCBI WGS metagenome assembly VFSW01 (sample SAMN11554181, study PRJNA540505) | mine drainage metagenome | isolation source: sediment from site ElyBrook_90M | place: USA: Ely Copper Mine, Vershire, VT | collected 2017
AGCCCGTTGATCCGACGGTCTTTCAGCCGCGCAGTAACCCAATTCCAACGTGAGCGCGTATGAAAAATGATTGCGGCACTTTAGAATTGAACTCGCGTATCGACTTGCGGTCGTAGGTTTGCATTGGAGTGGCTCATGCCGCGCAATGCATCGCGCAGTGAAGGACTATTGCCCCGCGCCCGGAATTGTCGTAGATTGCCCGGTCGCTGGCCAATAATATGGTTCGAAATCCCGTCGATTTGCTGTGAATAAAACCGCTGCTCTATTTTTGCCACGCCTTCGGTGCGCGTTGGCCGACTTCGCGCTGACGCTAGCTTACGTTCGGCGGCGCGGACCTGCGATCGCAGTTTGTCGAAGGACGTTGGTAAACTCGCGGACTCCGGTTCTGCAACGGGTAGCTCGCATCGCGACGCACGCGGCGTGGCCGTTCGCGCTGTGCTGCGCGCTGGCAGCCTGCAGTGTCGGCCCGCCCTATGTCAAGCCTGGCGCGCCCGAGATCGGGCGCTATACCGCGTCGCCGTTGCCGAGCACGCTTGCCGCGCCGGAGAGCGGCGCCGGCGGCCAGCGGCTCGATTACGGTGCGCCCCTGGCGCCGCGCTGGTGGGACCAGTTCGGCTCGCCCGCGCTCGACCGCCTGATGGCGCAGGCGCTGCAGCACAATACCGGACTGCAGGCCGCGCAGCACACGCTCGAGCAGGCGCGCTACGAGTTCAAGGCGGCGCAGGGAGTCTTCTATCCCCAGGTGTCGCTCGACGCGGGTGCAGAGCGCGTGCGCAGCTCGGGGGCGAGCTCCGGCGGGCTCACCAAGCCGCTTCTGTACGACATGTACACGGGGCAGTTCAGCGTAAGCTACTACCCGGACGCCTTCGGCCTGAACCGGCTGGTAGCGCAAAACGCCCAGGCGCAGGTCGACGTGGCGCACGAGCAGCTGCGCGCGGCGCAACTCGTCATCGAAGGTAATGTCGCCAACGCCGCGATCGGGCTGGCGGCGCTGGACGAGCAGATCGAGGCGACCAAGAAGAGCATCGCCGACGAACAGGCGGTGCTCGAACTGATCCGTGGCCAGTACTCGGCCGGCGCGGTGTCGCAGCTCCAGGTCGCGACCCAGGAGAGCGAGCTGTCGGGCACCGAGGCCCAGCTTCCGGCCCTGCAGCTCGCGCGCGACCGGACGCGCCACTTGCTCGCCACTTATTTGGGCGTGTTTCCGTCGCAGGCCGACGGCATGGCGATTCCGCGGCTCTCGGAACTGAATCTGCCGCCGACCCTGCCGGTGAGCCTGCCCGCGACGCTGGTGCGCGCGCGTCCCGACGTGCGCGCCGCGGAGGCGCAACTGCGCTCCGCCAATGCACAGGTCGGCGAGGCGGTCGCGCGCCTTTACCCGGACCTCCAGCTGAGCGCCGGCATCGGCCAGCAAAGCAATCGCTGGGGTGCGTTCTTCGACCCGGCGAGCCGCATCTGGAGCCTGGCGGCGGCCGCGGCGGCGCCGATCTTCGACGGCGGCACGCTGCGCGCACAGCAACACGCTGCCGAGGCCGCCTACGGCGCAGTGTTCGCGAATTATCGCGGCGCAGTGCTTACGGCGTTTCGCGACGTGGCCGATGCGCTGCGGGCGCTGCAACGCGACGCCGACGCGCTGCAGGCGCGTTCGCGCGCCCTGCATGCGGCGCAGACCGGCTTCGATCTGGCGCACAGCCAGTACGAGGCCGGCGCGGTCAACTACCTCGGCCTTCTGACGAGCGAAGTGCAGTACCAGAACGCCCGCGGCGCCTACATCGCCGCCGAGGCGCAGCGCTACACGGACAGTGTCGGCCTGTATGTCGCGCTCGGCGGCAGCGAGGTCGATGCGGGCGCCGAGGGCGCCTCCCCGGCGGGCAAGCCTGCCGCAATCCAGGAGAACTGATCGATGGCCCAATCCAACGTCCGCGTCGTCGTCGTCAGCGTGATCGCCGTCGCCCTCGGGCTCGCCGCACTGTTCGGCTACAAGGGCCTGCAGGACCGGCGCACGCATGCCGCGCAGGCGCATCATGGTGCGTTCGCGGTGAGCGTTTCCACCGCACCGGTGCAATCCGTGTCGTGGCAGCGCCGGATCAACGCGGTCGCGAGTCTGGTAGCGCTGCAAGGCGTGCATCTCACTCCGCAGCTGCCCGGCCAGGTGACCGCCCTGTATTTTCATTCCGGGCAATACGTGCGCAAAGGCGAGCGGCTGCTGCAGCTGGACGATTCCAACCAGCTCGTCCAACTCGCGAGCGACCGCGCCGCGGTCGAGCTGGCGCAGGCCAACTACGAGCGCGCGCAGCGCCTGTTTCGCACCCACGCGGCCAGCGAAGCCGACGTGCAGGCCACGCATGCGAGCTATCAGACCGCCAGCGCTGCGGTCGCCGGGGACCGGGCGACGCTCGCCAAGCTCGCGCTGAGCGCGCCTTTTTCCGGGTGGCTGGGGGTGCGCGAAGTCAGCCTCGGGCAGTACCTGTCGAGCAGCACCGAGATCGCGGCGCTGAATGTCTGGGATCCGCTGCGCGTGCAGTTCGCGCTGCCGCAGAGCCAGATGGCGCTGATCCAGGTCGGTCAGACCGTGCGCATCGGCGTCGACGCCTTTCCCGGACAGCATTTCATCGCCAGGGTGACGGCGCTCGGCTCCGAGGTCGACGCCAGCTCGCGCAACATCACGGTCGAGGCGAAACTGCCCAACCCGAAGCACCTGCTGCGTCCCGGAATGTTCGCGCAGGCGGTACTGCTCGTCGGCGCGCCGCAGACGGTTCTGGCCGTCCCGACCGGGGCCGTCACCTACAACACCTATGGCGATTTCGTCTATCGCGTCGAGACGCGCGGCGGCGAGCAGGTGGCGGTGGCGACGCCGGTGCACACCGGCGAGACGCGCGACGGGCTCACCCAGGTCCTGAGCGGCCTCAAGGCGGGCGAACCGGTGGTGTCGGCGGGGCAGCTCAAGCTGCATGACGGCGCGCCGGTGCGCCTCGAGCACGGCGCCGGGCACTGAGAACAGGCATGCGCTTCACCGATCTCTTCATCCGCCGGCCGGTCCTCGCGACCGCCCTCAATCTCATCATCCTGCTGCTCGGCCTGCGCGCGTGGATGGCGATGACAGTCGAGCAGTACCCCCAGGTCAGCAGCACGCTCGTGTCGGTCACCACGGCCTATCCAGGCGCCGACCCGAGCACCGTGCAGGGTTTCGTCACCGCGCGCCTGGAGCAGGCGATCGCCGCGGCGCCGGGAATCGATTACATGACCGCGAGCAGCGCGCAGAGCCTGTCGTCGATTACCGCGTACATGAAGCTCAATTACGACCCCAACGCCGCGGTGGCGCAGATCATGGCCAAGGTGCAGCAGGTGCAGAACCAGCTGCCGCCGGGCACCCAGGCGCCGGTGATCAACGAGACGGTGGGCGACCAGACCGCGCTCATGTATCTCGCGTTCTACAGCAAGACGTTGTCGCAGCAGCAGGTGAACGACTACGTGCTGCGCGTGGTGCAGCCCAAGATACAGGGCGTGGCCGGGGTGGGGCAGGCGCAGATCGTGCCGGCGGGCACCGGGCCGAGCGGCAACAGCTACGTGATGCGCGCCTGGCTCGACCCCGCGCGGCTCGCCGCGCTGAACCTTACGCCGGCCGACGTCGAGCAGGCCCTGGTGGCGAACAACTTCATCAGTACGGTGGGGCGAACCAAATCCGGCGACATCGCGCGCACAATCACGGCGCAGACTTCGCTCGACGACGCGCAGGCGTTCCGCGACTTGGTGGTCAAGCGCAGCGGCGGCACCCTGATCCGCCTCGGCGACATCGCCAAGGTCGAGCTGGGTGCGCAAAATTACAATCAGGCCGTGTACTACAACGGCACGCCGGGGGTGTTCGTCGGCGTGTTTCCGACCCCGGGCGCCAACGCGCTGACCGTGGGCGAGGGCGTGCACCGCGCGTTTGCGCAGCTCGGTGCGACTCTGCCACCGGGCATCAAGGAGGTCATTCCCTATGACGCCAGCGAATATATTCACCGCTCGATCGACGAGGTGATGTTCACTATCGGCGTGACGCTGGCGGTGGTGGTGCTGGTGATCTTCATGTTTCTCGGCTCGCTGCGCTCGCTGCTGATTCCGGCGGTGGCGATCCCGCTGTCCATCGTCGGCGCCGGTATGTTCATGGTCGCCGTGGGCTACAGCATCAACCTGCTCACGCTGCTCGCGGTGGTGCTCGCGATCGGGCTGGTGGTCGATGATGCGATCATCGTGGTCGAGAATGTGCACCGTCACATCGAGGACGGGCGCACGCCGCGCGAGGCGGCGATCGAGGGCGCGCGCGAGCTCGCCGCCCCGATCATCGTCATGGCCACCACGCTCGCCGCGGTGTTCGCCCCCATCGGGCTCACCGGCGGGCTCACCGGGAGCCTGTTCTCGGAGTTCGCCTTCACGCTGGTGTTCACGGTGGCGATCTCCGCGGTGGTGGCGCTCACGCTCTCGCCGATGCTGTCCTCGCGCGTCCTGCAGCACACCCCGCCGCGCGGCCTGGCGCACGCGCTCGAGTCGGGCTACGTGCGGCTGCGCAATGTTTACGATCGCTCGCTCGCGTCCGTGCTGCGTCATCGCGCGGCGGTGCTGGTGGTCGCGGCGGGTGTGTTCGCCGCGATACCGTTCATGTTCCTCGGCACGCCGAGCGAGCTCGCGCCCACCGAGGACCAGGGTCTCATCCTGGTCTCGGCCACCGGGCCCGCCACCGCGACGCTGCACTACCTCGACAGGTACGCGGCGCAAATCCGCAGCATCTTCGACGGTTTTCCGCAGACCAAGCAGGTGTTTCAGATCAACGGCCTCGCCCTCGGGGGCGGAGGCGGAAACAACGCCATGATCGCGGGAATGAAGCTGGTCGACTGGAGCAAGCGCTCGAAGAGCCAGATGCAGCTGCTGCCGCGCGTGCAGGCCAAGCTCAACGCGATCACGGGGGTGCAGGCGGCCGGCTTCGAGAAGCCGTCGCTGCCGGGCTCGCCCACCGGCTTCCCGGTGCAGTTCGTGCTCACCTCGAGCGGGCAGTACCGCAATATCGATCAGGTCACCGACGCTTTCATCGCCAAGGCGATGCAAAGCGGCGAGTTCGCGTTCCTTACCAAGGACCTGCGCTACGACAATCCGCAGGTGCTGGTGACGATCGACCGCAGCCTCGCGGGCGAGCTCGGCATCAGCATGGCCGACCTCGGCAGCAATCTCGCCCCCTTGCTGAGTGGCAACTATGTCAACCGCTTCAATCTGAACGGCCGCAGCTACAAGGTGATCCCCCAGGTGCCCGACCGCTTCCGCGCCGATCCGGCGCAGCTGCGCGACTACTACGTGCGCGACACTGCCGGACAGCTCATCCCGCTGTCCACGCTGATCTCGGTGCAGACCCGCGTCACGCCCGAATTTCTGCCGCAGATGCAGCAGCTCAACTCGGCGACCGTCGAAGGCGTGTTGGCGCCCGGCGTCACGCTGGGGCAGGCGCTCCAGTATCTCGAGGCGCTGGCGCACAAGGAACTGCCCGCCGGCTTCAGCTTCGACTACGCCGGCCAGTCGCGCCAGTACGTCGAGCAGGGCAACACCTTCCTGGTGACCTTCGGGCTCTCGATCCTGCTCGTGTACCTGCTGCTCGCGGCGCAGTTCGAGAGTTTCCGCGACCCGCTGATCGTGATGGTGACGGTGCCGTTGGCCATCTCCGGCGCGCTGGTGTTCCTGTACCTGGGCGCGGCGACACTCAACATCTACACCGAAGTGGGGCTGGTCACGCTCATCGGCCTGATTACGAAGCAGGGTATCCTGATTGTGCAGTTCGCCAACGTCATCCAGGAAACCGAAGGGCTGGATCGCGCCGCTGCGGTGCAGAAGGCTTCGAGCATCCGGCTGCGGCCGATCCTGATGACCACCGGCGCGATGGTGTTCGGCGCCGTGCCGCTCATCCTCGCCGCGGGTCCGGGCTCGGTGAGCCGCTTCGACATGGGGCTGGTCATCGCCTCGGGACTGGCGATCGGCGCCCTGTTCTCCCTTTATGTGGTGCCGGCGATCTATACCTACCTGGCGGCGGACAAGTCCGCGGCGCGTGCCGAGCCGGTGCCCGAGGCTTCGCGCTAGAAGTGTCTGAATCGCCGCTCCATTGACCGAAGGCGCGGATATTGCCGGACCGCATCGCCTTGCAAGCGGCGGGAAGTTCCGCGATAGTACGGCGTCGAACCCACGCGATCACCGGCCGATTGCATATGCGACGACTCTGGACGACCCTTGCTTTTCTGGCGGCGGCCGCGCTGTTAAACGGCTGCGCGGTGATCACTGCGCCTTATCATGCAGCCAAGGATGTGATCGGGGGCAGCGTGTGGGTCGTGAAGAAGACCTATGTGGTCGTCGCGGGCACCACCAAGACAATCTACAGGATCGGCCAATACACCTTCGAAGTGGTCAAGGCGCCCATCGACTGGGCGCTGACTCACGAGGAAATCCAGAGCATCGACGGTCTTCCCGTCAGGGACGCGATCCGGCAGGGCCGGGTGAAGAGCGCTCCCTACGTGGTCGGCGGCAAGCGCTACGTACCGATGTCGGTCGAGGAGGCAAAGAATTACCGGGAAGAGGGGCTGGCATCGTGGTACGGATACGAGAGCGGCAGGATGACCGCCGACGGAGAAGCGTTCAATCCCAACGGCCTGACAGCAGCGCACAAATATCTGCCGATCCCGATGTTTGTAAAGGTGACAGACCTCGAAAACGGGAAATCCGTGATCGTGCGGGTGAATGATCGCGGTCCTTTTCCGAGCGCGCACAATGCCAAGTCGGGCGAGAGGATTATCGATCTCAGCATGGGTGCGGCCAAGAGGCTGGGGTTTTACCGCAAGGGAACGGCGCGAGTCCGGGTGGAGGCGATACAAGTACGGGAAGAGTAGGCGATTGTGCCGCGCATACACCCCGCAACGGCGCAAAAAAAGGCGGATGGTCTAAGGATAGACCACCCGCCGAGTAGCGGCGTGAAGCGTTGCTAAAGGGAGGAAAGCAACACTATGGGGGAAACGCTGCTGAGCAAAATATAGCAAGCCGCATTGCTCGAAATTGTAATGCTTTGTAAGGATTTGTAATCGGCGGCTACTTTACCAGACGCTTGCGGATCGCCAGCAATTCCCGCCGGCGCCCGGCATCGGGCTTGGGATAGGCCATATGCAGGCCGCCGAGCGTGTCGACCACGATCTTGGAAATGATCAGGCGCGCATTCTCCTTGTCGTCGGCGGGAACGGCATACCAGGGCGCGTGGCGCGTGCTGGTTGCGCTCAGGCATTCCTCGTAGGCGCGCATGTACTGTTTCCAGAACTTCCTCTCCTCGATGTCGGCGAGGCTGAATTTCCAGTTCTTGTCCGGCGTGTCGATGCGCGCAAGAAAGCGCTTGCGCTGTTCTTCCTCGGAAAGATGGAGGAAAAACTTGATGATGCGCGTGCCGTTGCGGTACAGGTGGCTTTCCAGGTCCACGATGGAGCGATAGCGTTCGCGCCAGATCGTTTTCTCGTCGAGCAGCTCCGCCGGCAAGCCTTGGCTGTGCAGGATCTCCGGATGCACACGAACGATCAGCACCTCCTCGTAATAGGAGCGGTTGAATATGCCGATGCGGCCGCGCTCCGGCAGCGCCTGGGTGGTGCGCCAGAGAAAATCGTGATCCAGTTCCGTCGCGCTCGGATGTTTGAAGCTGAACACCTGGCAGCCCTGCGGGTTGATGCCCGACATCACGTGGCGGATCGCGCCGTCCTTCCCGGCGGCGTCCATCGCCTGGAAAATCAGCAGCAAGGCGTAGCGGTTGGAGGCATAGTGCAGGCGTTGCAGCGAGGCGAGCTGCTCCACCTGCCGCGCGAGGAACTGATGATACTGCTGCTTTGACTTGTACTCGGGCTTGACCAGCGTCGGCCACTTTTTCAGGCTGATTGCTTTTCCCGGCGGCACGCGGAAATCATCGGAATCCAGTTTCATGCGGCTCCCTTCGCTCGTCTTGGTTGGCGCCGGCTCGATTCGCTTGCGCAATGCAACGCGCTGCGCTGATGCGCGCTGGCGGCATCCGCTACCCGGCACATTCTCCCCTAAAACGCCAGGCTCTGGTAAGGTGGCAATTCGTTCATAACCAGAGCGGCCGGAACACCCGCGCTCGGGGGAGGCCGGCGCATGCGCCGCAACACCGTCAGCCGCACCGGATTGCTGATTTTCGCCATTGCCGGCCTGATGGTTCTGGGGCTGTGGGCGGCAATCGCGACGGCGCTGCATGCTGCCGAGCGCGAGGCCATAACGCGGGTGAACACCGAGGATCGCAATCTCGCGCGCAGCCTGGCGGAGCACCTGGCGTCCTCGGTGCGGGCCATAGACCTGGTACTGCTGCACTTGCAGGCAGACTGGGCCGAGGGCGTCGTGCGTTTCGCCGACCATGTGGTGCAGGAGCAAGGGCACCTCAAGCGCGAACATGTTTCCCAGGTCCTCGTGGCCGACGCAGACGGCCATATTGTCTACAGCAGCTTGCCCGGCTTCGTCGGCGCCGACGTCTCGGACCGGCCGTTTTTCAAAGTCAACAAAGCATCCGGCTCGCGCGATTTGCACATCAGCGCCCCCGTGCTCGATCCGGGATTGGGCCAATGGACGATCAAATTCACTCGCGCCACGTATGACAATCACGGGCGCTTCGCCGGCATGCTCGGTCTGTTCGTTCCGCCCCCGAGTTTGGAGCGGATCTACAACGACATGGAGCTCGGTGCCGGGGCGATTATCACTTTGGCGCGTGCCGACGGGCAGATCCTGGCCCGCTCGCGCGATCTCGCCAAGATGTCCAGCGTCTCGCTGGCCGCGAGCCCGGCGCTCGGGCCGCAAGCCGCATCCGCCGGCTGCTATCGTGGCGCTGCCAGGACCGACGGCATCGAGCGCCTGTATTGCTATCAAAAAGTCCCGGGCTACCCCTTGACCGTATTCGTCGGGCGGGCGCTGGACACGGTATTGGCGCCTTACCGGGTGGAGCGCGCAAGCTACGTGGCAACGGGCATGCTGGCCACATTTTTGCTGCTGGCCGTCGCACTGTTGCTGACTTTCAGGCAGCGTGATAGCCACAAGGCCGAGCTCAATCGCGCCCGACTCGAAGCGGAATTGCGCCAAAGCGAGGAGAGATTCAGACTGATCGCGGAAACCATAGACGAGGTGGTCTGGTCGGCCGACCTAAGCGTGCGTAAGCGCCTGTACGTCAGTCCGGCCTACGAGCGCATCTGGGGACGCTCGTGCCGCAGCCTTCAGGAAAACCCGCGTTCCTTCGCGGACGCCATTCATCCGCAGGACCGGGAACGCGTGCTTCCTGCTTACGCGTTTGAGAAAACGGGTCTGCCATTCGACCACGAATTCCGGATTGTGCTGCCCGACGGGTCGTTGCGCTGGATTTGGGACCGCGGTTTTCCCGTGCGCACCGGAGCCGGCGAAGTGATCCGCTACGTCGGCGCGGCGCGGGACATCACCGAGCGCAAGCGGGCGGAGGCGGCGCTGCAGGAGCAGATTGCGCACCTGCAACTGGTCTACGATACGTCCAGCGCCGCGATCTTCAATGTCGATACGCAGGGGGTGATCAAGCACGCCAACCGGCGCATGGCGGAGATGTTCGCCCTCCCGCTGGAGCGCCTGATCGGCAGCGAGTATGCGGCGCGTCTGCATGCGGACGAGCGCGAGGCGGGAACACAGACGATGTACGCGCTGATGGCCGGCAGGATGGCCGAGCTCGATCGCGAGCGCCGCTACCGGCGCGCCGACGGAAGCGAATTCTGGGGACACATCACCGGGCGGCGCATAGTCGACGCGGGCGGAACGATCACCGGCCTGGTCGGCGTGATCGTGGACATCACCGAGGCGAAGCAGGCCGGAGAAACACTGCGGCGCAACGAAGCGCATCTGCGCGAGCTGTTCGACGCGTTTCCGATCGGGGTCGCGCATGGGGACAAGGCGCAGCGCGTGACCTTCGCCAACCGCGTCTACCGCGAGCGCTACTGCAGCTACTACATGGGCCTGTCTCTGCGCGAGTTCGTCGGCGAGCGGATCTACGCCCAGATCGAACCTTATGTGCGGCGGGCTCTGGCCGGCGAGGCGGTCCAATTCGAGCTTGCCGAGGTAAGTGACGACGGGCAGGTGAGCACGCGCGGGCTGCGCTATATCCCGGACCGCGACGCCGCCGGCGAAGTCACCGGTTTCTTCGCCTTGCGCGAGGACATCACCGAGCGCAGGCGGGCGGAGGAGAATATCCGCAGGCTCAACGAGGATCTGGAGCGGCGTGTGTGCGAGCGCACCACCGAGCTGAGTGCAGCCAACCAGGCGTTGCAGGCCGAGGTCAGGGAGCGCCGGTTGGCGGAGCGGGCGGCGTTGAATCTCGCAGACCGCTTGCGGAACATGACGCGCCGCCTGGGCGAAGCGCAGGAGGTCGAGCGGCGGCGTCTGGCGGCCGAACTGCACGACGGGGTGTGCTCCAACCTCGCGGCAATCGGGCTCAACCTGGCGCTGCTGCAAAAGCAGCTGCCGCACAGCGATGCCGCAAGCGTGCAACGGCGTTTGTCCGGTCTCATCGCGCAGATCGACGAGGCCAAGACGAATGCGAAGGACATCAGCGTCGATCTGCGTCCCTTGCTGCTGGAGGAGAGGGATCTGCTATCCGCGCTGGAAGACTACGCGCGCAGGTTCGAGGGCAGCACCGGCATCGCAGTCGAGCTGAGGGGTGCGAATTCAGGGAGGCGATTGCCGCCGGAGAAGAAAATTGCACTGTTCCGCATCGTGCAGGAAGCCCTGACTAATTGCGCCAAACACGCGCAGGCGCGCATGGTCGCGATCGAACTCGATTGCGATCCAGAACATCTGCTGTTGAGTGTCTCCGATGATGGCATCGGCATCGACCTTGCCGGCATCAGCGGAAAACAACCGGGTCTGGGGCTGCTGTCGATGCAGGAGAGGGCCGAGGCCATCGGCTGCCGCTGGCGCATCGATTCGACACCGGGAAAAGGAACGCGGGTCAGCGTGAGCGTTGGCGCGGCCCCGAGCTAGAGTTTCGAATCGCCAATGCCGGGTGCTAGCTGCGCCGGCCCCCGACCGGCAAACCGCGCCGGCTCGCTTCGATGACGGCCTGCGCGCGGCTGCTGACATTGAGTGCGCGAAAGATGGCAATGGCGTGGTTCTTGACCGTGCCTTCGGCCAGATCGAGTTCGCGGCAGATTTGCTTGTTCGACATTCCCCGCAACAGGCAGGCGAGCACGTCGATCTGTCTGGGCGAGAGTCCCAGGCCGGCCACCCCTTGTGGCGCGGCCGTGCCGGGTCCGGCGTCGTTTGCCGGTTGCGCGCCGCTGGAGAGACCGGTCGGCAGCACAATGTTGCCCTTGAGCGCATGCTCCAGAAACTTCGCCAGCAAATCCGTCGGCGAGGACTTGCAGATATATCCGGCTGCGCCGCGCTCGAGCGCGTCTATGACCGTGGCGCGTGATTCGTCGGAAGAGAGCACCACCACGGGCAGGGATGGAAACCTGAGCTTGAGTTCCGACAGCAAGTCGAAGCCGTTCATGCCGGGCATGTGCAGATCCAGCAAGACCAATTCGATGTCGGGATGCCGCTCAAGCAGGGCCAGCGCCTCGGCGCCATTCCCGGCTTCGACGATGTCGGTGGCGTTGTTCAGCTCTTTTGCGATATAGGCTACCGCCGCGCGGATCGGCGGATGGTCGTCGCATAGCAGGAGCTTGCCGCACGACATCGCGGGGATCTAGAACAAATTCGCGACCGCAAACGCCACCAGCGCGCAGGCGCCCGCTGTAAAGAAAACCAGGTCGCGCAGATTTCTCTTGTCGGTGGCGCTAACCCCTCCCTTTTTCTTGCGCATCATGTTCCATTCATAGATGATCAGCAGCAGGCCGAGGACGGCGGTGACCAGCACCGATTTCGTTACCAGTGTCATGTAGTTCCCTCCCTTTTTAACGCCCGGTCAAATCTTCAGCGGCAAGATTACCATTATGCAGGCCGTGGCGGCATGCGCGGCGGCCCGCTTCAGGACGCCCGGCCGGACTCGAGTTGCTTCAGTATGCGCCGCGCAAAAACCGCCATTTCCTTCGCCGCCTGCTTGTCGCCTTTTTTCTCGGCCACGCTGATGCCCTGGCGGTAGGCATCGAGCGCCGCCTGCGGCTGCCCGGTTTCGGCGAGCGCTTTGCCGAGCAGCTTCCAGGCTGCCGAATAGGCCGGATCCCGGGCCACCGCCTCGGCGAGCTGCAGCCGGGCATTGTCGGCGTCGCCCGCCTTCAGGTACTCGTTGCCGAGGGAAAAACGCAGCAATGCGCCGTCGCGCGGGGTGCCGACGAGCTTTTGCAGGTTGGCGATGACGGCTGAGGTCATTGTAAGATGAGGCCGTCGCGGGAAAT
>VFSW01011560.1_pt1 | contig 12395 bp, 10 predicted proteins | sample 5358111 | NCBI WGS metagenome assembly VFSW01 (sample SAMN11554181, study PRJNA540505) | mine drainage metagenome | isolation source: sediment from site ElyBrook_90M | place: USA: Ely Copper Mine, Vershire, VT | collected 2017
GGGAATCGTGTGGGGGGTGCTGCTGAGTGTTGCGGCGGTGCTGCTGGCGTTGCTGGGGTTGCACCTCTCGCGCAAACCATCGGTGAGCGCGGCGCGCACTGAGCAGATCAAGTCCATTGTGGTGCTGCCGCTCGAAAATCTATCGGGGGACAAGGATCAGGAATATTTTGCGGATGGGATGACGGACGAGCTGATTGCCAGCCTGGCGAAGATCCGGGAGTTGCGGGTGATCTCGCGTACGACGGCGATGCAATATAAGGATACGCACAAGGCGCTATCCGAAATCGCGCAGGAATTGAACGTGGACGCGGTGGTGGAAGGGACGGTCTTGCGCGCCGGGGACCGGGTGCGGATTACGGCGGAACTGGTGCAGGTGGCCACGGACCGGCACCTGTGGGCGGAAACATACGAAAGCGAAATGGGGAACGTGCTGACGTTGCAGAGCCAGGTGGCGAGCGCGATTGTGAGCCAGATCCGGATCAACCTGACGCCCGAAGAGCAGCAGAGACTTTCCACGCCGCGCACGGTGAATGCCCAAGCCTACGAAGACTATCTGAAAGGCCGGTACTATTGGAACGAGCGCTCGGAAGCGGGCCTGGGGAAGGCCGTGGAATATTTTCAGCAGGCCACGGAGAAAGATCCGGATTACGCGCTGGCCTATGCGGGGCTGGCGGATTGCTACCACCTGCTGGCGACGACGATCATCGGAGCGATGCCCACGATCGAGGCGGCGCCAAAGGCCAAGGCGGCGGCGGAGAAGGCGCTCTCGATTGACGGATCGCTGGTGGATGCGCAGCTGACGCTGGCCAGCGTGAAGCTCAATTACGATTGGGACTGGGCAGGAGCGGAAGCGGGATTAAAGCAGGTGATCGAACTTGACCCGAATCACGCCACGGCCCACCAGCGGTATTCGCTTTATTTTACGGCAATCGGGCGGCCGCAGGAAAGCATCGCGGAGATCAATCGCGCGCTGCAGCTCGATCCGCTTTCGCTGAGCATCAATTTCAGCGCTGGCTGGAGATATTACATGGCGCGGGAATACGACCAAGCCATCCAGCAACTGCGGAACACGATCGAGATGGACCCGAATTTTGTGCTGGCACATCTGGTGCTGGGGCAATGCTACGAGGAAAAGAGGGAATACGGGCAAGCCATTGAAGAGATGAAGAAGGCAGTGTCGCTTTCTCCGGATAGCCCGCTGATGCTGGCGGGATTGGGGCGGGCCTATGGCGTGGCGGGGAACAGGGCGGAAGCGGGCAAAATCCTGGCGAAGCTGAAGGGAGAATCACAGAAGCAGTACGTTTCGCCGTTCTATATCGCGCTGGTCTACACCGGGCTGGGGGAAAATCAGGAGGCGCTGGTGTGGCTGGATAAGGGCTACGCGGATCGATCGAATGGCATGATTTTTCTGAAGGTGGATCCGGAGCTGGATACGCTGCGTTCGAATCCGGCCTTTGTGGAGCTGCAGAAGAAGATGAACTTTCCGGAATAGGGCATCGCTCCGGCGCGCCGGGCCGAGGCTATTGTTCGATGGTCATTTCCGAAGTGCTTTGAAGAACGACGGAGCTTGGAGGAAGGAAGGGAAGATATCCGGAGAAGGTATATTTCACCTGGACTTTAACCACGCCTCCCGGGGCATTATTGGGGATCCAGGTGGTGGTGGCGGTGATCGTGGTTGCGTTGGGAATTGTGGCGTGGGCCTGGACAAAAGTGGTGATGTCAGCGGCGGAAACCGCGCGGCCGCTCTGGGAGCCCCTGACGATGGCGTAGCGGGTGGCCTGGCGGGCGACATTGCAGAGCGAGACATAGGTGTAGAGCATCTGTGCGCCTTCGGCGGCTCCGGCCATCAAGATGGTGAGCAATACGGTGGAAATGGCCGCCTCGAGCAGGGCCGTGCCTCGCTGGTGGCGCCCCGCGAGCGAGGGGCCGGCAAACCTCATTGAGCCCTCATGGTGGCCGAGGAATTGATGGTGATGGGATTGGGAATTCCCGGCCAGGAAACCAGGGGTTTCAATTTCATCGAAGCCGTTACGGTGACGAAGATCAAGGGGGTGGTCATGCCGCAGGACATGCCAGCCGTCTGGCAATTGACCGACGATCCTCCCTCGGAACACTGGCAGGTGACTGTTCCGGTGGTGGTCATGCCGGAGAGATCCGCGGCGTCACCGGTGGCCGCGGTCTGCATGCCCACCGTGTCATTGGAGAGAGAAACCGTTCTGGAGCCATAAATCGCACCGGCATGGGCCGCATTCGAGACTTCGGCGGAGGCATAGAAGACCCGCCCGAAATCGATAATACCCAGCAGGGAAAGCATCATCACGGGAAGCACGAGGGCGAGTTCCACCAGGCTCGACCCTCCTGCCCCGCCAAACACGCCACGGACCATGGACCTTCCGGCAACTTCCCTGGGAACCGGAGCCGGCTGTTTCGATGCGCTGTGCATGTCATTCACCGAGCGTAGCCACGTTGATGGGCGCCGAACCATCCAAGCCGCTGTAGTTTCCATTCAGGGTGATGCCCCCCTCCAAGGAGATGGTATCGGCTACAACGATGGTGTAGCTGTCTGAAGTGTTTGTCCCGTTAGAGATATCCAACTGAGTTCCATAGAAATAGAGAGCTCCTGTAAGCTTCATGTCTGCGCCGCCCGCAAGCTGGGAGATGGAGTTGGAGGTGTTTGCGGTGGTGATGGACCGATCCTGAAAGAGGAGCAGGCCGAGGTAGGTGCCCGAGGTGGGAGCGGTGAGGGTCACGTACGCATTGTTATTGAAAACGACGGGGGCAAAGGAGTAGCCGTTGCCTTGGCTGATATAGAAGGTGACTCCCGTGCCGGTTACAGTGGAGCCGCCAGCCACGTTGAAGCCGCCGCCGGAAATAACGTACACGCCGGGATTGAATTTTCCCGTCATTCCGTTGGCGATATTGATGCCATTGCAATAGGTTCCCGGACTGAGTGTGACGGTCTGGCCGCCCATCTGGCCTGGGTTGGGATAATTGGTATAGGTGCAGGAACCGACGGTGGGGGCCGGCTCGTAAGCGAGCGGGTCCGCGAGAGGCATCACACCTGTTTTTGGAGTGGGAGAAATTTTACCGTTATTGTCGGTGGAGTATCCTCCGACGACGTTGAGAGCCGTGGCGGTGATGGTGGCGGAGCCGGTGGCGTAGAGGGCGGAGGAGCTTGTGGAGTTTACGATGACTCCGCAGGTCACATTCACTTGGGCGTCATTGGTGGCCTGCAAGGACTTTGAGGCAGTGGGATCCAAAGCAAAGACACAATTGGGCGAACTGACCTGAGCGGCGACGGCGCGGGCGCTCACCACCGCGGAAGTCTGGCTCAACAGGTGCATGAAAAAGGTGGGGACGGTCTGCGTGATGATGGCCTCGACGGCCACGGGGCTACCCACGTAATAGCCGGTTTTCGGCGGATTATTGATCGTGACGGTGATGTTGTTGGTGCCGTTATTGAAGCCGTCGGTGGCGGCGTCATCCTGGGCGGCGGCCACGGCGCCTGTGGTGTCGCCCTTTTGAATTTCGTGGGCACCGGATTCGGCGGCAGCGTCCGCCGCGGTTTGCATGCGCCGCTGGGTATATTCCAGGTAGCCGACGTCGAAGGCGAGGCCAACGCATCCAAGCAGCATCGTCAGGCCCAGGGCCACAAAGACCAGCGTGTAGCCGCGCTCCCCATTTCTTCCCGCCCTGCGCATCTTCATTAGTTTCACCCCAAAGTCCCCGACACGAGGCCCCCCTAGGCAAGCAAGAGGGTTGCCAACGGCAGGTGAGGAAGGAAAGGGCGAAGGAGATAGGCGCACGATGCGGATCGCATGGGCCGGTGGCGGAGGTATTTGCTTTTGCTTCAGTGACCTGGGAGGGAGGGCCAAGGGCGAAGCTTCGAGCAGAAGGCCGAATCGGGCAGGCCCGGAAAGCCCCGGGTGTAACCATTTGTGCGCACTGCGGCGGGAGCAAGGCCGGGTGCAGGGGGAATTGCCCCACGGCGCTTGCGAAAATTAACGCATGGCGCGGCGGAATCGTCCGCGGAGCAGGATGCGAGGGTGCTGCACGATGGCGGGAAGAAACCGGGCGCTCGCGAAAAGACTGAGGCGGGTGGGATGATCTGAGTCAGGAGCTGGAAGTGAACCAGTGTTTGATCCTGGCCCACAGTCCTGTCTTCGCGGGAATCGGTGAAGCTGGCGCGATGCGAGTCTGGTCCTGGGATCTGGCTGCAATGGCGGAAACGTGGCCGTGGAAAAGCCATTCAGGCTGCACGCGAACTTCGCGGACCAGGAGAATGCGATCGACCGGGGGAGTGGGCGGAGGGGAAGGGGATTTAGCGTCGAAAGCAAGGGGCGGCATGATCACTTTCCATTCGGGTGGGGCCTGCGAAGCGGGCGCGGGAGAGGAGGCGGAATCGTCAGCATGGCCCGGGACGCCAAATTCGCGCGACAGCACCGCTCCACGCGCTTCGGTGGCGGAATTGCCCTCTTCGCTCTGCGCGCCGGAGGGTCCGGGCTTGGCCTTTTCCGTTTTATTTCACTGAGGAGCGGCTTGCTGGGAGGCATTGGGCGCGGCGGGCTTGGCCGCGGGGGACGCGGCCGCTGCCGGTGTAATCGTCTTGGGGGCCGGAGCGGATTTGGGGAGTGCGACGGGGATCGGCGGAGGAGGATGGCTGGGAGCCAGTGCGGCAGCCGGCAGCGGCACCGAGGATGCATCACAGGTGCAGGAAGCGGCCACAGTGCGCAGGGGCTTCACCGAGCCGCCATCGAGAAAAACTTCCTGGGGTTCGGGAACGGTGAGGGAATCTCCAGTGAGCTGCTGATTCAGCGAGATGCCGCCATGGGTGGCGCGGGCACAAAAACGTCCGCTGGGGTCAAGGCCGATGGTGGAATCGCGCGGACCGTTTTCCAGGGACTGCGGCGTAACCTGGAAAAAAGGAGTGTACACGGTAAAGGGAGTGGTGCTGGACAGGATGACGTGCAAGCGGCCGAACTGAAGCGCAGCGGTGATGGCGCCATCGGATTCGAGCAGCGTGAACTGCGCCGGGCCGCAGACGCCAATCTGGCCGCCAGCCGTGAGGACCATGCGCGCTTCGCCGGAATGCACTGTGATTACATCCCCGCTGAGAATGGGGACGCCCGCGGCGCGGCCGGAGACGAGGCTGGTGGAGCTGCTAACGGTAACGTCTTCGCCCCAGATGCGGCCGATGGATTGCCGTGCCTGGGCAGGGGCAGGCCGGGGCAGGGCCAAGGAGAGGCAATAGAGAGAGGCAAGCAACAGGGCCGCGTGCCATCCGGGAAGACGGAAGGCGGAGAGGAGGGGCTGCCCCGCCCTCTTGCTCGAACGGGCGCGGAAGTTCGCTGTGGGAAGGCAGCTAAGAATTTTGGAGCGATAGGCTCGAACGATCATGTTCCTTTGGCGGCGGCCGACGAATCTGCACGGGGCGCCCCGATGCTCGACGGGCGGAGGCTTGCTTCCCTTCTCCGCCTGCCCAGGCCTGCGACGCGCGGAATCTCTCCGCACAGTTCTCCCCTATACTATATGACGTGGACGAGGCGAAAGCATCCCGAGTTGCGGCGGCGGAGCAAAACGTCAATGTACATTATGATGTGAGGCCTCCTCGACTGCCGCTGAGGAGGCGCGCACAGATTCCAATTATTGCCGCTGCGGCATCGGGGCTGCTTCGCTCGATTGGGCCCACGCTGCGCATTGAATACGTGGGCGGCCGCCATCTGGATGAGATCCATGCACGCGGGGAACGGGCGATTGGAGCCTTCTGGCACCGGTGCATTTTTTCCGCGATCTGGTGCTGGAAGAGCCGGGGAGTGGTGGTGATGAATACGACCAACTTCGACGGCCAGTGGACACGACGTGTGATCGAGGGGCTGGGCTACGCGACGGCGCAGGGCAGCTCTTCGCGGGGAGGGCTGAGGGGCCTGGCGGTGATGGCGCGGCGAATCGAAGAGGGGCACGATGTGGCCTTTACCATTGACGGGCCACGAGGCCCGCGATACGTGGCCAAGCCCGGCCCGGTGATGCTGGCGCGGAGAACGGGACAGCCTATTATTCTGTTTCATGTGGGAGTGGAGCGCGGCTACACGTTTGAGAAGAGCTGGGACCACTTCCAGATTCCGTATCCCTTTAGTCGTGCGGTGATGGTGATGGCGCCGCCGCTCTATGTGGCGGCCGGCGCGGAATCCGCGGCGATGGAAACGAAGCACGCGGAGATGCAGGCGGAGCTGGAGCGGCTGCGCGAGGTGGCCGAGGGGTGGTTCGGAATGCCGGAAGAGGCGCGTGAGCGGCTGCGGGCGGAAAACGGGAAATAGACGGCGGCGCGGCGCCGTGCGGCTGGCGCCGGAGATGCCCGCGCGCATTGGTTACAATTCACCGAGCGTGACTCGCACATCCATTTTTTGCTGATTGCGGTAAAGAGTGAGGTCCACTGTCTCTCCCGGCTGGGCATGATTGAGAGCGACGCTCATATCCAATTGGCTGGCGATGGGCTTGCCGTCAATGGCCACCAGCACATCTCCACCGATGCGCAACTGGCGGAGCCCGGCGAGAACCGTGCGCGAACCTCCGCGGATTCCGGCCTTATCGGCGGGGCCTCCGGGTTCGACGCGCTCGATGAGGAAACCTTCGTTTACGGGCAAATTCAGGCCGCGCGCCAGCTCCGGCCAGAGCGGCCAGCCCTCAATACCGAGCGAAGCGCGGCGAACCTTGCCGGTGGTGAGCAGGTCATTGACGACGCGGCGGGCGGTATTGATGGGGATGGCGAAGCCGATGCCGGCGGTGGTGCCGTTGGGCGCGTAGATGGCGGAATTGATTCCAATGACTTGGCCGTGGGTATCGAGCAGCGGGCCGCCGGAGTTGCCTTTGTTGATGGCTGCGTCGGTCTGAATGGCTTCGTCGATGAAGGTGGTATCGCTGGTCTGGACGGTGCGGCCGAGCGCGCTGACGACACCTGTGGTGAGCGTGCTCTGGAATCCAAAGGGATTGCCGATGGCCAGGACCTTTTGTCCTACGAGGATGGAACGGGAATCGGCCAGAGGCAGGAAAGCGAGTTTCTTTTTTCCGGGGTCGATGGAGAGCAGGGCAATATCATTGCGCTGGTCGGCGCCAATCAGTTTCGCCTTGAAGCGTTGCTGATCGCCGAGCGTCACTTCAATCGTCTGGGCATTTTGCACCACGTGGTAACTGGTGAGGAGGTGACCATCGGCATCAATCAGGAAGCCGGAGCCCGCGCCTTCCACCGGCACGGGATTAAGGAAAAAATCGAACTCCACCTCTTTGGTGACGATGTTCGCGACGGCTGGCGAGGATTGCTTGTAGATACGGACGTTCACCTCTTCCTCGGGAGTGAGGGCTCCCGCGCTGAGAGGGGCATCGGGCAGAGCGTGAACGGAGGTGGGAGAGTGCTTTCCCCAGCGCGCTCCCGCCCAGTAGGCAAGCAGGCCGATGATCAGGCCGATAGCGAGAAGGTGCAATCGGGAAGCTCCGCGATGGGGACGGGTGCGTGCCATGGGCATAATCCTCGGTGGAAGATTTTTAGACGGTGGAACTCCTTCGGGCAAGTTCGCGGGGCAGCCGGGAGGCTAGCTCCTCCACCTGGCGGCGCGTTTCCGCCAGAGTGCCGGAGGCGTCAATTTCGAAATGGGCCAGGCGGCGCTTTTCCTCGGGAGGCATCTGCGAGGCGATGCGGCGCTCGATTTCGGAGGAATCCATGCCGCGCTCGAGCAGGCGCTGACGCTGTTGCGCCGGCGTGCACGTGACCGCAATGATGGCATCAAGCGCGGAGGCATAGCCGCTCTCGGCCAGCAGGGCGGCATCAATAAATGCGATGGGCGGACCTCCGGGGCGTTGCAGAGCGGCGATGGCGTCATTCAACGCCTGGCGCACCAAAGGGTGAACGATAGCATTGAGCCTGGCGAGAAGCGCGGGATTGGCGAAGACGAGCGCGCCCAGGCGGGGTCGGACGATGCCGCCAGCGGCATCGAGGATGCCATCGCCAAATTCCCGGACGATGGGCTGGTAGGCGGGCTGCCCCGGCTCGATGAGCGTGCGGGCCACGCGATCCGCATCGAGCACGATGAAACCCAGTTCGCGCAGCATGGCAGCCACTGTGGATTTGCCGCAGCCGATTCCTCCCGTGAGGCCGACGCGCAGCATCAGGGCTGCACCGGCTCCGGCGACCGGCCTCTGCGAAGGCGCGCGGCGCGCACGGTGTTGCTCATGAGCATGGCGATGGTGAGAGGCCCCACACCTCCCGGCACGGGCGTAATCGCTCCCGCCACATTTGCGACCGAGGGGTGCACGTCGCCCACCACCGCGGAGCCGCGCTTGCGGAAGGCGGCAAGGCGTGCGGGAAAATCCGCAAAGAGATTTTCGGCGAGCGCCGCATCGGTGATGCGATTGATGCCCACGTCTACCACCGTGGCACCGGGGCGGATGAATTCCGGGGTTACCAGGGCGGGGCGGCCGAGAGCGGCCACCACAATATCGGCGCCGCGAACGACCTGGGGCAGATGGAGCGTCCTGGAATGGCAGACGGTGACGGTGGCGTTTGCGTGCATTAGAAGCAAAGCCATAGGCTTGCCGACAATATCGCTGCGACCAAGCACCACGGCGTTTGCGCCCTCGATGGCGATGCCGTTTCGACGCAGAAGCTCCATCACGCCCGATGGCGTGCAGGCGACGAGGGAAGCGCGGCCGGCCACAAGCTTGCCGACGTTCAAGGGATGGAATCCATCCACGTCTTTTGCGGGATCCACGGCCTCAAGGACGCGCCGCGCATCCACCTGCCGCGGCAAGGGAAGCTGGATGAGGATTCCATCCACGTCGTTGCGACGATTCAACGCGGCGACCTGCTCGAGCAATTCCGCTGTGGTAATTTCCGCAGGAGGCGCCAGATGGAAACTGGCGATGCCGAGCTTTTCGCAGGCGGCAATCTTGCTGGCCACGTAGATCTTCGAGGCTGGATCCTCGCCCACGAGCACGGCGGCAAGCCCGGGGCGAATGCCATCGCGAGCCAGCGCGGCAATCTGCTGCCCGAGCTCGCCGTAGATCTGCTCGCGGATGGGATTGCCCTCTAGGAAAAGCGCACTCATGCGGAATGGCCTTTTACTGGCATGCGGAAAAGCGTCATTTTAGCATAGAGGCGAGCGGGCACCTGGAGGGCGCCGCAGACGCCTGATAGCTGCCGGCAAGGATGCCCCCTCTGGGATGCGAGCAGGTCTAATCGAATTCGCGCCTCAAAGGATGGTCCACGATGATGGCCCGCCCGTCGGTGACAGCCCTGATGGAATGAAGCGCGTTGGCCGGCACGATGGCCACCAGACCTGGCCGGATGATCTGTGCAGCGCCGTCGATGGTCACCTCGAGCTCGCCCTCGGTTACCTCGTAGACCTCTTCCTGAGGATGGGAATGCTGGTGGATGGAGGAGCCGCGCTTAAATTCATAATGAGCGAATGTCATGTTGGGTGAATGGAAATAGCGCCCAAACCAGCCGGGCAGGCGTTCGATGATCTTTAGGTTGCTGGTGTCAACAAAGGGCATAGGAGCCTCCATTGCGCATCCTAGCACGGGAGATGTCCGCGGCTAACGGGAGGGTGATGGAGCGGGGCGGTGGAAGGCGTGGAACGCCCGCGGAGCCGCGCACGGGGATACGGCGCGCTTCTTCGGTTGGCTCGACGTGGAGGGAACCGACAATCAGCTGCTTGCTTTCGGCGCGCCAGTGCTGAAGGAGCCGAGGATTTCCGGCGATAGGATAGCGAGAATTGCTATCAGAAATTCCGATGGTGGCCAGCTCTGCTTTCAGGGACTTATCGGCGGGAAGCGACGTACAGCTTCCCGGTGAGCAGAACACGGCATTGGGCCAGATCAGGTGCTAATAGATGTCGTACTGCTCCCAATGAAGAGTGGGGTCCGCCTGGATAATGACGCTCTTCTTCGCCAGTCTTTCGAGCTCCTCAATCAGGGCGGATTCGCGGGTTTTGAGAGCCTTGGAGATTTCAGGATGGACGCGCAGAGTGATGCTGCCGGAATCGAGCTCGGCGGCCATTTTTCGGGCTTCGGCCTGGATTTCATAACAGAGAGTGGGGACGGATTTCACCATGCCGGAGCCAGTGCAATAGGGGCAAGGCTGGCAGAGTGTGCGTTCGAGGGCCTGTTTGGTGCGCTTGCGGGTGATGGCCACCAGGCCGAATTCGTTGAAGCGCAGTACCTTGGAGGGGGCGCGATCAGCGCGGAGTGCTTCCTCGAGGGCAGCCATCACGCGCTCGCGGTTGCGGCGCTCTTCCATATCAATGAAATCGATGATGATGATGCCGCCGAGATCGCGAAGGCGAATCTGGCGAACGACTTCCTTGACGGCCTCGAGATTGGTTTTGACGATGGTATCTTCCAGGCGCGTGGAGCCGCGGCCGACGAACTTGCCGGTATTGACGTCGATGGCCACCAGAGCTTCCGTGTGGTTGATGACGATGTAGCCGCCGCTTTTCAGCCAGACCTTGGGGCTCAGGGCCTTATCCACTTCCTGCTGGATGCCGAATTCCTCGAAGATGGGAGCATCCTTGCCGTAGAGCTTGACGCGATTGGAGAGCTGCGGCTGGAAGCGGCTGACAAACTCGAGGACCTTTGAGAATTCCTCCTCGGAATCGACCCAGATAGCGCCGAATTCGTTATTCAAATGGTCGCGGAGGATGCGCTCGACCAGATTGAGATCGCGATGGAGCAGCGCCGGAGCGCGGCGGCCTTCGCCGCGCGCCTTGATTTCCCCCCAGGTGCGAAGCAGGAATTCGACGTCGGCGCGAACCTCCTCCGGAGGAGCGCTGGCGGCAGCGGTGCGCACGATGAAGCCGCCACCGTGCGTTCCCTTGGCTTCACTGACGATGGTGCGCAGGCGCGCGCGATCTTCCGCGGTGGCAATCTTTCGCGACACGCCCGTGTGATCGAGCGTGGGCATATAGACCAGATAGCGGCCGGGGAGCGCAATGTGACTGGTGATTCGCGCGCCCTTTTTGCCGAGCGGCTCCTTGGCAATCTGGACGATGATTTCCTGTCCGGCCTTGAGCATTTCGGAGATGAGCTGGGGGCGGCGCTGAGGCGGGCGCGAGTGTGTACCGTGGGAATGCGAGCCTCCGCCCTGCTGTGGGGAACGGCGGCCGCGATCTTCCCTGCGGCCGCGGCGCTGAGGCTGCTGCATGCGTGCGCGGAAATCGGAGCGCACGACAGCCTGCTGGCCAGAGGTGGGCTGCATCTCCCCGGGATGGGTATCGGCTTCGCGGGCTTCCTCAAGCAAGCTGCCCTCGACGGAAGCCTCCGCGCTCTCCATTTCACCGGAGGCGTCTGGAGCGAGGTGCGGCTCAAAGAAATCCGCGTGATTTTCGGCGCTGGCGAAGTGCGCGTGCTGCTCTGAATCATGCTCTTCGGGGAGCAGGCCGGTGTGTCCGTTTTCTTCGCCGGAATCGTGGTGCATTCCGGTTCCTCCGCCGACCTCTGCCTGCTTTTCTTCCAATTGCGCTTCGGCTACGTGCTCGGCGAGGGCTGCCGCTTCGTCCGGGGTGAGCTCGGGTTCTTCGTGGCGCATGGGGGAATCCTGCGAATGCGGCGCTTCGGCAGGGGGGTCGGCCAAATGAGATGGGGAAGAATCCCAGGCGGCAGCGTGAGCTGGAGCGGCATCCTGGCGGGGCGCATCTGCGCGTTCGGAGAAGGCGGCTTCGCTGCGCGTGCTGCTTTCGGGAGCTTGCAGGCCAGAAGCGGCCTGGGCATTCACGGCATCTGCCTGGGGTTCGTCTGCGGAGCGAATTTTCGAAAGGGTTTCGCCGGGCAGAGGTTCGAGGTGGATGGCCCATTCGCGAGCACGGGGCTCGAAGGCGCGGAGGCGCTCCGGGCCGCGGCGGCCACGGTCGCGGCCGCGCTCGAAACCGCGCGGGGCTTCGCCCGGGAAAATGCGGGGTTGCGATTCGTTCGTATCCGGCTGCTTCTCGAAAGGGGAAGGCTGGAGCTCCGCGCCGGACTGGCGTGTGAGCATATCCGGTTGAGGCTCATTTTCCGCCTCGATGGCTGGCGCAGAGTAAGGCAGCGCGGCCGGGGGAGCAGGCTCACCGGGAACACGCTCTTTGAAGCGTGCGAGGGATTCGCCAGGGAGGATGGTGGGCTCGAAGCCCGCAGCATCCGGGCCATGGGGAGCGGAATCGCGCGAAGAATCACTGAAGCGCGGAGCATCGCTCGGGCGATTGTGAGCATATTTCGAGGAGGGGAGATCGCGCCCGCCGGGGCGGCCGCCTCTGCGGCCACGACGGCCTCCTCCGCCGCGGCGGGAATCGTGGCGGGGGGCGCGGGGGTGGGGCCGCCGCGGGGGAGGGGGTGGAGGCCGGGGTGGGCCCGGGGGGCCGGCGGGGGGGGGG
>VFSW01011561.1_pt1 | contig 12393 bp, 15 predicted proteins | sample 5358111 | NCBI WGS metagenome assembly VFSW01 (sample SAMN11554181, study PRJNA540505) | mine drainage metagenome | isolation source: sediment from site ElyBrook_90M | place: USA: Ely Copper Mine, Vershire, VT | collected 2017
TAATAACATAATACCTTATTGCAAATAAGAAGTATTCTCGTTTAAGATAGAGGTATGAATACTATTTATCGAGCCAGTGAGCTGAAAACCGGAGAAAGCGCTGTCATTAGCGAAGTTAGCCTTGATGCCACCACGGATCCACGCTTGGGGGAGGACTGTATTCGACGCTTGCTTGAACTAGGCTTTATTCCCGGCGAATCGGTAAAAGTGATCCGCAAAGGCTTTCCCTATGGTGATCCTATCGCCTTTCGTATTGGCACTTCCACTTTTGCTTTGCGCGCCAAAGAAGCGCAGACCATTAAAGTAGGCTTACCTCAATCATGAAAAACGCCTATATTGCCGCTCTCGTTGGAGCCCCTAACTGTGGAAAAACAGCTCTCTTTAACCAACTCACAGGTAGTCGACAAAAAGTCGCTAATTACGCTGGGGTGACCGTGGAAAAAAAAGAGGGGGATTTAAATTACCCTTCAGGTCAAAGAATTCACATAATTGATTTACCCGGAACCTACAGTCTTACACCCACCTCACTGGATGAATCCATTACCCGCCGCGTTGTCATGGGGCAACTCAAAGATGAAGTGGCCCCTGATTTACTAGTATGCGTGGTGGACAGTACCAATTTACGCCTGCATTTGCGTTTAGTGTTGGAGTTGACCCGTCTTAAAAAACCCATGGTCTTGGTGTTGAACATGATGGATGTGGCAAGAAGCCAAGGGCTTCAGATCGATGTCAAAAAACTCTCCCATGAACTCTCTATTCCCGTAGTGGAATGCATTGCGGTAGATAAGCAAGGGGCGCATGATGTAGTGGATTTTCTTGATCAATGTAACCTTGCCGATCATCAGAACGCCCTGTTACCTTGGAAGGACCCCACCACTCACGAGCTACAACAAATGCAACACAGAGTAAGAGAAATCATTGAGCTTACCTGTGATGAATCCATTAGACACGAAGGGGTTACTGAGCGCTTAGACAACATCATCATGCATCCCGTCTGGGGAATGCTGATTTTAATGTGCGTGTTATTCTTCACCTTCCAGGCGGTTTTTAGTTGGGCCAACTTACCCATGAAGGCCATTCAACACGGTATTGATTGGATCAGTATTAGTGTTAATCATTGGCTACCACAGGGGTTACTGAGGGCTTTACTCGTCGATGGAGTGATTTCAGGGGCTGGCAGCGTCATCGAATTTCTACCCCAGATCCTGATTTTGTTTGCCTTTATCCTAGCTCTCGAAGACTCCGGTTACCTACCCCGTGCAGCCTTTTTACTGGATCGAATCATGGGGAGCGTAGGCTTATCGGGTCGCTCATTTATTCCTCTTCTATCAAGCTTTGCTTGTGCCATTCCCGGGGTCATGGCCACGCGCACCATTCAAAATCCACGGGATCGTCTTACCACTATTTTGATTGCGCCTTTAATGACTTGCTCGGCAAGACTGCCGGTTTACGGACTACTCATCGCCGCCTTTATTCCCCATAAAACCGTCATGGGACTCTTTAATCTGCAAGGGTTGGTCCTATTTTCTCTCTACATGGGTGGCATTGTATCGGCCATGTTGGTGGCTCTTGTTCTTAAAAAAACCATTGGTCGCCGTCACTATCAACCCTTAATGATGGAACTGCCCGCTTACCGCCTGCCCCATTTACGTAATTTAGCCATGGGCTTACTGGAGCGTGCGGAAATCTTCACTTCACGGGTAGGTAAAATCATTCTACCCATGATGATTATCCTATGGTTTTTAAGCTCTTTCCCGGGAGCCCCTGCTAACGCCAGCAACCCGGCCATCAGCTATAGCCTCGCGGGTAAACTGGGTGAATTTTTGCAACACATTTTCGCTCCCATTGGCTTTAACTGGCAAATTTGTTTAGCTCTTGTGCCAGGACTCGCTGCCCGAGAAGTGGCAGTCGGAGCATTGGGCACTGTTTATGCCTTAGCAAGTAGTGGTGGAGAAGTGAGTACCTCTGCGTTAGCGCCGGTACTGCATCAGTCCTGGAGCTTAGCCACTGCTTTATCGTTATTAGTATGGTATATTTTTGCGCCACAATGCGTGGCAACGTTAGGCGCTGTAAAACGGGAAACCAATTCATGGCGTATCCCGTCGATTATGCTAACTTACTTATTTGCTCTGGGATACATTGCTTCTTTCATTACTTATCGGCTAACGCTGATGCTGGGAGGTTAATATGTGGGATTCAATGATTACTATGGTTATTGTGGCTATTGCGGCAGTTTACTTAATTCGTCAGTGGACAAATAAAAGTGCTTGTCATGGCTCCTCTGCTTGTAACAACTGCCAATCTTCCAAGGCTGAAGAAGAGCATAACCACTGCTAAATAACACTCATCAATCCCTTGATCAGATAATTACCAGTGGTGAATAATACTAGCCACAATAAGGATATTAGTGAGTACGTACACCATCACAATACCACTTCTAATTAAGGCAACTTTATCCGCCTCTTTATTATCGCCAACTGCCTTCTCTCCTAATGCCTTAGCCCACAAACGCCACATACCCCTCCCCCATTTATAAAGTCACGTATAACTCACATTAATTAAAGGATTTCCCCCTGACACTCAGATTTTTTATTCTCTCCCTTAGCCTACGAAACTTACTCCAACATTAATTTCACCTTGAGTGGTAAATCGCCCAGCGCTACTTACGTATATTCTGCCATATTCCACCATACTCCTAACTGTAGAACAATCAGATCAGATTGACGCTCTTCAAATAGTTGCCTTCCCTATAGGTAACCTCCTAATTGAATCAGTTACACGACAGGTATAAAGCGAATCAATACCATCGGGCGTTGGAAGGCTGTCCAGCTTCTCCCATTTAAAGCCTGTGCCCTTATAGAATTCAGGCCAAGATAACTTGTGTATTTTTTCAAATACCAAACGAACTCTATCAGCTTCAGTCGTCTCAAGAGAAATCAGCTCTCCAAGAATACCGAGTTATTTAAATCAAGCTGAATGTTCTTTGCGCTTCACACTTTGAGCCTTTTTTATCTTTAAATCTGCAAAATTGGATTCTTTTGCTGGGTTTTTAAAAGCCCATGCCAAAGCCTTTCCAATGCCCTTCTTCGCAGCAGCAGGCTCATGCAACCAACGTTCATTATCCGGAATAATAGTGACTGTGCAAATAACCCTAACACCTGGTTCCAGGTTTTCAATAAGCACTTTTTTACCAGCATGTTCTTTGCCAAGCGAAATCTGACCACTCGTACCAATTGATTTAACGACTTGATAGTCTAAACTGCTGTACCTATAAAACTCTCTTTTAAACACTGGCTTTGACTTTATTCTATTTTCATTCGGCATGATTACATGATAGAAAGAATATTGTACTTGTAATCATTTTTTACGTTGTTTTATTACTAGGAACGATCTTACAAACCTTGGAATGATTTAGCACGCCCCATAGCGCACTCACTTTTTAAGTTAACAATCACTGAATTTAAAGCGGTTTTTTTGAGAGTTTTTTCTGTTAATCCCATGCTCGCGAGTTCGAATCTCGCTCGACCCACCATCAATCTCCAGCAAGAATGCGTCCAGACTACCGCCTAACGAGATTACTCTACCGTTACGCTTTTCGCTAAATTACGGGGTTTATCTACATCTGTGCCACGTTGACAGGCCACATGATAAGCCAACAATTGAAGCGGAACCACATGCATAATGGGGCTCAAGATCCCTTCATGATCAGGCATACGAATTACATGAATACCCTCCTCTGCTTTAAAATGAGAGTCATTATCAGCAATCACGTATAGCACCCCACCACGGGCTTTCACTTCCTGTAGGTTTGATTTTAATTTTTCCAGTAAATTATCATTGGGCGCCACAGCAATCACAGGCATGCGTTCATCCACCAAGGCGAGGGGACCATGTTTGAGCTCTCCTGCCGGATAAGCCTCTGCATGAATATAGGAAATTTCCTTTAATTTCAATGAACCCTCTAGGGCAATTGGATAGTGAATTCCTCGGCCTAAAAATAGCACATGTTCTTTTTGCGCGATACGATCAGCCCACAACTTAAGCTGTGGCTCCAAATTGAGTACATGTTGAATTTTGTTGGGTAATCGTCTTAAGGCGTCCAAATACTCGCCTTCATGCTCCTTAGTCAAGCGCTCCTGTTCTTTTGCAATTACCACAGCCAAAGAGAACAATGCCACCAATTGGGTAGTGAATGCCTTGGTGGAGGCCACACCAATCTCTATGCCGGCGCGAGTGAGAAAAGAGAGTTCCGATTGTCGAATCAAAGCGCTCTCGGGGACATTACAAATCGTCAAAGTGTGATGGTGACCTAGGGCTTTCGCATGCTTCAAGGCCGCTTGCGTATCTGCCGTCTCACCAGATTGAGAAATAGTAACAACTAAATAATCTGTTTGCGGGACCGATGTCCGATAGCGGTACTCACTCGCCACTTCTACGACACAAGGTAGCTGTGTAATATGCTCCACCCAATAGCGTGCCACTAAACCCGCATGATAACTGGTACCGCAGGCCAGAATCATGACTCCCTTGATGTGTGGCAAAACCTCCTGCGCTGTTGCGCCAAAAAGTTGAGAACTAAAACCCAAACCCAAAACCTTCTCAACCGTATCAGTAATAGCCCTGGGTTGCTCTGCGATCTCTTTTTGCATGTAATGCTGGTAAGGACCTAACTCCACATTGTCAGCAGAGAGTTCACTAATATGGAAGGGGCGCTCTACACTCTCCCCCATGGCATCACAAATGGAGTAACCCGTATGAGTGAGCTCCACCACATCCCCCTCTTCCAGATAGAGCATTTTCTGTGTGACACTAATCAGTGCCGAGGCATCAGAAGCCAAATAGTAACCCTCTTCCCCTAAACCAATCAGTAAAGGGCTGCCCAGTCGCGCTGCCATCAATTGATGAGGTTTGTCTTCCACCATCACAGCAATGGCATAAGCGCCCTCCAGTCTTGCTAGAGACTCTCTCACAGCTAATTTAAGATCATGGTGCTGTCGGTAAAAAGAATGTACTAAATGAGCGATAACCTCTGTATCAGTTTCTGAAGTAAAGAGATAGTCCTCACTTTGTAGCTGTCGACGCAACTCTTCATAGTTTTCAATAATACCGTTATGGACCACTGCCACACCATCTAAACTGACGTGTGGATGGGCATTACGCTCTGAGGGTACCCCATGGGTCGCCCAACGGGTATGCGCAATACCAATGAATCCTGTGACCTGATGTTGATTAACCTCTTCCTCTAATTGTTTAACGCGACCCGTACTTCTGACGCGCGACAAATGTTGGTGTTGAATAACTGCAATCCCTGCCGAGTCATAGCCCCGGTATTCTAAACGTTTTAAGCCCTCAATTAAGATAGGGACAATGTTCTTCTGACTAATGGCACCAACAATACCGCACATGATCGTCACCTTACCAAAGGATATAAAACAATTATTATGTCTTAAATCATTATTAATAGGATAGCTTTTGCTGTTTACTCTTAAAGCCAATCCTATAGTATCTTAAAAATCAATAAAGTAACTAATTTTAATATTTAAAAAAATGAGTTATAGCGGACAAAAGAAGTATTAACACGAAAAACGGCCTCATCTCTAAGGCCGTTTTATGAAAGAGAAAAGTATTATTAGTGGCGTATCAGGTAATCAAAAGCACCCAAAGCTGCGGTGGCCCCAGAGCCCATACTAATCACAATTTGTTTATAGGGAGTGTTGGTGCAATCTCCTGCAGCAAACACGCCAGGCATTGAGCTTTGATGATGCCCATCCACCACAACCTCACCAAATTTAGTGCGTTCAATGTCATTACCGAGCCAATCTGTATTCGGAATGAGTCCGATCTGAATAAATACTCCTTCTAAATCAATCTTTTTTTCTTGACCAGTATCACGTTCAATATAAATCATGCTGTTGACACGGGCGTCACCAGTGATCTCCTTAGTCTGCACATTCTTTAATACTGTTACGTTAGGTAGACTGTAAAGACGTTTTTGCAATACATCGTCGGCTTTGAGTTCTGGCATAAATTCAAGCAGGGTCACGTGACCTACAATACCAGCAAGATCTATGGCTGCTTCAACGCCACTATTACCGCCTCCTACTACCGCCACGTGCTTGCCTTTAAATAAAGGCCCATCGCAATGGGGACAATAGGCAACTCCTTTATTCTTAAATTCAGCCTCACCTGGAATACCGAGATTTCTCCAGCGCGCTCCAGTGGCAACAATCACTGTTTTACTCTTTAATGTAGCGCCGCTTTCAAGATCCACCTCTATCATGCCATTGCGACGGATTGCTTTAGCGCGCTGTAAATTCATAACGTCAACTGGATAATGTTTTACATGCTCTTCAAGGTTAGCCACCAATTTTGGGCCTTCGGTGTAAGACGTACCAATCAAATTTTCAATACCTAAGGTATCCATCACTTGGCCACCAAAGCGCTCAGCCACTAACCCCGTTTTAATTCCCTTACGTGTGGCATAAATGGCGGCGCTAGCACCAGCTGGTCCACCACCGATCACCAGGACATCAAACTCTTTACCATCAATGTCACTCACATCCGCTTGGCTGCCCATTTTGGCGAGTATCTCTTCCACGCTCTGACGACCACTGGCAAACATTTCGCCGTTAAGCATTACGGCTGGAACTGCCATAATATTTTGACTTTCCACTTCATCTTTAAATACTGCACCATCAACCATGGTATGGGTAATGTGAGGATTTAGCACACTCATTGTGTTTAATGCTTGAACCACATCAGGACAATTGTGGCATGACAAACTGATGTAGGTAACAAACTCAAAGTGTCCTCTCACTTCTTTAATTTGATCCACCACTTTGTTATCTATTTTTGGCCTTCTACCGCTTACTTGTAATAGCGCTAAAACAAAGCTTGTAAATTCGTGTCCTAAAGGGATGCCGGCGAAGGTAATACGTTCCCCCACCTGAAAACTGGGTGTTCTAGTTAGTGTTGCCTGCTCCACCTTAATGAGTGGAGCCATGCTTGAGACCTCATGCAATAGCTCCATCATCTCAAGGGAGGTGGCATCAGTGCCAGCACTAACTTTAATGACAACTTCACCTTCCAACAATTGGAGATATTGTTGTAATTGTTCTTTAATACTGGACTCTAATGCCATGTTGTAACTCCTTAGATTTTGCCGACTAAATCAAGACTTGGGGTAATGGTTTTAGCACCTTCTTTCCATTTTGCAGGACATACTTCGCCAGGGTGAGCTGCCGTATATTGAGCTGCTTTAAGTTTTCTTAAGGTCTCTGACACGTCACGAGCGATCTCGTTGCTGTGAACTTCTGCAGTTTTAACCATGCCTTCAGGATTGATAATGAAAGTACCACGTAAGGCCAAACCCTCTTCGTCAATATGAACATCGAAGCCACGGGTCAAAGTATGAGTTGGGTCGCCCACCAATGGGAATTTTGCTTTGCCAACAGCAGGACTAGTCTCATGCCATACTTTGTGAGAGAAATGAGTATCAGTGGTAATAATATATACTTCCGCACCTAGTTTCTGGAACTCAGCGTAGCTATCCGCGGCATCTTCTACTTCTGTGGGGCAGTTAAAAGTAAAGGCTGCAGGCATGAATATAAATACATTCCATTTTCCTTTAATGGACTCACTACTCACCTCAACAAATTTACCATTAAGATAAGCTTGGGTTTTGAATTCAGGTACTGGTTTATTAATAACAGACATAATTTTCTCCTTTACCACTTGATTAATTTAACTAAATAAAATTTAGCTTAATAAAATATAAATAGATTATTGGGATGACACAATTAAAAAGGTTTAGAATAAGTCTAAACTGTAGCCAGTTTATGACTTTACTACACACCTGTCAAGTCAAGTTCGACGGATTGTACCGGATTCGAGGAAAGGGTAACTCAAAAAATCGACTCGTATTCTAGATTTACTCAGAATCCTTGTAACACAAAGATTATTGGACAACATAACGAAGCCTAGCAACGAGAGCAGTCGCGCCGATAACTGTGTCGACCACCAGAAATGCATGCTATCGGATTCCAATCAATGGGCCTTGACCAGTGGTGTCACGAAAAATGAAACCAACAAGCGCCCCAGATTCTATAAATACAGGTTACAGCTCAAGATAAACAGACAATTCCTTCAGTGCTAGCTGATAGACGTCGCGTTTAAACTCTATAACAGTTTCAATGGGTACCCAGTAGTCGTGCCAACGCCAAGCATCAAATTCAGGTTGATCACTGGCGCGCAAAGACACATCTGAATCTTTGCCGACCAGACGCAATAAAAACCAAATTTGTTTTTGTCCCTTGTAGTTGCCACGACAATCTCGCCGCACCCATTGCTCTGGCACGTTATAGCGTAACCAATTTTTGGTTCTACCTAAAATCGCCACATGCTGAGGGAGAAGCCCAACCTCCTCAGTCAACTCTCTATACATGGCTTGTTCAGGAGTTTCACCATGCTTTATGCCTCCTTGCGGAAACTGCCAAGAGTGCTCTCTGATTCGTTTACCCCAAAAAACTTGGTTTTCAGCATTACAAAGGATAATCCCTACGTTAGGTCGGTATCCGTCCCGATCAATCATGGTCCTATCCTAATTTAATTTAATCAACTATGACTATTGTTCCACATTACGGAATTCCTATCAATTTATGTGTCTGAAGTGATAGATGCCACTCGGGGTGATCAAGACAATAATCAACAGCAATCTTGAGGTTTTGTGCCTGTTGCGGACCATCCATGGGTTGCAACGAAAAATAATCAAAATCCAAGGAGGTATAACGAAGAGGGTCAATATGCTGTTGTGGAAAAATTAACTTTAACTCATGACCTGTTGTTTGCTTGAGTTCTTCTTGCCCCTTTGGACTGACACAAATCCAATCAATTCCCGGTGGTGCAAGGAGCGTCCCATTCGTCTCCACAGCAATATAAAAGCCTTTATCATGTATTGCGTTAATCAAAGCTACATCCACTTGTAAGAGTGGCTCCCCTCCCGTTAAAACCACCCAAGGTTTTCCTGTTCGGCGCTCGCCCCAACACTGTTCAATCGCGCTGGCTAATTCCATAGCCGTGTTGAAACGACCTCCTCCTACCCCATCTACTCCCACAAAATCCGTATCACAAAAGTTGCAGCGGGCTTGATTTCGATCCTCTTCCCGCCCAGACCACAGGTTACAGCCAGCGAAACGACAAAAAACAGCTGTTTTGCCCATTTGTCGCCCCTCACCCTGCAACGTTAAAAACATCTCTTTGACGGAATAGGCCATCTTATTCAACCCATAGAGAAAGCGGGGAATACTCTTGTCGCACCCCCTCTTGCGGCGTCTGCCATAGACTCAAACGAGTCACTGTAGGTAAAGATGTTATAGCTTGCTGACTTAACCAGTTCAAACACTCCAGGGAGCTCCCCGAACCAAAATAATGGTGTAAGGGCTGATGATCTAATTGGTCAATCCAAGGAGCGAATATCTTCTTAACATCACCAAAATCCTCTACCCACTGAAAAACATTATCTAAAGAAGAGCTAAGTCCCACACGCAAAATATAGGTATGCCCCAGTATAGTATGACTATTTTGCTGAGTGGCGCTATCAAAGGAGAACTCTTTCCAAATATAAAAATCTTTCCCGTTATAAACAGAGCCTGTGGAACGGGTTTCAAACACCGTTACTTCACTGACGGGCGTCGATAACTTATTAAAATAATGCCAAATCCAATGGGCAAGCATTTCGCTGGTAGGGTTACTCAACCCCTCTATCTCGTTGAGTAACTGATGATTAAGCCTTGCGTATAATTCACCCCATACCTGCCTTACCTGCTCCTGTTTAGCGGGAGCACAATAAATAAGTACTTCAAAACCATGGCCATGTAAGCGACCACACTTATGATTGGCTGGCACATGGGGTAAATAATGAGCCGCCTCAAAACGTGAACGAAACCAAGTCTGAATGTCACCTTGAGAGAGGTAAGTTAAGCCATACTGGGGGCCTGACCACAATTGTAGTCGCTGTAATGATGAGTTATCCAATCGTGACCGGAACCAAGACAACAAACCCTCGTTATCAGGGCAAGCCATATAATCATTCAAATAAGAAAGATCCAAATACTGACATAGTTTAGTGAGCTCAACCCATTGATCACTCAAGCCTGTGTATTCGATTCTAAAACTATGCCCGTGAAGTCGTGGGGTGGGATGATTCGCAGCCACCGTATGACGGGCTGCCTCAAACGCCCCTGCGCCAAGATATAAAGTACGTTGCATCATCACTTACTTTCCCACCAAGGGGTCAATCATATGTAATTCCGCAAAACCCTTGTTCCGCAACAAACAAGCATCACATTGGCCGCAGGGCTGTCCCAAAATACCCGGATCATAGCAACTCGTGGTGAGAGAGTAATCCACCCCTAAAGATAAACCCGTTTCAATAATTTGTTTTTTTGTCATAGCCATTAAAGGTGCATGAATAGTCAAATGACTCTTGCCCTCAACACCAGCGCGGGTAGCAAGATTAGCCATCTGTTCATAACTGCGAATATATTCTGGTCGACAATCCGGGTAGCCACTATAATCCAGAGCATTCACGCCAATAAAAACATCTTCTGCCCCCAATACCTCAGCCCAGGCTAGAGCAAAGGACAGAAAAATTGTGTTTCGTGCCGGCACATAAGTAATGGGAATACCCTGCCCCATCTCCTCCACCGATCGATGCTTCGGAACGGGTTCTTGAGTGGTGAGAGCGGAGCCACCAATTTGACGCAAATCAAATTGCACTATACTGTGCTCCACTACCTTAAAATGTTGAGCAATACGTTTTGCTGCCTCCAATTCTATCCGGTGACGTTGGCCATAATCAAAACTCATCGCATAAGGAAGAAACCCTTGCTCTTTTGCAATAGCCAAAACTGTGGTGGAATCTAAACCACCGCTTAGCAAAATCACTGCCGGTTTATTCATCTATCTTCTTCGCCAATATTTAAGGAATACCCAAGCCCCCAACATACCACCTAAATGAGCAAAATGTGCGACGCCCGCTTGCGTTCCTGCAACACCTTGGAACAACTCTATGCCGCCGTAGAGCGTAGCAAACAGCCAAGCCGGCATTGGGATAGGAGGAATTAAAAGAATCACTGTACGCTTTGGGAAACATAGTGCGTAAGTTAACAACAAACCAAATACCCCCCCTGAGGCACCAATGGTTGGAGAGGGTTCTCCACCGACCAGTGAATAGAATATCATTTGAAACAAAGCCGCAGAAACCACCGAGGAAAAATACAGTTGTAAATAACGCTTCTCACCAAACACTCTTTCCACATCGGCCCCGAACATATAAAGACCTAACATGTTCAAAAAAAGATGATTGATGCCGCCATGTAAAAAAGCATAAGTGATTATTTGCCAAGGTTCAAACTTTGGATAGCCAATAAAACCAGGGGGTACGGACACCGGCCATAAGGCTAACCACTCAATAGGAAGAGTAGTGGCTGTGAGGGTTTGTATAAAAAAAACAATGACATTAATAAAAATTAATGTACGCGTTACTTTTTGGACAAAATCAAACATGGTTACATTTTTTCTCAGTGCGATTTAGATAAATACTCATTAATAGCGTTACGTACACCCAACTGCTGAATACGATCGGATAATTGATCAGCACGGACAACTTGATGTTGATCCATCTGCTTAATCAATTCTGACTTACAACGTTGCGCTTGCCCCACCCCCATCAATACAGCACGCTTACATAAAGCAAAAGCGATGATGTTATTTTTTTGTACACCAAAACCCTGTGCATAGTATATGCCGATATTTGCTGTAGCAAGCCCATCACCCATATCCGCCGCTTTTTCAAACCAAATGTAAGCGTCTCTATAGCTCTGAGGGACTCCTTCACCCTGTGCATACATTAAAGCAAGGTTATTATCTGCATCAAGATTACCCAATTCTGCAGCACGCTTATAGTACACCAGAGCCTTCGGACTGTCCGCTTTTACGCCAACCCCTTCACTAAAAAGAAATCCGAGGTTATTTAAAGCAACGGGGTTATTCTGTTGGGCAGCCTTATTGAACCAAATAAGAGCATTATTGAATTCATGTTTTTCTCTGAAATATGAGCCTAACCAATTTTGCGCTACAGAGTCCCCCACATCAGCGGCACTTTTAAGTTGTTGTAACGCCCCGGCATTGCCTTTATATGCTTTAAAGGCCAAGGACTGAGCCTCTTTATTTTCCAAGGCTTGCAAATCAATAGATGCGATGAATAGACAGAAAAAAACCATTAACCCTTTAATGTTTGGGTATCCCATCCCAACCCCCTCGAATAATAAATAATTATATTTAATGTTTTTAAAGACCCTCTGATTACCATAGACATCTTAAAAAGAAAAATGT
>VFSW01011562.1_pt1 | contig 12393 bp, 8 predicted proteins | sample 5358111 | NCBI WGS metagenome assembly VFSW01 (sample SAMN11554181, study PRJNA540505) | mine drainage metagenome | isolation source: sediment from site ElyBrook_90M | place: USA: Ely Copper Mine, Vershire, VT | collected 2017
TCAAGTCGAGATCAAAGGCATTACCAGCTCGGGCGAATTTTCTCCGATTGTGATTGTGTCCAGCATCCATGTTTTAGCTCCCGGCCGCTTGCCGCCGGCTCATTTGATTACAGCCGATGAGGCCATATCTGGAGCCGAAGACGCGCAGTGGGGAGCGATTCAAGGCATTGTGCGCTCGTATCAGCTTGAGTCCGGAGAGCATGCGGCTCTTGAGGTGAGGACTCTGTTTGGCAATGTGCATGTGCAGCTTTTTGGTATTCCTCGGGATCGCGTTCAGGCTTTACTGGATGCTACGGTGCGCATTCAGGGCGCCTTCGGCACCATCTTTAATCATCAAAAGCAGATGGTCGGCTACCAAATCTTCACCTCCCGCCCTGAAGATATTGTCGTGATCGATCCTGCACCAACAAGCACGTTGCAAACTACGACCCTTCCCATTACTCGTTTATTGCGATTTTCTCCAGGCATCAACTTCAACCATCGCGTTCATGTACAGGGCGTCGTTACGATGAACTCGATGGACTATGGCGTCTATATTCAGGATGCTTCGGGAGGCATGAGTGTTCAAATTCCTTTTGGTGATTTGCGCGTCGGCGATGAAATTCAGGCCGTGGGCTACGCGACCAGCAGAGATACCAACGCTCCGGCAATGCTCGATGCCAAGGTAACAAGAATTGGTACGGAAGCTGTCCCCACACCCCAAAAAATTTATGCAGGGCGGTTGGATGGATCACTGGACAGCCGACTGGTGCGCGTGGATGCAAGGTTGGAACGCATCTATAAAAGTGCACACGGCAGAACGCTGGCGCTTACTTCAGGATCGCAGAGCTTTGATGCAGAGATTGAAGACGATACGTTTTTGCAACCGTTGGAGGATTTGCGTCCGGGGAGCCAGCTACAGTTGACGGGCATTTACCAGATGCGGTCGAAAAGCAGCCAGATGTACGCGGTTCTGGATAATCGCAGCAACGCCTTCCGCATTCTGCTACGTACGCCGGAGGATATTGTTGTTCTAAAAAACGGCTCGTGGTGGACAAGCCAGCACATTCTATTTCTAGCGGGCCTGCTGGTACTGGCAGTGTTTGGAGCCATGATTTGGGTTTCCATGCTGCGTCGTCGTGTGCATGTGCAGACAGCAGACTTGCGTAAGGCTGTTCGCTCAGCAGAACGAGCCATTGAAGTGGCCGAGCAGGCCAACCAGGCGAAGAGCCAGTTTTTGGCCAATATGAGCCATGAGATTCGCACGCCAATGAACGGCATTTTTGGCATGACGGAACTGGCTCTGACCACTGAACTCGACCCCGAGCAGCGCGAGTTTCTATCCATGGTCAAGTCGTCCGCGGATTTACTGCTCGTCATCATCAATGACATTCTGGACTACTCCCGCATTGAAGCTGGGAAGGCCACATTCGATTCCATCCGCCTCAACATTCGAGAGATTGTGATGGAAGTACTGAAAGCTGCAGCTTTGGCTGCACACAAAAAAGGTCTGGAAATTACCTGCAACATTGCGCCTGACGTTCCTGAATTTATGATGGGCGACCCCACGCGGTTACGCCAGGTGTTGACCAATTTAGTGGGGAACGCCATTAAGTTCACGGATGTGGGCGAAATTGAAGTTACGGTGCAAATCCATACCCAGCAGGCAGACCTGCATCAGCTTTGTTTTTCAGTCCGCGACACGGGGATAGGCATTTCGCCGGAAAACCAGCAGCGCGTATTCGAAGCCTTTGAACAGGCAGATAGCTCAACCACGCGCAATTATGGAGGTACGGGACTGGGACTCGCGATTTCTCGACGCATTGTGCAGAATATGGGCGGCGAAATCTGGATCGACAGTATGTGCGGTGTCGGCTCGACTGTTTCCTTTACTGCGCACCTGCAGACTGCTCCATTGTCGCCAGAGGATCGATCGCCGCATACTTCAGAGTCTGCGACTGCGTTGAACGATCTCCATGACATTTCGACGCTCATCGTAGACGATAATGATACCAACCGTCGCATTCTGATGGAGATGACGCAACATTGGGGAATGAGACCGACCAGCGTAGATTCTGGGGCAGAGTGCTTGCTGGAACTTGTCGCAGCAGCTGAGAAGGGCAGGCCCTATCCATTGATTCTGCTGGATGGACAGATGCCAGGTATGGATGGCATCGAAGTCATTGAAAAAATAAAATCCAATCCGCGCTTACAGTGCAGAGTGATTATGATGCTAACCTGCTGCGATCAAATTTCAAGCATTGCCCGGTGCCGCAGTCTTGGGGTTAACAGCTACTTGATTAAACCGATCCGTCCTGAAGATTTGCTGACCACCATTCGCTCTGTCCTGCGCGCTCAGACCACGCACCTGCATCCTGAACCGCAGAGATTTTCTCTGTTAGAAAAGAACCCGCCAGAACCCTTGCCTGCGCAGACCACGGCATCAATATCCGACTCTTCAGCATCCCTGCTTGTCGGTAGGAATTCCCGCTCTCTGCACATTCTGATTGCAGAGGACAACATTATCAACCAAAAACTAGCCACGGCACTGTTCAAGAAGATGGGGCATCGGGTTTCCATTGCTAGTAACGGGATCGATGCTTTGGATCAATGGCAGCGCGAACATTTTGACTTGATCTTTATGGATGTTCAAATGCCGGAGATGGACGGCTCCGAGACCACGATCCGGATTCGTCAACTGGAAAAGAACACCGGAGCGCACATTCCGATTATCGCCATGACCGCATTCGCGATGAGCGGTGATCGAGAGCGCTTTCTGGAAGCAGGAATGGACGATTACATCACTAAGCCGGTTAGCTACAAAATTGTCGAAGAGGCGGTGGCACGATTCTTCCAGTCCGATTCATCCACTCCAATTGAAATGCCCGCCATTGTGCCACACGCATAACTTGAACGTGCTGATAGATAAACCTACATTATGTAAGTCGCGGCACGCCTTTGCCCCATGTCTCTGGCGGAGCTAAATCGCGCCGGATCGCCGAGGTTGTCATATCCCGCTTGTTTGAATTGAAGATTTGATCACCTTGTGTAATCAGATAATCGGCCGTTCGAGCTGCCAGCGCCTGAACTGTTAATCCTGGATTTGCCGAACCCTGCGTGGGGAATATGCTTCCATCACAGACGAAGAGATTCGGGATGTCATGGGTTCTTCCAAACTTGTCGACCACCGAACTTTTTGGATCGGTACCCATGCGGGATGCGCCGACTAAGTGCGCATATCTCGCTTCTTGTACCACCTCAGTCGCGCCAGCAGCCTGCATCACTTCCATTGCCTTTGCCTTCCCAGCCTTAATCAATTTTTTGTCATTGTCGTGCAGATTAAAGCTGACATGGGCAACGGGCAGCCCAAAGCGATCCTTCTCCTCGGCCAACGTCACGCGATTTTCTGGCCACGGTAAAATTTCGCCAAGCACTCCAAAAGTGGCCCAGTGGTTGTAGTCCATCATCTCTCTGCGCAGGCCCCAGCCCCAGGCCTTTTTGGATGCGACCATCTGCTTACCAAATGCCGTCGGCAATGGGCCCACGGTCTGGATGGCAAACCCACGCGCAAAATCATTCTTCGGATTCGTCTCGTAAAACTCCTCGGTTAGCGCATGTGCCGGTGGAGCTTTGTACATGCGAACTGGATTATCAAATCTCCCCAGCACCACGTTGCCAGCTTGCGCCATTAGATAACGACCTACAGTGCCGCTGGAATTTGCAAGCCCGTGCTCGTGCCCGGGGCATGCGGAATTCAACAGTAACCGCGGAGTTTCAATCGCATATCCGGAAATAATGATGGCCTTCGCGTGCTGAAAATGTTCGTCGCCCTGATTATCAAAATAATGCACCCCGGTTACGCGGCCATGCTTGCCCAGTTGAACACGCGAGACCATGCAGTGATCTCGAATCTCAGCGCCGTTCCTCAACGCGTCTGGAACATGTGTAATCAATGTGCTCGCTTTGGCTCCAACCTTGCAGCCCTGGATGCAGAATCCACGATAGATGCAGTGCGGGCGATCTCCATGTGAGCCGGAGAGAATGGCAACGGGCCCGCCGATGGAAACAGGAATGTTTAACGCTGTGCATCCACGAATCAACGCGTTTCCCACACCGCCCATCGGATGCGGGCCATATGGATAGCCATGCGGATGACCCCAGGGGAAATATGCGGGGCCAGCGACAGGCATCTCCAATTCCAACTGTTCGTAATACGGGCGAATATCCTCATAGCTGATGGGCCAGTCCGTGCCGACTCCATCGCGCGAGTGGATTTCAAAATCCGATGGATGGAAGCGTGGAGTAAACGCAGCCCAATGCACCGAGCCACCGCCAACGCCCTTGCCGCTGTTATTTGCGCCCAGCGCCAGCGGATCGTTTCCACCCGTAACGCGGGGATCTTCCCAGTAGAGTTGATGCGAGCCAACTTCATCACTCACCCAGTCGCGTTCCGTATCCCAGAAAGGGCCTGCTTCGAGCCCGATGACTTTGAAGCCTGCCCGTGCCAACCGCTGCAGCAGCACGCCACCCGCTGAGCCCACACCGACGATAACGTAATCGACATCTTCGTCTTCTTTGAATCGTTTCATTGGCGCATGGATTGACTGCAGCGCTCCGAGCATATGTTTCGTACCGCTCGGTCCTTTAAAGGCTCCCAGTAATGGTTGATTGTCGTCGTCCAATTTCACGAGCGCCTCGCCTTCTGTTGGGAGTTATCCGAATTGGAGTTATGTAACCGATGCTGATGCGACTCCAAGTGATGGAGCGCGTCTGGATCTTCTTCCACTTCGATCTGATCGGAAACACTAAACGCAGGTGCCAGCCACTCGTAGCGTTTTTCTTCTACCTCCCACGGCTCCGGTTCTCCGCGCTCCAGTCGTGTGTAGGCGCGCGGATATGCTGGCCCTCCAAACCCAATCTCATCCCATGCCCACGGGTGTGCATAGTACGCTTCAATCGCATCCTGCATCAGCATCTGCCAAAAGCGATGGACAGACATGTTTTTCCAGATTTCCTTTGCGGCCTGCGGCTTGCCGTCGTGAATGAATTTCAGAATCACGTCCTGCTGCAAGTGGGATAAGTTCAGAAAGTCGCCGCCATACCGATGCTGGGCTTCGTGGTTGATGGCCTCCTGTCCCCACCTGTAGGCAATCCTGTCTTGCGGCATGTTTTCGTAGCGATAGCCGGATGTCTGGTTCAAGTACAAACGGCGATCCAGAGGCGCGACAATCGGAATCTGCCGCTCCGCGGTTCGATCCGTCTGTGGAATCAAATGTGCGAATACGCATGTCCAAAACGTCCACTCTTCCAATGAAAAATAGTTCCTCGGTGGCGGCTGTTCTACGCGGTGCGTTACCACCTTGCGCGTTGCATCATCCCAGAATGCGCTTTGGGAAAGAGTGTTGAAGCCGGGATAATATCCGGGTTCCGCGCTCGGTGCTAGTGGCTCCTCAGTATCCGGATCGCGGGGACGCAACGCCGGGTCCGATGACTCCTGCAGGATTTGCTTTGAATTCTGCATCCTAATTTTTTCTCCTGCGCAACAGACTGGCAAGCAGTCCCAGCATTCCCGCAGCCCCAAATAGCAAGGGAGCAAAGATCGGTGGGCCGTACATCACGTTGTACAGCAGGTGTTTTCTTCCGCCGGGGCGACGCAGCACGCCGCGTGCATGATAGAAAAATCCCACAGCAGCATCCGCAGATGCCGCGACCGACAACACGGGGAGCGCAGTCGTGGCTACTCCACGACTCTTTACGGAGCCAAAGGCCGCTGCGGCCAGCAGGGGAGCGATGACCACCGGCGACCACTGCGCTTTGTAGCGAAAATTATTTTTGTAGTGGGAGTAATACGCTTCAAATCCACTGAGCAGCGCGCTGACCGCAGTTACCACGGCAACCTGTCGCTGAAATTTTCCTTCGCGAATATCTTGCTCCGCTGTTAACAGGTCCCGACTCTGACGAGAGGGAAGTAGTTTCGCCAGCCACCCGTCTTTGCCCGATGTTGAAGCTATGCCATGCGCTTCCTCACGCTGCAGATACGAGGCGATCAATCCCAGATAGGCGCTGGTGCCAAACAGCAGCGGCGCAAAGATGGGCGGCCCCATGATCATGTTCGTCATCGGCAAGCGCCATCCGCCGGGCTTACGATAAATTCCGCGTGCATGGAAATAAAATCCGATCATCGCGTCGATCAGAGTAACCGCAGCAACTAAACGCAACACCGTACGCGCCGCGCGTCGACTAAAAAAGCCTGCCAAGCCCGCCACACCTAGCAGAACGCTTAAGATTACCGGCGTGTACATCACACGTCGGCTATAACTTCCGCGATAGTGCTCATAGGCGACTTCAAGTCCACTTACAATGCTGGTCACCGCAGTCAACAGCGAGAGGCTCCGCTGAAAGCGTCCTTCACGGATATGGCTGGCGATAATTTCCATATCCTGAACGGGATGAACGAGGGATAAACTCGCCGACGAACTCGAGTGCGCGGGCATTGCTTAGATGACCTCGCGAATTCTGTCTTCGGCGATATCCCGGATGATCTTCATTGCATCCTTCTGCCCGCGCAGCAGCGACTTTGCAAAATGAACAGCTTGTTCCGTCTTAATCTTGCCCGGCATCGGCGGCTCATTCGGGTCAACCACTGCCTGTACCAAAGAAGGCCCTCTGTGCTGCAATGCTGTGCGCAACACCTTCTCCGCGTCTTCCGGATGTTCAATCGTGTACCCTCTTACGCCACATGCCTCAGCCACCTTTTCAAAATCAATCGGCTCGAGTTCCACGCCGAACTCAGGGTTACCTTCAAGGATCATCTGCTCCCACTTGATTTGGCCCAGCACATTGTTCTTAATCACGATCACTGTCACCTGCAGCTTGTACTTCGCGAGTGTGGCGAGTTCGCCCATCAGCATGGTCAGACCGCCATCGCCAACAACACAGACCACTTGACGATCTGGATAAGCAACCGCCGCGCCGATGCTGTAGGGCAATCCGTTCGCCATTGTGGCCAGCGAGCCAGAGAGCGAGAACTGCATCGTCCCGCGCATCTCTACGTAGCGCGCCGTCCAGGTTGCAATGGTTCCACTGTCGCTTGATACAATCGCGTCGTCGTTCAGCAGTTTGTTCAGCGTGTGAGTCACCACCTGCGGCTTCATCGGCATGTCCTGCCGCGTTCCGCGCTCGGTCATCAATTCGTTCCAGTCCTTCATTCTGTCTTGCGACTTCTTCAGGAACTTACTGTTTTTCGCTTTGAGTAAAGGAAGCAGCGCTGTAAGAATGGTCTTTGCATCCCCCACTAATCCCACATCCACCTGATGCCGTAAGCCGATTCGAGTTGGATCAATATCAATCTGCACACACTTGGCTTGTCCCGGCTTGGGTAGAAATTCCATGTAGGGAAAGCTGGTGCCGATCATCACCAGCGTGTCGCATTCTTCCATCGCGTCCACAGAGGGTGCAGTGCCTAACAGGCCGATGCCTCCTGTTGTGTAGGGACTTTGGTCGGGTACGACGGCCTTGCCAAGTAGGGCCTTGACAATTGGCCCGCCTACGGTTTCTGCAAGCTGCAGTACCTCTTCTCTGCAGCCCAAAGCTCCACGCCCCACAAACACAACAACCTTGGATCCGGCGTTGATGACATCCGCAGCTTTCATCAGCAACGACTCCACTGGCTTAGCGGAGGAAGGAACGCGCCAATCTCCGCTATGGTGCGCCACATTTCCGCTGCTGCGATGCTTGTCGCTGACGGGCCATTCCTGAATATCCTTGGGAATGCAAATGTGGGCGACGCCGCGACGACCGTACGCCGTGCGAATTGCCATATCCACAACATTGACGGCATGCGCGGGGCCCATCACCCGCTCGTTGAATACGCTGACATCCATGAAAAGTTTGTCCAGGTCAACATCCTGCTGATAGTCCATTCCAATCAGATCGTGGAAGGTGTGGCCTGTAATTGCGAGAACAGGATGCTGATCGCACTTGGCGTCATAAAGACCATTCAGAAGATGAACGCCGCCGGGGCCGGAGGTTGCACAGCACACACCGATGCGTCCGGTATATTTTGCGTATCCTAGAGCGGCAAACGCCGCTGCCTCTTCATGGCGCACCTGGATAAACTTCAGCTTGTCCTTGTGGGTACGCAGCGCTTCGAAGAAGCCATCTACACCGTCGCCGGGAAACCCGAAGATGGTGTCCACGCCCCAATCCAATAGCCGTTCGACGATTAAATCTGAAACCTGCTTCGACATAATCTGCTCCTGTATACCGCTTGCTGTGATGCGCTGGGGGCGCGTTTCTTTTCTGCCGCTCTAGGCATTGGTTCACACCAAATAAGGAGCAGCATCCTTTTCTTTCAAATTCAATCCCATGCCTGGCTGGCCCAGGTCTGGCTTCATCTCGCCACTCTGTGGTTCGCAGAAGCCATCAAAAAACATCCGCTCAATGCGCGCATGGTCATGGAAGAATTCCATGTGCACGGCGCGTGGAACGGCGCAGCAGACTTGGAGATGCTGGCTGGGGCCGCAATGGGCTGACAGCGGAATGTTATGTGTCCAGCAGAGAGAAGCAACATCCAGAAAGCCTGTGATGCCAGCGCAACGCGTTGCATCGGCCTGCAGCACCGTGACCGCTTTTGCCTGCAACATGCGCTCAAAGTACCACGGCGTGTAGCCATACTCGCCTGCAGCAATATCCATGCCGAGCGGAGCACGTGCGCGCATCTCCGCAAGACCTGCCAGATTGTCCGAACTTACAGGCTCTTCAAACCAGCGCACGTCGTATTCCGCAAATTTATTTGCTAACTGCAAAGCCTGTGGAACCGTATAGGCTCCGTTCGCATCGACAAATAATTTGGTTGTGTCGCCAATTGCTTTGCGCGCGGTGTGCACGCGTGCGGGGTCTTTTTCAGGATGAGTTCCTACCTTTATCTTGACCATGTGGAAACCCTGTTTGGCCCAGCCACCTAGCTGCGTGGATAACTGCTTATCGGTGTAGCTTGTAAAGCCACCACTTCCGTAAACGGCAATCCCTTCGCGCACCATCCCCAGCATTCCAACAACAGATACGTTCAGTAGTCGTGCTCGCAAATCCCACAATGCGTTGTCAATGGCAGCGATCGCCATTGTGGCAATGCCGGTTCCGCCCAGGTTGCGAACTGCGTGCCATAGCGATTGCACCAAAGCTCCGTGCTGAAACACGTCGTTACCATTGATCTTGTTTCGCAGCAAAGTTTCTGCCAGCTTGCCCGTTGCCTCATCTGCGTAGGTGTATCCCAACCCGCTCTTGCCGCCTGCTTCGATGGTTACCAGCACCATCGTCGTCTTATTCCAGGCAAAGGTGCCGTCAGCCTCCGGCGCGTCTGTGGGCACGGTGTATACACGCACTTGACTCGCAGTAATCTTGGCTGTCCCAATCGGCTTCGCTTCGTGCGGCATTCTTCTCCCTGCTGTTGAGGATTGCAAACCGTATTGGGAAATCAGCGTAGCTTCCTCTTGTTGTGGGATTCTGAGAAGGAGTGCAGTGGTTGCCCCGTTATGAATTTAGGGCGCAGTGCAATGTCAGACGGCTCGTTCGCATCGGCGCGAGTCATGCTGCTTTTATGCAGATATTGGCGGCCCGCCGTCACCATGACCGCTGTAGAAACCGCTGTAGCCATGCACCATGAACATACTCGTTTAAAAGTTGCGAACTGCTTCCACGTGTTTCTTGCTGCCATGCTTCCATCCAGCAGCAGCTTGGCCCCCAACGACTTTCTTGCAATCCTGGAATGAGGAGCGCACAGTGCCAGCGCAAGCGTTGTTCCATAGCTCGCCAGACCGAGCAGGCTGTCTGGCACTCCGAAGGGGTGTGCTACTTTGGAGTCAGTAATTTTTTCAGATGCAAAATATCTGCCCAGCAATTGTCGCGGCGGATCGGGTAGATGATGCACGATCCCGGTTTGAAAAAGAGCCACCGGTACCATCGTCGCCATTGCCACACCACACGCGATCAGCAGCGTGGGATATGCATTTGAATTTTGATTCGACTCGAATGGCGCAGTAGCAGTGGTCATGGCAACTCCCCTGTTACATTCGTTTCTATTTGCGGCGCATCGCAGCCAGAGCTGCGCCGCCAGCTGCCAGCCCTGCAAATCCCAGAGCGAACCATTGCCAGTGCAGTGACAGACACACCTCGGCGCTGCTGTGGCTGGATTTGTCAGAAAACTTTCCACGTGCGCTCCATTTTCCCGGCACATAGTTGTAGAGGTTGTTCGGCGCATCGGGATCCTGCTTTGAACCCTGGACCTGCTGTCCCTTGTAGCCGGTTTTGCCCAGGTAGAGATCAAGAATTCCAGGAATAAATTTTTGGCCCACAATCGCCATCACCGTCGGCATGCCCACCCAATATTCGCGGCGCGGACTTTTTGCAAGACCTGCCGCCACTACCACCTTTGCGGTTAATTCAGGATCAAAGATCGGCGGAACAGGCTGCGTCATCAGCGGCATTCGATTTTTTACCCAGTCAAACTGGATGGTGTTCATCGCTGGCATCTGCACCGTGGTTAGCTTTACATTGCTCTTGTCGTGGATCAGTTCGCAGCGCAGGGAATCTGTAAAACCGTTGATTGCGTGCTTGCAGGCACAGTATGCGGATTGCAGCGGAATCGAGCGGTAGGAGAGCGCCGATCCAACCTGAATAATCGTTCCACGATCACGCGGCAACATTCGCTTCAGGGCCGACATCGTGCCATGGACGAAGCCTAGATAAAGAACCTCCGTCACGCGCTTGTAGTCACTCGCCTCCATCTCTTTTACAGGGGAGAAGACGCTGACCATCGCATCGTTCACCCAGATGTCGATGGGGCCAAGTTCATTCTCTGCGCGCTCTGCAGCGGCCTCCACAGCACCCGCATCGGCTACATCCGTTGGAATTGGAATCGCAATTCCGCCCAACGCCTCGCACTCCTCACAGGCGGCCTGTAGTGCCTCCGGGTTACGCGCGAGAAGCGCCAGCTTTGCGCCTTGTTTTGCAAACTGATGTGCAATCGCTCTGCCTAAACCCGCAGAAGCGCCTGTAATCACTACAACTGGATTGGACTGCATGATGTACCCCGGCACAGAATTTTGGCGGTTTGCGTCGATGTCAAGCGTCTATTTCATAGGACGCCCTGGAGCACTCGAAAGATGTACTCGTCTCTGTAATGCATTGCAGCAAGCCAACAAATTCTGCCGCTGGTTTGTGCGCTTGCTGCGAAAATCTCAAAGCAGACGACAAAAATCTGTTACAGTTTGAGCATCGCGAATATTTTCTGGCATGAATCCACGCGGCTCTGGCTCTTTTAGCAGCGCCACTCTCGGCACTTCTCTTTCCACGAAAGGTAAGGTCTGAGCATATGTTGATCCGTATTGGGTACGACATTGGATTTGAGATTCCATCACCGGTCACGATGGTGGGAATGCTCCACGTGCATCCTTCGCGGAAGGTTGATCTGCTTGAGCCCGATGAATTGATCGTGGATCCGCACGTTCAGATTTCCAGCTATCGCGATGGATTTGGTAATCGGTGTTCGCGCTTCCTGGCGCCGCAGGGTGCAGTTAAACTTCATGGCCGCACGCTCATTCAGGATTCTGGCGAACCTGATGCCTGCGCGCCCGATGCGCGAGAGCATCCCGTAGACGAACTGCCGAACGAGACTCTTCAATATCTATTGAACAGCCGCTACTGCGAAGTGGATCGACTGTCGAATGTGGCCGTGGAATTGTTCGGTGCGATCGCTCCAGGATGGGCAAGAGTACATGCCATCTGCACCTGGGTACATTCCAAGGTGACCTTCGGCTATCACTTTGCCCGCCCCACCAAAACCGCGCTGGATGTGTTTACGGAGCGCGTTGGCGTCTGCCGGGATTTTCAACATCTTGCTGTCACCTTCTGCCGCGCGCTCAATATTCCAGCACGCTACGCTACTGGATATTTGGGCGATATTCGCGTGAACCTTCCCCCTTCGCCGATGGATTTTAGCGCGTGGTTTGAAGTTTATCTTTCGCATCGCTGGTGGACCTTTGATGCTCGGCATAATGTTCCGCGCGTGGGTCGAGTTTTAATGGCCGTCGGTCGCGATGCCTCCGATGTTGCCATTACCACCTCCTTTGGTCTGGCGACCCGTACGCACTTTACCGTTGTTGCCGACGAAGTAATCTCAAAAACCGCCGAATTGAAAACGCTCCAAGCCTGAGTCCGCTGTGAAACATAACGGGTAGATTTTTTTAATTTTTGAAAAGTAAGGATGAGTCAATGACTGCAGTGGATACCAGCCATTTCGATCACCCGTCGATGACGAAGTACTTTATGGACTCAGTCTGCGACGAAATGTTAACCGCGGATGGCGAGGTGCGCGCGCAGTTTCAAGCCGTCATGCAACCGTTTAATGGTCTGCCG
>VFSW01011563.1_pt1 | contig 12393 bp, 10 predicted proteins | sample 5358111 | NCBI WGS metagenome assembly VFSW01 (sample SAMN11554181, study PRJNA540505) | mine drainage metagenome | isolation source: sediment from site ElyBrook_90M | place: USA: Ely Copper Mine, Vershire, VT | collected 2017
CTCCGGATCTGCGCCACCGCGTGGCGGCGCTCGTCGGGCCCCAGCTCCTCGGCTTCGAGCACCTCCGCCATGAGGCCCAGCGACGACAGCGGATGGCGGAGGTCGTGCACCAGCATCGCGACGTGGTCGCGGCGCTGCGCCTCGAGCACGCGCCGGAGGCGGAACGTCTCCAGGGCGGCGCGTGCGCGCGCGAGGAGCTCGCGCGAATCGATCGGCTTCGTAAGGTACGCGTCGGCGCCCTCCTTGAGCCCCGCCTCGATCGCGTGCGGCTCCCGCCGCGCCGCCGTCAGCATGATGACTGCCGGCCCTCCGCCACGGCGCGCTCGCAGCCTGCGCAAGACCTCCACGCCGCCCATCCCCGGCATCGAGACGTCGAGCAAGACGAGCTCCGGCTCGCGCGACTCCACGGCGCGCAAGGCCTCGACGCCGCTCTGCGCGGTGCGCACGCGGTGGCCGTCCTCCGTGAGCACGTCGTGGTAGAGCGCGAGCGCATCCGGGAAGTCGTCGACGATGAGGACGTCCCCTGCGGCGTCGTTGAGCGGCGCCAGGGACGCCCGCTCGCTCGCGGTCACGAGAGGACCTCGCGACCCAGCGACGACTGCGGACCCAAGGCCCGAGCGTCGGTCGCTCGGACGCCGACCTGCGGAAGAATCAGCGTGAAGGTCGACCCCTCGCGCTCGCGCGAGCTCACCTCGATGTCTCCGCCGAGCGCACGCGCCAGCCTTCGCGACAGCGCGAGCCCGACTCCGGTCCCTTCGTATCGCCGCCCGTCGCCGGCCTCGAGCTGGTGAAACTCCTGAAAGAGCTCCTTCACGGCGCCCGGCGCGATGCCGATCCCCGTGTCGCGCACGGCGAGGTGCACCTCGTTCGCGGTCGCGCGCACGCTGAGGACGACCTCGCCGCGATCGGTAAACTTGATGGCGTTCGACAGCAAGTTCAGGAGAATCTGACGGACGCGCTGCGCGTCGGTCTCGATCACCAGGGCCCCGTCGCCCGGCTCGGCGGAGAGTTTCAAGTCCTTGCCGACCCTGAGGCTCTCGACCTCCGCGACGCAAGCCCGCGCGAGCTGGGCCAGGTTGACCGGCGCCGGACGGACGTCGACTCGGCCCGCCTCGGCCTTGGCCAAGTCGAGCACGTCGTTGATCAGGCCGAGCAGGTGCTCCCCGTTCCGCTTGATGCGCTCGAGCGACTCGCGCGCCCTCGGCGAAAGGTGCTCCTTGGGCGACGTGATGAGCAGGTCCGCGAAGCCGAGGATGGCCGAGAGAGGCGTACGCAGCTCGTGGCTCATCGACGCCAGAAACTCCGTCTTCACCCGGTTCGCGCGCGCGAGCCTCTCGCCCTGCTCGGCTAGGGCCACGCTCTTCTCGCGCAGGCGGTCGTGCGTCCATGCGTTGTGCAGCGCGACGGCGAGCTGCCGGGCGGCGTCGTGGAGGAAGTCGACGCCATCCTGGGACATCGGGTGGACCCCGGCGAGCACCATCGCCCCGGCGCCCTCGTTGCCGATCGCCACCGGATAGGCGAGCGCCCACCGGAGGGGCGCCGAGCCGACGCCGAGATCGAGCGAGGGGAGCGGCTCGGCGAGCTTTTCGGCGTCCAGGTACACCGGCTCGCGCTTCTCCATCACGCTTCGGGGGCGCCGGTCCGCGCCGAAGGCGGGGTGGTGCGTAGCGCGCCGGACGGCGGACAACGCGTGCGGGGGGACGAGGCGGTGGGGGTCGTCCAAGAGGTACACGACGCCGACCTGCGCGCGGCTCATCCCGACGAGCGACTGGAGACCTCCCGCCGCGAGTGCCCCCACGTCGAGCGTCTTCAGCTCTCGCACGAACTCCGCGTACGCCTGCGCGCGCGCATCGCGCTGCGCGAGGTTCTCGTTTACCTGCGTCAGCTGCGCCACCGCCCGCTCGCGGCCGGCGAGCGTCGCGCGCAAGCTCGCGTCCTTCTCGAGAAGCAGCGCGTTCATCTTCGAGAGGCTCTGCGCGACGGCCCCGAGCTCGTCCCTCCTCGGCGGAAACGGCGGCAGCGACTCGAGGCGCCCCGTCGCGGCGAGCGCCTCCTCGATCCGCGCGGTGGTCCCCGCGATGTCGCGCGCGATCCACGCCCCGCTCCCCAGGGCAATGACGATGGCGACGAGGAGCACCGTTCGGGTTGCCATCTGCGAGGCCGCCGCCGAGTGGAACGCCTCCTGCTCGCGGTCATTGGCCTCGGCCAGCGCGTGCTGGCGCAGATCGGCGAGGATGCCGCGCATCTCGTCCGTCAGGTCCTTGCCCTCCTCGGCGACGTGCGAGTCGGCGATGATCCCTCGCTTGCGGGCGTGGATCTGCGGCTCGCTGACGTTCTGGATCCACTCGCGCACGAGCCGTCCGAAGGCCGCGACCCTTTCGTCCTCCATCCCGTTTTCGGCCACGCGCTGCGCCTCGGGCAAGAGCGCCTCGAGCTCCGTACGCGCCTGGTCGTAGGGCGCGAGGAAGCTGCGGTCGTCGGTCAAGAGGAAGCCGCGCTTGCCAGTCTCGAGGTCGACCATCACGCGCAGGAGCTGCTCGGCGTCGTCGGCGAGCTTGAGATCGTGCTGGACGAGGCGCTCGAACTGCTGATCGAGCACCTCGTGCGCTGCGTTGGCGCGGTACAGGCCGATGCCGAGAACGCTCACGACGAGCAGTGAGCTCAGCAGAATCCGCCAGAAGAGAGCGCTCTTGAGCGTGCGCACGAGGCCACGCGGATTGTGGCACGGGGGCCGTGCGCGCGCCTTCTAGAAGGTCCCCGCGACCCCCACGCCGGTAGGGCCCACCAGCGGCATCAGCGTCACCGGCGGGAGCTGCCGCCTCCTGACCGTCACCTTCTCCGGTACGAACGTCGCTTCGGCGTGCACGACGCCGATGACCGCCGTGAGGAGGAAGGCGCCGCCGAAGATGTCCCCCACCCAGGCCGCCTCCTGAGCGCGCGCGTTGTACCCGGGCGCCGTCCCGTCCCCACGAAGCACCGCTGCCTGCGTCTGCCCTGCGTTGTAAAGCATCAGGCCCGCCCCCAGGATGCTCCCGGCGCCGAGCAGGCCCTCGCCGACGAGGAAGGTGGTGCCGAGCGCCGTCTGCCCGTTCTGGAACTGCCCGACGCCGAACGGCAACAGCGCCGTCCAGCGCGATGTCTTTTCCGTCACCACCTCCTCGCTCGCCAGCTTCTCGAGCATCGCCAACCTCAGCGCCTCCTTCTGCTTCGCGACGAGGGTCCTGGCCTTCTCCTCCTCCGCGAGGCGCACCTTCTCGGCCTGGATCGCCGCGAGCTTGTCCTTCAGGCGCGTCCGCGCGTCGATGAGGGCGTCGATCGCCTCGAGCGAGACGCGCAGCGGGTCGGGCTGGTAGTCGGGCTTTTCGAGCAGGAGCTTCTCGAACGTACCGCTCGCCTCGTCGCGCTTGTCCTCGGCGAGGAGGACGGCCCCGAGGTACATCCGCGCGTCGGCGATGGCGTCCGGGTTGTCGAGGGCGGCGCCCGTCTTGCCGTCGAGCAGCGCGCGCAGGCGGGACTCGGCATCTTCGTAGCGGTGCGCGGCGTACGCGCTCCGGGCCTTCTCGAGATCGGCCGCACCGTCGGCGCACGCCTGCCTCCCCGCCGCCAGCACCAGCAAGGCTGAAGCCACGAGCGCAACGATCCGGCGGGGAGGCTGCACGCCCGAACGATCCAACGGCTCGCCCGCGGACGGCAACCGAATTTCGCTGCCCGCCCGCGGCCGGTCAAAACGCCGCGTGCACGGCCTTGCCCGACTCGAGGCGCACCTGGACGCGGGCGCCCGTCTCGAGCTCCACGACGGTGATCGACTGGAATTGGCCGTCGATCGGGACGCTGTTCGCTCCGGCGTGGAGGGCAAAGAGCGGGTTTTCGGCGATCTCGTAGCTTCGGTCCTTGGAGCCGTCGACGACGAGCGTGGCCGGGCGGATCGGGACGACTACGCGCAGCGTCTCGTCCTTGTCCCCCGCGCCAAGCTCCTTTTCGGTCGGCGTGCACACGGGGCACGAGAAGGCGAGCGAGTGGGCCTTGCTGCCGAGCGAGAGGGTGTCGCCGGCTTGCACGTTGCGCGCCGCGGCGCCGTCGCCGGAGAGAAGGACGCCCATGGCGGGCGTGAGGTCGAGCGTAATGGTGCGGTCGGCCGATTTGGCAGGTAGCGCACCGGCGGCGCGCAGGATGGTGGGGGCGCTGCGGGGGGCAACCTCCGTCGGGCGCGGCGCAGGGGCGGAGGAGCTCGGCGCGGGCGCGGGGGGGACGGCTGCGGGCGTGGAGGCGCGCGGAGCGGGCGGACGGGGTCGAAGCTGGACGACGCGGCCGACGAAGAAAGCAGCGACGCCGAGGCCGAGGCTCAAGGCGAGGACGCGGGCGGCTCTCCGCAGAAGACGCGCGCTCGCTTCCGCGCGACGCATACCCGCGACGAGGCGGAGGAGCTTCGGATCGTCCGGAGCGTGCGCGAGGGCGCGGTTCCAGTCGGAGGCGGCCAGCAGTGCGTCGCCTCGCTTGTGCGACTCGTCCCCCAGCGCGCGGAGCGTCTCCACCATGCGCGCTCGGTGGCGCGCCTCATAAGCGCGCGGGTCGTCGAACCAGGCCTCGAGCTCCTCTTTCGGCCGCGAGAAACCGACGCGCGCGAGCTCGGCGGCGACTGAAGCGCGCATGGCGCCGGCGTCGGGGAAGCGGTCGCCCGGGGAATGGGCGAGAGCGCGATCGAGCAAGGCGCTCCACCGGCTCCCGACGCTCGGGCTCTCGCGCTGCGCCTCCGGGTACTGGCCGTCGAGGACGCGCCGGAGGACCTGCGCGGGGTTGTTCCCTTCGAAAGGGAGGTGCCCCACCATGCACTCGTAGAGCAGGACTCCCATCCCGAACATGTCGGCGCGCCCGTCGACTTGGCCGCCTTCGATCTGCTCGGGCGCCATGTGCGCCGGGCTGCCGAGGACCTGGCCGGTGGACGTGACGCCCTGCGCGTCGAGCAGCTTGGCGATCCCGAAGTCGGTCAGCTTGACGACGACGCGCTCTCCCGGATCTCGACGAGGCCCCGGCGATGCCGGAGAGTCGCCGTCGGGGAGGCTGTGGTCGATGAGCACGTTCTCGGGCTTGATGTCGCGATGGACGACGCCGCTCGCGTGCGCATGGGCGAGGGCGCCGAGGAGGTCGAGCCCGATCGCGGCGGCGATTTCGGCGGGCATCGATCCACGCGACTGGAGGAGCTTGCGGAGCGTCGTGCCGCGAATCAGCTCGACGACGAGGTACTGGTCGGCATCATCGGGGTCGCTGACGTCGAAGACCTCGACGATGTTCGGGTGGTGCAGCTTCGCGACCGCCTTGGCTTCCGTGTTGAAGCGGGCGACGACCTCGCGCGAATCGCGAAGGTGCGGGTGGATCAGCTTGACCGCGACCTCGCGCCCGAGGCGCTTGTCGAGCGCGCGATAGACCGAGGCCATCCCGCCGTGGCCGATCTCCTCGAGGATCTCGTACTTGGCGAGCTGCGGGAGCCTCGATCGCGCGGCTGCCTCGGCCATCGAGCGGCCATGGTATCATCGGTTGGCTGCCGTCACGGAGCGCACGCGGGAGCGTTCTGGCCTCCGTACCAGAGCTCTTCGAACCCCTCGGCGACGGCGTTCGCCGCGTCCGCGCGATACTCACGCGCGCCCGGCTCCTCCTGGCCGCCTCCGTCGGGAGCGAAGACGGTCGCGTAGCCCCAGTCGCGCGAGCTCGCGCGGAGGAAGCCGTCCTGGGTCGGGAAGCCGCTCGCGTTCGTGACGACCGTGAAGAGGCTCGAATGGCCGGCCATGTCCTCGAGGAGCGCCGCGCGGAGCTGGCCAAGGACGTAGCTCGCCGTGGTGCCTCGCACGACGGCCAGGCGGTGGATCCCGGCGAGGAGCAGCGCGTTGCCGACCGTCGTCTTGTTCGTGAGCAGCGCGCCGCCCGCGGACGGGACGATCCCCTCGAGGAACGCGCCCGGCGTCGTTCCGGGCGAGGTGGACCCGTCCCAGAGCACCGGGCCGGAGCTCCCCGCGAGCGCGAGCACGAGGGCGTCGGCCTCGGCGAGATAAGGCTCGTCGAGCGCCGCGGCGTCGGAAGCCGCATCGACGCCGCGCGCGAGCGCGTCGACCTTCGCCTGGACGCGCGCGAGCCCGAGCACCGCAGCGGCCTGCACGTCGGTGAGCAACGCGTCGTTCGCGGGCAGGACGGGGAGGAGCGCGTCATGTCCCGGGTCCCCGCTCGTGACGAGCGACCCGTAGAAGAGGCCTGTCGCTGGGTCACGCCCGCGAGCCCAGACGTAGTCGAGCGCGGCCAGGGCGGCGGCCCGCCACGCGGAGGGGTCGGATCCGGCGTCGGGGTCTCCGCCGTAGAGCAGGGCCATGTCGAGGAGCGCGGCGGCGCCCATGATGACCTGCGCCGGGGCATAATCGACACCGCCGCTGGCGTCGGGCGTTCCGAGGACGACCTGGGTCGTGCCCGCGTCTCCGCCGGCGGCGACGGACTGCGCGTAGGTCGACGCCGTGGCGCGCCCGTAGTCGTCGGCCAGGCTGCGGAAGACAGCGGCGTGGGGCTCGTCGTTGACGTAGTGATACCCCGCTTCGGCGTTCCGGAGACGGAAGTAGATCTCGCCGTCGTACCCCGCGGGCGAGGGCGGGAGCTCCTTCGGGAGAACGCCGGCGAGATCCTCCAGGACGGCGTAGAGGGATGCGTACTGCCCGTTGCCGTAGAACTCGGCGCTACAGACGAAGCTCGCGATCGCGCTCGCCAGCCCGAGGTCGTCCTGCCACGCGTGCCCGCTCGTGTGGCCTGCGTCGTCCCAGGCCGCCGCCACGCCCTGCCCCATTACGTATGCCTTGGTCACCTCGGCGGTCAGAAGGTCCCCCTGGAAACACAAGGCGACGGGATCGCGGGTCATCCCGCTGAGGCCGACGGTGCAGCTCGACCCGCCCTCGGGGTTGGGGACGGCCGGCAACGAAGCTTCCGCGCCCGCTTCGGACCCCGCGTCGTAAGCATCCGTGGGAGGAGGCGGGGGAACGCCCGCTCCGTGGCCCCCGCAAGCCGAGAGGACGAGCAAAAGCGCGGAGGGCAGCGTGCGGGTGCCTTCGATGGTCGAGCCGAGGATCGAGGGCGATTCGCGCGCCACTCTCGCAGCATACTGCGTCGCAGGGTCCGCAGTTGAGCCCAACGCCGCGGGCGTCTACGCTGCGAAGCATGCGCACGGAGAAGGACGTCGAGGCATACCTTTCGCGGTTGAATCGGCGCTACCGCGCGGTCGATCAGCGGCCCGGGATGTTCCTCGTCGAGTCGGGTGCGGACCTGCCGCCCGTCGCCGTCCGCGTCGATCCCCCGCTCGTCGTCGTCCGCGTACACGTCGGCGACGGGCGGCAGGTCGACTAGACGGCGGGTACGCTCGGCCTCTTCCGGCAGCTGCTCGAGAGCAACGCCCGGCAGCTCCTCCACGCAAGCTACGGCCTCGACGAGGGGCGCATCGTCCTGTCGAGCGCGCTCGAGCTCGAGAACCTCGACTTCAACGAGCTCCAGGCGACGCTCGACGAGATCGACATGGCGCTCGCGCAAAGACCGCCGACGCTCGCATCCCCACGAAAACCGGACGGTCACTAGGCCTCACTCCAGGGTCAGAGAGACGCATGGGAATTTTCAGCCGCCTCGCGCAGCTCATCAAGAGCAACCTGAACGACCTCATCAGCCGCTCGGAAGACCCCGAGAAGATGCTGAATCAGGTCGTCCTCGACATGAACAACCAGCTCGTCGAAGCGAAGAAGCAGGTCGCAGCGTCGATCGCCGACGAGAAGCGGCTCGCCAAGCAGCTCGAGGCGGAGACGGCGTCGGCCGGGGAGTGGGAGCGGCGGGCGATGATGGCGCTGCGAGCGGGCAACGAGGCGCTCGCTAAGGAGGCGCTTGCCCGAAAGCGCGAGCACGACGAGCTCGCCGCGACGTTCCAGGAGCAGTGGACGAAGCAGAAGACATCGGTCGATCAGCTGAAGAAGGCGCTGCGGCTCCTGAACGACAAGATCGAGGAGGCGAAGCGCAAGAAGAACGTCCTCATCGCGAGGAAGAAGCGCGCCGAGGCTCAGAAGGCGATCCAGGAGACGATGAGCGGCCTCCGCGACCACAGCGCATTCGAGACCTTCGACCGCATGTCGCAGAAGATCGACCAGATCGAGGCCGAGGCGGAGGCCCAGGCCGACCTGGCCGAGGAGTACACGGGCGACGTCTTGCAGTCGCAGTTCCAGCAGCTCGAGCGGACGCACAGCACCGACGAGGACTTGACCGCGCTAAAGCGCAAGATGGGCATCCTGCCGGCCGAAGCGGCGACCGAGGAGAGGCCGGCCGCACCGCCCGTGCAGGCGCGCGTCGAGGCGGGGACGCCGCCGCCCGTCACCAAGAGCGAGCAGGACGAGCTCGCGGCGGCGCTCGAGGAGATGGAGGCCGATCAGCAGCAGCAAGAGGAGAAGAGGAAGGCGGGTCGGTAGCGGCTTCAGCGCGCCGGAGCCGCGGAGGTCGATCGCGGGCCGCGGATGCGCGCGATCGCGGCGCCCGCGACCTCCGACGCGTCGATCGACACGCCGTCCATTTCGAGCCAGGCGTGAGCGAAGAGCGGGGACGAGCCGCCCGGCGCGACGCCGATGACGAGGTCGGCCGTGGGAGCTCGGGCCGCGACGGCGAGGGCGCGGCTCAGGCAGGTCCCGTGGCCGGAGAGCTTGGCGTAGGCGTCGCGAGCCTCCTCGGGAGAGCGAATCTGGGGCAAGAGCGAACCGGCGCGGACGAGGAGCGCGTGCGCGCGGAGGGGCGGCAGGACGCGAAGCAAGGCGTGCGCAGCCGCGAGGAGGGCATACTGCAGCGCCGACGAGGTGAAATTCATGCGCGCCGAATCCGCATACGCCAAGGGGGCGAATGACCCTATCATCCGCGCGTGCACATCGCCCTCATCGGCGCCGGTATCGTGGGGTGTTCGACCGCTCTATCGCTCGCGTCGCGCGGCGCAGCGGTGACGCTCCTCGAACGAGCGGTTCCTGGCGCCGAGGCGTCGAGCGCGGCTGCCGGGATCCTCGGGGCGCAAACGGAGCTTTTGCATGGCGACGACGGAGCCGACGTCGGCATGTTCGTGCGCGCGCGCGACGCCTGGGCGGACTGGGCAGCAGCGCTCCGCGAGGCGAGCGGGATCGACGTGGGGTACCGCGTCTCGGGGGTCCTGCGAGTCGCGCACGCAGGGGCGGATCTCGCGAAGCTCGGGCGGGAGGTGGCCTGGCAGAAGGAGCGCGGGCTCCGCGCAGAGCTCCTCGACGCGAAGGGCGCGCGAGACGTCGAGCCGGAGCTTTCGCCGGAAGTGCTCGGTGCGGCTCACTTCGCAGCCGACGCGCAGGTGGACTCGCAGGCCGTCTTGCGAGCGCTCATGGCCGCCCTGGCCCGCACGCCCTCCGTCACCATCCGTGCGGGGACCACGGTCGAACGGCTGCTCGTCGAGCATGACCGCTGCGTGGGCGTGCGCCTCGACGAGGGCGAGCTCCGCGCCGACGCGGTGGTGCTCGCCGCGGGGAGCTGGTCGTCGCTCGTACCCGGAGTGCCCGCGGGGGTGCCGCCCGTCCGCCCAGTGCGAGGGCAGATCGTGCTGCTCGAGGAACGGCCCCCTCGAGTGCGGACCATCGTCTTCGGAAGCGCCGGTTACGTCGTGCCCCGGGGCGACGGGCGCGTGCTCTGCGGCTCGACGATGGAATACGCAGGATTTCGCAAAGAGGTGACCGCCGGGGGGATGCACGGGATCCTCTCCACGGCGCTCGCGTGCGTGCCGTCGCTCGCGTCGGCGCAGGTCACGGGGATGTGGAGCAACTTCCGGCCGCACGTGGAAGGCGGGCGGCCGCTCGTCGGCGCGTCGCCGCTGCCGGGGCTGTTCCTTGCCACAGGCCACCACCGGAACGGGATCCTCCTGTCCAAGGCGACGGCGGACGCAGTGGCCGACGCCATCTTGCCGCGTGGTCAGGTGGTCTGAAGGCCGGGTGCGCCCAATCCGTGCGCTGTGCGCTCGATTCGATCCGGCGCGACAACGCCGATCCATGGGGCGAACGGGTAACTTGTACGCGGCACCATCGTTGCTTCGGGTGCGTCGAGGGGTTGCCCATGATTACCTCGTCGACTATTCGGTCCCTTCGCCGCACCGGCGGCCTGACGCTGACGGCGGGGACCATCGCCATCCTGTCGGCACACTGCGGCACCTCGTCGAGCGGGGGAGGTCCCGACGGTTCCTCTCAGGAAGACGGGGGGACCAGCTCGGGCTCCACGAGCAGCAGCGGCGCGGGGAGCAGCAGCGGCGCGGGGAGCAGCAACGGCGCGGGCGGCAGTACCAGCAGCAGCGGCGGCGCCAGCAGCAGCGGCACCGCCGGCGGCAGCAGCGGGAGCAGCAGCGGCACGACGAGCGGGGCCGGTGGCTCGTCGAGCGGCAGCGCAATCCCTGACGGGGGGCTCCCCGACGGCGCCGTGAACATGGTGCCCGCGGGGTACACCGGGACGCCGTACAAGACGCTCACGATCCCGGGGACCATCTACGGCGCCGACTACGACTCGGGAGGCCCCGGCGTTGCTTACTGCCATGCGCCGGGGGTGACCGGGGCCGCCTGCGCAAACGGGCGCACGCTCCACGATTGGTGCTGCCCCAACGGCGGCCAGAAGTTGTGCTGGGACTCGGCGACGGTGTGCCCTCCCTATCGCACCGGTACGCCGTGCGTCGTCGGCGTCAATACGTCGACGAACTGCCCCGACAACGGCGGGCTCTCGCACATGAACCCCGGCGAGCCGGACGACTACCCGAATGGGATGCCGGTGAATCCGTATTTCCCGTATCTCTCCTACAGCGTCACGGGCGAGTGGTTCAAGTACACGGTTCAGGTGCTCGAGGCGGGGACGTACTCGGTCAGCGGCCTCGATGGCACGCCCCGTCCGCCGCAGAACGTGGCGCCGACGGTCTCCCTCGACTTCGGCGGCGGCATCACGACGGGGGTCTTCACGGTCCCCTCCAGCATCTGCGGAAACCCCGACCCGGGATGCACCGAGGGCTACCACGTCTGGCAGACGAACAACAACATGGCCAAGGTGACGTTCCCGGCCGCGGGTACGTACGTCATGACCTTCAATCTCGTCACATCGTTCTTCAACCCGGGCTACTGGGTCTTCACCAAGATGTAGAAGGCCGTCGGGCAAAGGCTCGCTCCCTTGGGCGCGGTGAAGTGCGGCAGCGGAGGGTCTTCAAAGGACGTGGGGGAGCGGAAGAGACACGAGGAGAGGTCGACGAAGGTCGAGCGTGAAGCCTCGATTCACGAGAGACGGTCGACGTGGCTTCTGGAGGGACGAACGAAGCTCGTCGGCGACCCCTCGTAGGACATGGCGCGAGCCTGGTGGCACGTCGGGCGTCCCACGAGCGACGTCGATGCTCGGACGAGGCTCGTCCGAGCACCCACGAAGGACGTCGAGGGCTCGAAGAGCGACGTGGGCGAGGCCTTGAAGAACAGGGACCCATCGACGAGGGACGTCGAGGCCCGGAAGAACGGGAAGGCTTCGCGCACGAGCGACGTCGAGGCCGACAAGAACGACAAGGACGGCCGGAAGAGCTTCGTGGATGGCCGGAAGAAAGACGTCGACGAGCCGAAGAAGCAGAGGGATGCGCGGGAGAGGGACGTCGACGGGTCGAAGATGGATAAGGGCGCCTGGAAGAAAGACGTCGACTGCCCGAAGAGAGAGAAGGGCGAGGCCGAGCGTCGGACGATCTGGCGGAAGAAGCTCGAGACGAGCGGCTAGAGCCCCGTCGACCCCTCCGGCTCGAGGGCTGGCTACCAGCCGAACATGACCCCGCCCGTGGTGCCGATCCCGCTTGCCGTTCCGTTGTTGGCGACGAGGTCGTACTCGGGCTCGACCCACAGCCCGACGTGGCGGCCCCAAGGCCAGAACATGAAGTCGAGCGCGACTTCGCCGCCGAAGTACGTGCCCTCGTGGACACCCGTCACCTGCACCATCTCCGGACCGACGCCGAGCATGAAATCGGCCCCTCGAGCGAGCTTGAACGGCTTCTTGATGAGAAAGTCGACGGGCACTTGAATCCCCTTGTCGGCGGTGAGCACCGAGGCTCCGACCTCGAACTCGAGCCAGTCCTCGATGGCGTCCCATTCAACCATGAGGTTGACTCCTGGATGCACCGAGCCATCCGCAAGCTCGAGTTCCGACGCCCCCCCGACGCCGACGATTATCGTGTGGTCCAGACCCTCGTCCGGCCGCGGCTCGTAACCCGCCACCTGGGCGAAGGCGGCTCGCGGCAAGAGCACGACGAGCACCCCAAGGGGGCCCCACGGCCCGGGGGTGAGGTTTTCTCCGCGTCGTCGGCTGATCACCTTCTTCTGTAGCGCTGTACTAAGG
>VFSW01011564.1_pt1 | contig 12391 bp, 15 predicted proteins | sample 5358111 | NCBI WGS metagenome assembly VFSW01 (sample SAMN11554181, study PRJNA540505) | mine drainage metagenome | isolation source: sediment from site ElyBrook_90M | place: USA: Ely Copper Mine, Vershire, VT | collected 2017
CGGCAATTCCCGCAAGCGAGGCGAGCGCGCGCGGCAGGTCCAGTTCCTCGTTGTATGAAATCAGAATCGCAGTCAGAGCGGGCATCGGAGATCCAATCGGGTACGGTAACACGAAATGCGGCGGGTGTGAGGTTTAGGTAGCACGGACTTCAGTCTGTGGGGTTCAATTCTTGCAAGACCGAGCCCCCACAGACTGAAGTCCGTGCTACCTAACGTGCGGGGGCGAGCTTGGGGGTGACGCTGACAAGAATGACGGAAGTGCCGATGCGGAATTCGGAGAGGTGTTTCAGCTCCGCGACCCGGACGCGTTCGTCGGCAAAGTAGGTGCCATTGGTCGAATCCATATCGCGCAAGCGGATGACGTCCCCCTTGATTTCAATGGCGCAATGCCAGCGTGAAATCTCCTTGTCATTGATAACGATATCGGCGTCAGCCCTTCCCAGGACCACGCGAGGTTTCCCCACCGGATAGACAAGGCCGCGGGATGGACCGGCGATCACAGAGAGCGCGATTGCCTTTCCGCTGGGCAATTGCAAGGAATTCGCTTCGTTGCCGCCGCTCCCCGCAAGCCAGGGCGCGCCCGCGCTGCGCGCAAAATTCGGCAAGGGCGTCAGGACCTGAGTTGCGTTGGGGCTGGGCGGAAGATCGACAACTGTACTTTTCCCGCATTTGGCACACTGAAATTGCACGCGGGGGAGACCCACCAATTGCGCGTCTGGGAGAGAGTGCTGGGCGCCACAACTCGAGCAAGCGGCTTTCATCGGATCCTGCTGGTGCGGACTCCACTCTTAAACGGAATACCCCGGTCCTGCCGGGGTGTAAAGCCCGGTCATGATCGATTCGTCCTCTAATTTAGCACGCCTATTCCGCACCCCAAGGGGACTTCGCGCACGATGTTTCGACATGGGAACTATCCCATCGTACAGGAGGGATTTCTCAGGGGCTCCCCCGATTGCTCCCAATGTTCGCGTCGAATTCGAATACTGCGGCTTTCGCGTAGATCTTATCCACGCTGGCCGGGGAGGAGGTGCGCGAAGCTTCGTCCTACTGCACGAAGCCCACGTTGGGGACAGGAGTCGGCTCGGGGACTTCGCGGATGGGGCCGAACTGCTTTTCGTAGCGTCTGACATTTTCTTCGAGCGCCCGCAAGATGCGCTTCGCGTGCCCGGGGCTAACGATCACGCTCGAAACCAGCTTGCCTTGCGGCACGTTGGGAAACACGTAGATGAAATGCACCGTGAATTCCTCCGCCGTGTGGTGAAACATCACCAGATTGCAAAATTGTCCTACTAATTCCTTTTCATCCGCCTTGATCTGAACTTGCACCTGCTCGCCACCCGCTTGCGCCATGGGTTCCTCCATTCCATTTCCGACACTACCATATTCCACTGGAGCCGGGCACGAGCAACGTGTCCGCGAGTTTCGCTCGTGAGCCTCATTAGACCCGGCTGAGCGTTGCGCAGCGCACAGAACGTCCAAAGAGGAATCTCTCCCGCTTTAAATTCAAGAATAAGAGAGACTCCTCGCTACGCTCGGAATATCAAAGACCATGGGTGTTTTCTCAATGTATTCAGCCGCGGTCTGCAAACAGCGCGCGCATTTCAACCCAGGTTCTTAAGCATACTCTGGCGGCATAAGGATTGACTCGCCGGAGCATTAATGCTAGTTTATATGAGATATTTATCTAGGTTAACTATGGCTTTACCTCCCGTAACTCCTGCCTCCGCGGACGCGATTTCGAGCGCCGGCAATCCGGACGAAGCAGGATCCGTCACGCCAGCCAGTCTTCACCCGCGAACAGGTTCTCCCTCGCTTCCGGAGTCGTACCGCAGCATTCCAATCCTTTCGGGCGCTTCCTTTTTTCGGAAAATGATTGCATTTGCCGGGCCCGGCTACCTGGTTGCCGTGGGTTACATGGATCCGGGCAACTGGGCGACGGACCTGGGGGGCGGGTCGCGGTATGGCTACACGCTGCTCAGCGCCGTGATGATTTCTAGCCTCATGGCCATTTTTCTTCAGGCGCTTTCCGCGAAGCTCGGAATTGCGACGGGGCGCGATCTCGCGCAGGCCTGCCGCGAGCATTATTCGCGCCGGACGACGGCGGTTCTTTGGGTGCTTTGCGAAATTGCGATTGCGGCGTGCGATCTGGCGGAGGTGCTGGGGTCGGCGGTCGCGCTAAAGCTACTGTTCGGACTGCCGCTGCTTGCCGGGGTGTTGCTGACGGGCTTTGACGTGCTGCTCGTTTTGGCGCTGCAGGGGCGCGGCTTCCGTGTGCTCGAGACGCTTGTCATTGCGCTGATCATGACAATTGGCGCGTGTTTCGCGTATGAGATTTTCTTTGCGCGGCCTCTGTGGCTCGAAGCGGCGCGAGGATTTATTCCAACATTCCAGATCCTGAGAGACCGCGAGATGCTCTATCTCGCGATCGGCATTTTAGGCGCCACCGTGATGCCGCACAATTTGTATCTCCATTCCAGCATCGTGCAAACACGCGCCTTCAATTTGAATCCGGAGGGAAAGCGCGAGGCGATCCGTTTTGCCACACTCGATTCGACGCTGGCGCTTGGATTTTCGCTCTTCATCAACGCGGCCATCCTGGTACTGGGCGCCGCGGCGTTTCACGTGCGCGGCATGAACGACGTGGCGGACATCAGCCAGGCATACCAACTGCTGACGCCTGTCCTGGGCGTGAGTTTCGCGAGCGTGTTGTTTGCCGCGGCGCTGCTGTGTTCCGGGCAAAATTCGACGCTCACAGGAACGCTGGCCGGACAGATCGTCATGGAGGGTTTCCTTCATTGGCGGGTCAGGCCGTGGCTGCGGCGGTTGATTACGCGATCGATGGCCATTATTCCGGCGGCGATCGTTATCGGCGTCATGGGCGAAGGGCGCGTGACTTCGCTCCTCATCCTGAGCCAGGTAATTTTGAGCTTCCAGTTGCCGTTTGCGGTGGTGCCCTTGATTCAATTTACCGGCGACCGCTCCAAAATGGGCGAATTCACAAATGGCCCGATCACGGCGATTTTCGGCTGGTTCATGGCTGCGGCCATCATCATCCTCAACGCGGCGCTCCTCTGGCTCACGTTTGGCGGGAAGCTTTAAGTAGGACGGGCTTCAGCTTGTCGGTTTTCGGTTTGCAGCCCTACTAAAAGTGCGACAGACTGAAGTCTGTCCTACGAGTGCTTTAGCAGGTGAAATATGTCCTGTCTTGTGGCAAACTTTTTGATGCCTCGCCAAATCTTGATTCAAACGGAGAAATCGGAATGAGTGGATTCAACAAGGGAGCTTCATTGTGGCTGGCGCGCGCGATCGGCGCTTGCCTCGTGCTTGGAATGTGCATTTTTACCTTCGGACGCGTAGCGGCTCAGGAAACGACGCCCGCGCCGTGGGTCGCGCCGGATGACGCAAAGAAGGTGAAGAATCCATTCCCGCCCACTCAGGAAACTTTGGCTGACGCGGAGCAACTCTTTACGGATAATTGCGTGCTTTGCCACGGCGAAAAGGGCATGGGAGACGGTCCCGGCGCCAAGGCCATCAAAGTGAAACCGGCGAACTTCACCGACGCGAAGATGATGGCCGCGGAGACGGATGGATCGTTGTTCTGGAAAATGTCGAATGGCCGTGGTCCGATGCCTGCCTGGAAAGATACACTGTCGGAAAAGGAACGCTGGGAACTGGTGGGTTATATCCGCAAGCTTACGAAAGACGCTGCCAAGAAGTAACAAACGGGTTGAAACGAAAAAATGGGGGCGCGGCGTCCGCGAGATTCCCGCCAGATCGCAACCGCGCCCCCGATCTCTCCTCTTACTTGACCGCCGCGAGAGCCTGCCCGACTTCCTTCATGTCCGGCACGACCGGAATATCGTAATTCTTGAACCAGGCGATTTTTCCCGCTTTGTTGATGATGGCGATGGCCCGGCCGGTGATCCCTTTTTCCGCGAGATAGACGCCGAATTTTTCGGCCACCGCGCCCCTGGGATGAAAATCGGCGAGAAGCGGGTAGGTGATCCCCATCTTTTCGGCAAACGCCTTGTGCGCCCACGCGCTATCAACGCTCAGGCCGAGAACCTGCGCGTCGAGCGATTCAAATTGCTTCAAATCATTGACGAAGCAGGCATGCTCGTTCGTGCAGACCGGGCTGAAATCGAGCGGATAAAAAATCAGTACGACGTTGCGCTTGCCCGCAAAGTCGGAAAGCTTGATTTCCTTTTGCGACTGGTCTTTCAGGGTGAAGTCGGGAGCGGGCTGTCCTATGGCAATCGGCATGAAGCCTCCTCAGATTTGAAATGAATGATTTGCAAGTTTCGCAGGCGCCCGGCCACGAGGCCGAAAGCGCGGCGGCGAACGATCCATGATAGCGGATTTTTTCGAGTGCTGTCCCGGATTCTGGTAACATCGCCGCGACATGGCGCGCCTCAACGTGGACCAGGCTTATCCGGGAATATCGATTCGTCCGGGTTCGCGCAGATTGTGGGCGCGGCTGATGCGCTGGCCCGCGGAGTGCATCCATTTGGAACACGGACACCACTGGATGGCCACGTTCATCCCGGATACGCTGTACCTTCGCGGCAAGCCCAGATTGCGCCGCGATCCCGCGCGGCCGGAAGTTTCAGTCTGCTTCGATTGCCTGGCTACCCTGCTGGAGCCCGAACTCGCGGTTTGCCACAGCCGCGTGGTTGCCTTTGAACCGGACGGCGAGAATTTTACGCAATATTTTTTCTTGGGCACTGAAGATTTCGCCGCCGCGGGCCTGCGCTCCGAAGTAGCCGCCGCAATCCTAACGCGCCTTGAAGAACTGGATGGCGAGTGCAGCGACTGCGGCAAGCCGGCAACCTGGCTCTGGATTTCACGCCGCGAAGTTTCAAACCTCGATCAGACGGAGCGGATTCAAACTTCGCCCGGCGCGCTTTTCTGCGCAAAGCACGGAGGCGCGAAATTGTGCGAGGCCCTGGGACAAGTGGGAGAGGCGAATCTTTTTTACGTCAATGCCCCGTACGGAGATTCCGGCGCGTACGTTTGGATTTGAATGCCGGGTGCGAGTGTTATTTGCAACTCGCCCAAAACAATGACGCTGCGCGAAATTGTCGAGAAATATCTGGCCATCGCGGGCGGCTTTGCGTTTCTTGCGCCGCTAGCGGATTTCGGCATGGAGCGCAGCGAGGCCGAGCGCATTTTCAGCGCGCTCGACGAGGATTACCACATCAGCCGCTACTTTCACTTTAGCCAGGTATCCGGCACCGCTTACACGATCAACGGCTTCGAGCAGACGCACATTTCGATTGACCGGGAAATTCAGTCCGTTCTGTAATGCTTAGGAGGAAGCGGGAGCCTCTTGTAGCACAGACTTTAGTCTGTGGGGTTTTGAACTTGCGGAATTAAACCCCACGGGCGGAAGCCAACGCTAATTTGCGCATATCTCGGGGCTACGAGTGCCGGCGCCAGAGCCAGTAGCCGATGCCGCAGACGAGCAGAATTGGCAGCGAACTCATAACCACGGTCATTCCGAAGTAGGTTGCAGCGGTTTTGGGGTCGCCGACCATGCAGGCGGGGCACGCCCAGGCTGCGCCGGGAATCAGCGATGCTCCAGCCGAGGCGAAAAGGAAACGCGCTGCAAAATTTAGTCTTCGCATAAACCCCTCACAAATACACGCGCAAATAAATCACCGGCCAAAGAAGGACGACGAAGTACCAGAATACCTGCGTGGCCGCGAAGGTCGAAGGAGCGAGCGTGCCGCGGCGCATCGGGAAATAGATCGCCGTTAGCGCGGCGATGGCAACCACGGCGTGGAGCGCATGCGCGCCAACGATCAGATAGAAAAACGCGCCGTGCGTGCTGGACTGCATCGTCAGGCCTTCGCGGAGGAGCGCTATCCACTCCACTCCCTGCAGCAGCACGAAGGCAATTCCCGTGGCGATGGAGCCCGCGAGATAAGCGAGCGCTTTCTCGTAGCCATCGCGCGCGCGGCGGTTGGCAATCAATAGCAGGACGCCGCTGAGTAGCAGGATCGCCGTGTTGAAGGCGGTTCGCTCGACCGGAAGGCGCGGCTGGCCGACGGGAGGCCACACGCCGCCCATCACCGTGGCGCGCGCGATGGTGTGGGCGCTGATCAGCGCGGCGAAGAACATGATTTCAGTGACGACAAAAATAATCATGCCCAGAACGGAATTGGGCAAGCGTTTCCCCGCATCTGGCGCGGGAGCGGCCATCCGCGATTCGATTGTTGCGGTTGGGCTACTCATGCTTTTCTACCGCGGCCGGGAGGGAAGGCACGGGCCGATCCAGGGGATTCTTCGTCCAATGCAGGCCGCTGTGTTCCATCACGTCGGGAGCCACGCCCGCGAAGAGAATCGCGATGAAGAGGAGGCAGACAATCAAAAGGTACGGCACCCAGCGCTTTTCCACATTGACGTGCATGAAATTTTTGGCGACGAGATACGCCTTGAACAGCGCGACTCCGAAGGCGGCGATGAGCACCACTTCGCGAATATGGGACATCGAGCCGAGCACGCTCACGATGAGCAACACCACGAGGATGGCCCAGATCTTGACGTAGTTGGGATGATGAACGTGAGCTTCAGTCGTCATGATTCCTCGTCATTGTTCCCAATCGGGGTTCCTCACCGGGCAATGTACAGCAACGGAAACAGGAAAATCCAAACGATGTCGACGAAGTGCCAGTACAGCCCGATACATTCCACGCGCTGCAATTCCTGATTTTTCGCGGCGTCCGCCGCAACGATCAGCATGATGATCATTCCCGCGAGCACGTGAAGGCCGTGCAGACCGGCGAGCGTGTAATAGAACGACCAAAAACCGCCCGAAGAAAGCACGAACCCTTCGTGAATGTCGAGGGTCCATTCATATCCCTTGATGCACAGGAAGATCAATCCGCCGAGCGCAGTCAGACGAAGCAATTTCGCTGCCTTAGGACCGTCGTGCGCGTCCGCGGCCTTGTGGGCCAGCACGGCGCACAAGCTCGACGTGAGAAGCACAAACGTATTGAGCGCTCCTGCCCAGGTCAGCGTATGCGACGCGGACTCCGCCCATTCCGGGTGCGCAATCCGATGCATGATGTAGGAGGCGAGCAGGCCTCCGAAGATCACGATTTCCGAGGCGATCACCCACCAGGTAATCAGCCTCGCGGTCGGAATCCCCGTGACGCTCCGAGTGTTGGCAATTGGCTTGGCGCTTGCGCTCATGAGTCCTAGTCTCCGAAGGCCTATTCGGGAACGTTCTGCGGCAAATAGTCATCCGCGCGGCCCGGCAAGCCATATTCGTAGGGGCCGCGGTATACGGTCGGCATCTCGGCAAAATTACCGTGCGGGGGCGGCGAGGGCACCGTCCACTCGAGCGTGGTGGACCTCCACGGATTCGCGCCGGCGCGCTTGCCGTTGCGCAGGCTCCAGAAAAAATTGAACAAAAAGACCAGTTGGAAAGACAGCATGACGAGCAGGGCGATCGTGGAAGTGGTGCGCAAGTGTTGCAGCGCGGGCCGCGACTGTTCCGCGAACTGGGCGTAATTGTAAATGCGCCGCTGGTCGCCGGCGATGCCGGTGATGAACAGCGGAATAAAAATCACGTTGAACGGAATCACCGTGCCCCAGAAATGAATTTTTCCGAGTGTTTCGTTTAGCATGCGCCCGAACATCTTCGGATACCAGAAAGTAATTCCGGCAAAAACGGCAATGATCGCGATGGGGACGAACGTGTAATGGAAATGCGCGATGACGAAATACGTATCGTGCAAATAGATGTCCGTGCCGGACGAACCAAGGAAAATTCCCGTTACACCGCCGATCATGAACTCCGCAATGAATCCCAAGGCCCACAGCATGGGCGTGTCCAGGTGGATCGAACCGCCGTAGAGAGTCGCGATGTACAGGAACACCATTTCCGTGATGGGGACTGAAATCAGAAGCGTCGTGACCGAAAATATATTGGCCATGCGCGGGTCAATCCCGGCCACAAATTGGTGGTGTGCCCACACTACGAAACTCAGGAATCCGACGGCCCACGTTGTGTAAAGGATGGTCTTGTAACCGAATATTTTTTTGCGGGCAAACACGGCGATGACTTCCGCCACAATCCCCATGGCCGGAAGCAATACGACGTACACCTCCGGATGGCCGAAGAACCAGAACAAGTGCTGCCACAAAAGCGGATCGCCGCCGCGCGTGGGATCGAAGAAGCCGGTGGACATCGTTTGGTCAAACAGAAGCATGACCGCGCCGGCGATCAAAGGCCCCGCGGAAGCCATGAAGACGATGTTGGCGAGGACGATCATCCAGATCAGGATCGGGATGTCGTACATTTTCATGCCCGGCGCGCGGCTGTTCATCGCGGTGACGGTGAAGTTGATGCCGCCCAGCAAGAACGCGACGAATTCCAGCGCGACCGCCAGCAGCCACAGTGTTGCGCCGATCGGCGTCAAATTGTAGGCGCCGCTTGCGGACAGCGGAGGATACGCGGTCCAGGCGCCGCCAAACGGGCCGCCCTTTACCAAAAAGGAGGAGAGAAGAACGAGGGCGCTCAACAGGAAAATCTGATAGGAAAGGCGATTGATTCGCGGAAACGCCATATCGTCGCATCCGACCATCAACGGAATCAGAAAATTTCCGAATGCGGCGATCAATACCGGCATGGCGACCCAGAAAATCATGATGCTGCCGTGCATGGTGACGAGCGCATTGTACCTGCCGGGCGTAACGATTCCATACCCGGGAACATACCGATTGGGAAAGCCCAGCTGCATGCGGAAGACGTACGCGAAATAGCCGCCGATCATGGCCATCGCCATTCCGGTAAACAAATACTGCATGGCGATCATCTTGTGATCGGTGGACCAGAAGTATTTCTGAAAAATTCCCGGCTCGGCGTGTTGGACTTCCGTGCTCATCGCCGCACCTCCGCCATCGTCGCTAGGCCATCGCTCGGGGACGCGGAAGGCGCTTGCCGCTCGGCCGCGGCCGGATTGGAATTGCGCAACAACCAAGCGGCGTGGTCTTGCGGGGTCTCGACAATAATTCGGCCCGCCATCAGCGCGTGGCCGATGCCGCACATCTGCGTACATTGAATGTCATATGTGCCGACGCGATTGGGGCGAAACCAGCCGCTGATGGTGCGGCCGGGCAGCGCATCTTGCTTGAGGCGAAAGGCCGGAACGGCGAAACTGTGAACCACGTCTCGCGACAGCAGCTCGAAGTGATATGTAGTGTTCACCACCACGTGCATTTCGCCCACTGTGCGAATGTCATCGGCCGTATCCAAGACGCCGTCAGGCCCCGGCTGCTGGAAGCTCCAGGCCCATTGCTGGCCGATGACGCGCACCGTAACGTCCGCGGGAGGCATGACTTGCTTGATGTTGTACCAGACCGTGATCGCACCGGCGAGAATGACTATGTCGCACAAGATGATCAGGTAGTGAGGGATTGAAATCCAGCGCTTCAGATGCGGTTCTTCCCCCGTGATGTATTGCGTTGGGCGCCCGTCCTTCGCGCGAAATTTGAAGATCAGCGCAAACATCATGCCCTCGGCGGCAATCAACCAGAATCCCACCACGACAGCGATCAGGATGAATAGGTGATCGATACTGTGCGCGTAGGTCGAAGCTGCCGTTACGTACCGCTCCAGCATAGAGGCTCCCGCTACCGGATTAGAAGCAATACTCCCGCGATAAAAGCCAACGAGCTCACGACGACGATCCAAAAAACGGTCTTGGCCACTTGATCGGGCGAAGTCTCGGCATGATCCATGGAATGTTTTCCCCCCGCCATTCGGGCCTAGGGTTTGAGTGTGCCGACGTAAGCAACCACATTTCGAATCGCATCTTCGTCAGGAAGCGCCCGCGCCATGGGGCGCATCAATTTCCCCTCGCGGTCCTTGGGACTCGTGCCGCGAACGCCGCTCCGGAATTTTCTCAGCTCCGTGGCGAGGTACCAGTCGTCCACTCCGGCAATCGGCGGGGCTCCCAAGTCCTTATTCCCGGCGCCATTGTCGCCATGGCAGGCCCCGCACGTCGCGTATAGCGCCTCTCCGGCTTTTGGATCGCCGGGGATTGACTGAGCGTGCCGGACGGGCGGAAGAGTCTCCACGTAATGAGCCACAGCCTTGACGTCGTCCTCGGAAGTCAAGCTGAGAGCCATGGGCACCATGCGCATCCCTTCGACGTCGTTAAATTGCAAGCCGCGAACTCCACCGCGAAATTTTTCGAGCTCCCTTTCGACGTACCACTCTTTCATCCCCGCAATGTTCGGTGCGCCGATCACGGGATTCCCCGATCCGTCCGCGTTGTGACAGGGGACGCAGGTCTCGAAAACTTCCTGGCCGCGAGTGGCGGCATCCGTAGCGCCCAGGCGGCATCCGGAGAGGGTCAGTCCCCCGATCAAGAGCAGCAACGACAGCAGCAACGTCCAAAATGCGTATCGATGGGCGACGGATGTTTGATTTTTGCGCATGCTCAATCGCAAAGTAGTAGTAAGCCGCGGATATTAGCAGCAGGAAAAATCAAAAACAAGATGAACTTGCATTAAACGCGGATTTAATTTCGTCGAGTTAATTTACGAAAGATCGCATTACTGTTTGGCCCTATTGGGATGCACGACCTGTGACAGACGTCACAAAAAGCCTATTTCCGAACGGCGGGTGCGCCCTGAAGGCGCTCGCCGAGGCGATTGTGTTCCTCGCGGATCTCTTCCGGCAATCGATCGCCGAAATTCTTGAAGAATTCTCCTACGTCGGCATGTTCCTTGGCCCAATCGGCAGGCTCGACGCGCAATAGTTCGTTCATCGTTTCGCGGGATACTTTGATGCCGTCGAGCGTAATCGCGTTGGGAGTGGGAACGGCGCCAATGGGAGTTTCCGTGGCCGCCCCTTTTCCTTCGATCCGTTCGAGCATCCATTTCAGGACGCGTGCATTGTCGCCATAGCCTGGCCACAGGAATTTTCCGTCGGCGCCCTTGCGGAACCAGTTCACGTGGAAAATCTTAGGCGGATGAGGGATATTCCTTCCCATTTCGAGCCAATGCCGGAAATAATCGCCCATGTTGTATCCGCAGAAGGGAAGCATGGCCATCGGGTCGCGCCGCGGGACACCCACGGTTCCGGTGATAGCCGCAGTCGTTTCCGACGCCATCGTCGCAGCAACGTAAACGCCGTGCTGCCAGTTCGTCGCTTCATACACCAGCGGAGCCAGGCGGGCGCGGCGGCCACCGAAAATAAATGCGGAGATGGGTACTCCAGCCGGATCTTCCCAGCGCGGAGAAATCGAAGGCGCCTGAACCGCCGGCACGGTGTAACGTGAATTCGCCTGTGCCGCGGGCCCGTCCGACGGCGACCAGGCGCGGCCCTGCCAATCCAACATGCCGGCGGGGACATTGTCACTCATGCCCTCCCACCAGGGCTCGCGCTGCGAAGTCATCGCCGTATTCGTGAAGATCGTATTCTTGCGCACCGCCGCCATCACATTTGGATTCGTTTTTTCGTTCGTGCCGGGAGCCACGCCGAAGAAACCGGATTAGGGATTAATCGCATGCAGGTAGCCGTCAGAGCCCACTTGCATCCAGGCAATGTCGTCGCCTATTGTCCACACGCGGTAGCCTTCGTTTTCGAGCGCCGAAACCATCATGCAAAGGTTGGTCTTGCCGCAGGCGCTCGGAAATGCCGCCGCCATGTAGGTCACTTTTCCCGACGGCGATTCCAAGCCCAAAATGAGCATATGCTCGGCCATCCAGCCTTGTTCGCGCGCCATCCAGCTCGCGATGCGCAAGGCGAAACACTTTTTGCCAAGCAGAGCGTTGCCGCCGTACCCGGAACCAATGCTCCAGATCAATTTTTCTTCGGGGAAGTGCGCAACCAAGCGGCGGTCAGGACTCAGATCCCCCAGGGAATGGAGCCCTGGAACAAAATCCGAGGAACTGCCAAGCCGGTCCAGCGCAACTTTTCCCATCCGGGACATGATGCGCATGCTCGCGACGACATAGGCGCTGTCGGTGATCTCGACTCCGATGCGGCTCTGGGGCGAAGCTGCCGGACCCAGGATGTACGGGACCACGTACATCGTGCGGCCCTTCATCGAGCCGTTGAACAAGGCGCCCATAGTCTGTTTCACTTCGGCGGGAGCGATCCAGTTGTTGGTGGGTCCGGCTTCTTCGCGGTCTCGCGTGCAGATATACGTTACTTTTTCCGTGCGCGCCACGTCGCTGGGATCGCTGCGATGGAGGATGCAGTTCGGGTACGTCTTTTCATTAAGAGGAAACGTGCGGCCCTCGCGAAACAATTGCTCCTCGATGCGGCCGGCTTCTTCATCCGACCCATCGCACCACTGAATTTGCGCGGGGCGGGTCATGCGCGCAGACGATTCCACCCATTGTTCAAGGGGCGTAGACACGGAACCTC
>VFSW01011565.1_pt1 | contig 12391 bp, 13 predicted proteins | sample 5358111 | NCBI WGS metagenome assembly VFSW01 (sample SAMN11554181, study PRJNA540505) | mine drainage metagenome | isolation source: sediment from site ElyBrook_90M | place: USA: Ely Copper Mine, Vershire, VT | collected 2017
ATAGCTTCATGAAAACGGTTGTCACAGGAAAAGCACCGCCCATTTAGAACTGCTGACTGGAGGGAGTCGCCAGTGCAGAACCGCTGCGTAGAGACACCGGAGATGGAGGGAGAGAGAACTCGAATAAGGCATTGATAAAGAAAGGCTTATCTCGGAGTTCGACGCTCGGCTCTGAACGATGCTCTTTGAAATATCAACGCACTGGTCATTTGGACTTGACTTCCTCCCAGTGGAGGCCAGGAGTCCAGTTGCGATCGGTTGACCCGTGTGCAGCCGCCGCGTCGATGCACGGCAAGATGAAGGTGCGGAGGAGAGCGCCGACCTCTTCGAGTGATGGCGCTTTGCTGCCTGGGTACAGCCGTTCCACGAAGGCATTCCATTGCAGCTTCTTTCGCGGATCGTCAAGAAATTCTTCGGTCAATGCGAATGGAACGCCGTCAGGGATTGCGACTTTGCGCCGCTCAAAGGACGCGAGGATGGCCGTTCGCAATGGAGCCAGGCCGAAGGTCCAGGTGTTGGCCATGAACCAGATGTCGTAGAAGTCCTTCATCCTGCTGTTGCGAATATCCAGCGCGACCATCGCATTGAATTTCTCAGCGATGGCGGCTTCGCGCGGATAGGCGCGGATGAGTGGCGCTTCCATCGGCAGTAGCACGGGAAACGAAGCAAACTCCGGCTCCGGATAGACGGCGTCGCCAAATCCAATATCGACCTGCATTGGAATCCGCGCTCCGGCCAGAACGGCGTGGAACTTCACCTGGACACCGTCGTACTCATCTTCTTCCATGATCCTTGTGCCCTCAACCGATTTGCCGTCGAAGAGAATTCCGTCGTTCTCTTCGACCGCGCAGATGGCGCGAATTGTTTCCTCTACATCTTGAATGGCCGAGGATCCCCATCCAAGCATGTCCAGATCTCTTGTGGGCCGGTGAGTTTCGCCTGTCCAGAGAGTGAACAGCGTTGCGCCCTTGATTGCGAACTTGTCCCGGTAGGGCGAGCGACCCAGCCGATACAGGAATCGTTCGATCGCAAATCGTCCAAGGACTCGTTGGTAGTCCTGGCCCCGGCTTTGGGCCAAAGCAAGCAAGCGCGCGCGGATTGAGGCTGGTGAAATCTTCGCTGGTTCGCGGGTCATAGTGCTTCCATGTATGGACGGATGACATTGCTTACCCGGCAGATTTTTGAATAACGATAGATTTCATTGACAGTGGCTTTCTTCTGGCGGAGGCTGTCTTTCAGGGCCTCGATGGCAATGTCTAGACCGATCTTATTACGGAACTTGAAGCAGTCTGCCACCGTTTTTGCGGCGGAATAGACCCGCACAGTAACGCCCTCAACTGATTGCTTTTCTATACCTTCGGAAAGGGAAAATCCCGTCAGACGTACCACCCGGAGTGAAGGCGACGCGATGGCAGGCTTCCTTGCCCCTTTGCCGAGAGCAATCCAGACAGCGGCCGGACTTTGGGTCGTGATTTCGTGGAAGGCCAGTGCCGAAAGCAGGCACAGGACGGCTTCCGGCACGCGCTTTGCCACCTCCGCGTAGGAGTGGCGCTCGGTGACCGCCGCATCCGGCAGAGTATAGATTCCGCGCCCCGTCCGATTGAGTTTGCCCTGGCGATGTAGGCGCAGGAGATACTCGCGCGGGACGCCGATGGCCTCGATGTCGCGGGGCCTAACGATTCCGTGTTGGCGGGCATACTGCATGGTTCTCTCAAATGGTTTCGCTGTGGTCATGGTATCAATCCGTCATTAGTTAATCACTTGTAATGGCGAATTGCAACACGCATCATGGCATAACTGAAGTCGCCGGACAGTGTCTGGCCAATTCAGATTCTTCAGACACCGTCTGAAAAATCTTGCTGGACTGGATCACATCATCCCGATCCCCTGGGTAATGGAGGGCGACTGGATCTCCAGCGCAGAGGTCTTGGAGACATCGGCGCTGAGTTGCGGGCTGAGTTTGGTCATATCGTCGGTGAAGAGCGTAGCTTCATGGCTCGCGCGGGAAATCGAGACATAGCCGAATCGCGAATTGAGCAGGTCAGGGTGGACGCCGGTATCGGCGTTGACAAGAACACGTTCGGCGGTCAGACCCTGGGAACTGTGGCTGGTGACGGCGTAACCGTGATCGAAATGGCGATGCTCGCTGGCGCTGAATTCGACCTGGCGGTTGTTATCAAGGCGAGCTGAAATTCGGCCATCGGGCGCAATGGACTCGATTGCGGCCAGGTCGCGATTGGCAACGCCAAGCGACTTGTCGGGTGCGGTGAACTGGATGCGGTCACCCACGGAGAACTCGCGGTCGATCTCCCGATAGACGCTGACGCCGGTCAGGCGGCGCGGATCATAGGTGGCCAATTCGCCCGAGGATTTCTCTACCGTGAGCAGGTTGGCGGCAGGGTTGACGCCAACGACAGCTCCGTAGGTGCCGGCCTCAATCCCAATGGGTCCGCTGCCTCGTGCATAACGGACCACGTCGCCGATCTCGTAATGATTGGCCCACGAGCGCTCAGCGCCGGTCATCTCCTGGCGCTGCACGAGAACACGTAATGAGTGGTCTTCGGAAGCTAGTTTCCCTTCGGCTTTCAGCTCTTGCCGCACGGCTACATTCAGCTCCTGCCGGGAAGCATTGTCGGGCGAAACAATCAAGGTGTTTGAGGGGGACTCGGCGTAGGTTTTGGCGATTGTTTGGATGCGTTCTATGGGATTCGGAATCTCCCGGACGCGGTCCTGTTGCTGGAGCATCTCAAGGGCCGCTGCCGTTTGTCCTTTCGCAAGAAGTTCGACGGCGGATTTGAGAGCCGGGTCCTTTTGGCGGACGATTTCATCCAACTTGGCGGTCCGCATTCCTGCCTCCTGCAACTGTTCGAACGGCCGCCCAGCTTCGACTCCCTGGTGCTGGCGGGTGTCGCCGATCAGGAGCACGCGATCGTTGGGACGGAGCCGACCAAGGAAGTCGCGAACCTGGTTCGTGCTGGCGAGACTCGACTCATCAAGAAAGTAGAAATGCTTCAGTGTCGGGTCGGCGGCGTGGGCATCGCGGGCGAGAAAACCCTGCAAAGTTCCGGCTTCAATGCCTGCTTCATTGAGTTGCCGGGCGGCGCGAGAGGTGGGCGCAAAGCCCTGGACTTCGTAGCCCTGGGACTCCATGGCGCTCCGTAACGTGGCCAGCGTTGTTGTCTTGCCTGCCCCCGCGTAACCCTGGATTCCATGGATACGGTCATGTGCGCTGAGAACATCCTCGACCACGGTCTTCTGTGCCCGGTTCAGATGGGGATGCCGCTCTGCAAACTGGATTGGGGCGGAGCGGCTCATTGCGGGCTCAACGCTGCTCCTTCCGGCGCGCATCCTCTGAACAATCTCCTGTTCCGCCTGGATGGTTTTAGCCGTAGTAAATTGGCGGCCTGGCATCCCAAGGCGCCGTTCGACGGTCAGGAATTCGCCTGCGGCGAGACGGGCATCGAGATTGCCGCGAACCTGCGAAAAGGTGACCTCGCCCATGCCGCGACGGAGCCCGTCGCGGATCAGAGCCCGCTCATCGACAACAGCCTCTCGTTCGAAGTTCTTGTCACGAGAATACGTCAGAGACTCACGCGCCCGGTCTACCGAATTGACTGGCGTTTGTTGGTGTTCAAGCCGTTCACGCGCGGCCCGAACCACTGCTTCGGCCTGGTGGCCGAAGTCAGCGGCGAGCTTGCGGTGTGCTGCCATGACATCGGCTGTAGAGTGAATCTCTTTGCGGTCCCGCGTGGAGTGCGCGGCGATCTCCGCCGCCTCTTTCCCGGCGCGGCCAGTGCGCTCCAGGTATGCCCGAATCTGCTGGCTCCTCGGGCTCGATGCGTCTAAGTATTCTTGCGTGTAACCCTTGATTTCCGGCGCTCCGCTGCGGCCAGCGGTGATCTCGTAACCAAGCTGGTGAAGCCGGTAGGTCAATTCGGACTGATAGACGGCAGTGGCGAACTGCTGCGAAGCGAATAGGCTCTGTGGTTGGATGGCTCGCGGCTGCCCATTTGTGCGTTCCGTGACATTAAAGATGACGGCATGGGTATGGAGTTGCGGCGCAACGTAGCCATCGACGGGGCGGGCAGTGTCGTGCTCGAATTTGGCGGTAATGAACTTGGCCGTTGTCTCAGCCGGATGGTTCTGACCGGCGATTGTTCCCGATTGCTGGGCAGCACGCTGGCGAGCCTCCGCAACGTTGCTCTTGAGGGTCTGAACGTTGTTGTCCGTGTTGTCCTGGACCGCTGGCTGAGGCGGCTCGTGATTGGCTGCGGCCTGGGTAGCCGGCGATTTCTTTCCCACCCCACTGAACAGTCCGGCAAGAACTACAATCCCCGCAGCGGCCAAATAGAGCGTCGGCTTCAAGTTCTTGCGGAGAACGCCATTGGGTTCGTTGTTTGACCGCCGCAATTCGGGCTCCGCATGGACTCCAGGTTGAGCAGGTACCGGCTGCGAATTGTTGAGAACCTCTTCCATGTTGCCCCCTGTGTTCCGTTTGGCGAACAGCTATCCCTTGCGCGAAAAGTCCATGCGCTTCTTGCCCAACTCGACATATCCGGAGTCCATGACCTTCGGAATGATGTAGGTTCCATCGCGAAGATCGTAGGAGATCAGATTCGGCTTGCCGTCCTTCATCTCGTACACGCTGAACTTCTCCGGAGCCTTGGTTTTGATGTACGTGAACTTGTCGTCGTGATAGATCGACTGAATATCGAAGGGCGCTTCATTCGCCTTGAATGAGTAATCGAACTTCAGTTGAAGCGGATAGGCGCTCTTGTATTCGTCGACTACCTGCTCGACGTGGGACTGCACCGCGGCTAGTGCTTGTCTCGATTCCTCAAATTGCGCGGCTGGTACAAACTGCGCTGGTCCGTTGGCTGCGACAATGGCTGATCGGTCTGCTGGCTGAATCAGCACCTTCAGATCCGGGACCGCGGTTGTGCCGGACACGTCCTGGAGCGTGAAGCTGTAGATGTGTCCCTTGTCGGTGATCAGATTGAGATTCGAAGCGATTCCAGCCTTCGCCGGATGCACGAAACAGAAATTGCCCACGAGATCGACGACCCAAAACTCCTTGTCGCCCGTCGCTGCCTGCATAATCTTTTCGGTGGCGGGCAACTCGATCAACGTCGTGTACTTCAGCTTGGCGTGTATGGGTACGATGTCCTGCGAGTGGTACTGCACAGTACGGGCCGACGCATCCTGCGCTACCGCGTCGGCAGAGACGAGTGCCAGGGCAAGCCCGGCGAGAGCAAAGAGTCGGCGATTCATGCGACAGCTCCTATGAGGTTGGGGGCGGCAATTACCGCCAATCGAGGTTGAAATGGATATTCTTGGGCAAGGCGGCGGAGCCCCTCAGCAATACCGTACCGCTCGAAGTATTCGCGCTTCTTCAGGTTGTCGCGCGCATTGTTCGTTGCCATCCAGTGCGTGACGGAATCGACATTCAGATGCACCTTCTTAGAGATCTGTGCTTTGCGAATGAGCATCTGTCCTGGCGGAACGAGCCCCGCGATCAGTTCAACTTCGGTGTCGTTCAAATGAAACGCTTCGCGATAGACATCCCGATTCATCTCCGGATTGGCAAGGAAGATCTTCGTCGGGCAGCTTTCGGCCACTGTCTGCAACATGCCCGATTGCTCAAGCTCCTTGATGGACTGGGTGGCCAGGATCATGGCCGCGTTGTGCTTGCGCCATGTCTTTTGGGCCTGGACCACATAATTTCGAATGGTCTCGTTCTTCATGAAGACCCGTAGATGGTCGCGCTCGCCTTCAAGATTTGAATTGACTACCTGGTAGTCGAGAAACTGGGTGTGCTTCGGCCGGCCGGCTACGCGCCAATCGTCGTAATTAAGTAGCCGCCGGAAGAAGCGGAACTGGCCTTGTTGATTCAGAACTTCGATCTGCATGAAATCGACGAGCTGGCGGACGAACGCCTGCACCTGACTGGTGAGCCGTGCGAGGTCGCTGTCGATCTGCGACCGAAGCAGCGTCTTCATGCTGCTATTCGTGAATTGGGTCTTCAATTCGTCGATTGCGCCCGCTGGATCGCTGAAGAGGCGAGACAGCGCCGCGCCAACGCCGGTCTTCGAGCGCGCACCTTCAAGCACGATGCAGTAGAAGATCTCGATTTGATAGAGACGGTCACGCTTTGATTCGAAAAACTGACGCCGCTGGTCGATGGCCGCCTGCACGACGGGATCGTCATAGGATGCGAATGGAATCTCCGGCCGGTTCGACTTGAACAGATATTGATAGACGTGGAATCCGGGTCCGAAGGACTTTAGGGCCGCCTCCAACCGCTTCACAGCATATTCCTGATTGGCGTGGTCCAGGCTCTCGTAATCCACACCGGGAACGCTCAGGACCATGCCAAGGTCGCCACTTTTTGTCAGGAATGTGGTCTCGTTCCAAAAGCCATACAGATTGATGTGGCTATTCAACGAGTCGGCATCTTTCCAAGGCTTGATGACCTTATCAATGCGCAGCATCAAAGCACCTCCACGTTCGGCACACTCTGCTTGGCAGCGTCGTAGCGCAGCTTGTACCGTTCCGAGCGGGCAAGTATGCGGAGGAAAGCTGGATCACTATTCGTCACCCAATGACCGAAAATGTAGCCGCCGATGAAGAAAATGGTTCCGGCGATTAAACTGTTGAAAATGTTGAATGCGCCCACCGCTCCTACGCAGACGAAATAGAACAAGGTGCGCTCGACGCCAAGATAGGTGAGGGGCTTGTGCAGGCTCTTATAGACCCGGTTCCGACGCCGGCTATTGGTGTGTGTCTGCATGCTTGCCCCTCACATTTGAAGTTGGTTGTTGGTTGCGGTTACGACCTTGAGAGCAGTGTTCGTGTCAGATGCCCCAAAGCCAGCTCAAAACGTTGGCAGCCATAACGGCAATTCCCGAGCCTGCGGCAACGCCTGCCAGCGTCTTCTTCGCGCCTGGTTCTCCATGCGCGAATTGATAGCCGCCAATGACGATGGCAATCAAGCTGGCCACCTTGGCGACAGTGCCTGTAAAGAGTGATTGAAGTGAAGTGAGTCCGGTGTCGAACGGCGAGTTGATAAACTGCGCCTCAGCGAGCGCCGGAAGGACAATGAGCAGGGTGACAAGGCAAAGGGTGGAGCGCATCCAGCGCGGGCGTTGCCCGTGAGCAATCCCGCGCCGAATGGCAGGTGTTAGCAGGACGTTCATCGGCACCTCCAGCGGCCACGAAAAACCGCGATTTGCCGTGAGCGTATGACGATTTCTTCCCGCTGTCTATTCGTTTGTAGTTAACAGGTGTTCACTTTTATTTAACGACATTCGCAGAAAGTCCCGGACAACTGAAGCTTACTCTGCTCATGCCTGGTCCCTCCAATCGAGGAGATTCAACTGTTCCAAATCTCCCTTATCAGACCGTGGCGGTCTCTTGCGGCCGCCATTCTTCAAATTCGGTAAACCGAGCGCTTCAGTAGGATCCTTTCCTTTGAGCGAGATCGCAATATGCCGCCGGAGGTGTCTGACGAGAACCGGAATAGTTGGGGGTATGCGTTCGCGATGGTAGATAAACGCAGTGTCCACGGTCCAGTCAACACCGAAGATTGGCCGTGTGGTCAGATCAGCGTCCAGTTCGGTTCCCTCTCGAATCAATGTCAACCCGAAGCCCTCTTTTACGAAATGTTGCATCTCAGTGGGATGGGAGGCGCTACTCAATTCTCCGACACGAATCCCAGCTCTCTTGAGTCGCTCCATCATCTGCGCGTGCGCCTCTGGATGCCGCTCTGGATGATATAGAACCCCAATATTTCCGTTCAGTTCTGCTGGCCTGATGAAAGGCTTCCCCGCGAGCGGATGGTCAGCGCGCAGGCAGACGACAAGCCTGTCGCGGCGAAGCACCTCCACCCGAAGTTCGAATTCGTTAACAGGGAGGGTTACAAGGGCAGCATGAATCTTGCCGCTCACGATCTCAGTCGCGAGGTCCGAGCTGTCGGCGTGCTCAGGCTTGATGACGCAGGAGGGAAGGACCTCGCGATGGAATTCGCAGGCTGCGCAGAACAACCCCTTGTCCACGAATATCCCGCTTCCCAGGCGTAGCGTGTTGATCTCGCGACTCTCGATTGCCTGCATGACGGCAATCACTTCGTCGCGATGATCGAGCAGGTCCCGCACGATTGGGATGGACCCGGTTCCTGATTTCGTTCGCTTAATGCGGTTGTCGCGCAGGCGCTTGTAGAGACACAGGTGAAAGTGCTCTTGGAACTCCTGCATCTGTTTGCAGATATTTGGTGCGGTGGTGTGAAGAATTTCGGCGGCAGAGCGGAGACTCTCTTGCTCCAGAATCTCCAGAAGGTATCTGAAATGACGGAACTCAGCGTAGTCGTTCATACAAGGGCCCTCCGTGAAACGCTCAACCTGAGGGGCACCGACGAGGGGCACGACATCTGCCCTATACTGCTTTTGCATCTATCCCTTGCCCAAGGCAATCAACAAAAAACCAAAATGAACGCGTGAAATCGAACGCGAAAAGCCCTCAAGGGAATGCCAGTGTAGCAAGTTTCGAGATGCTTTTCCACACCTGTTCAAGACTTTTTCTACGGTACTTTCGGAACAGCACGACGCTTATGTCAAAACGCTCCTATGAAGTGCTCTCTTAACAGCATTCGGCTACAAAGGAACTTCCTCTTTCACAATGGCCTGCCCTGGCGTTAAAGGCTTTGCTTCGACTCTGTGCACAGGGTCGATCCACTCGACAGATTGCAGTCCCCTGAATACTGGCATCGGCACCGTTGCGGGTCAGGCGAAAGCTTGTGCGTCAATCAAGAATGGAAAGCGATGATCCAGGGAGAACAATCGATCACGTTTGCCGATTCAGCTGCATGCAGTCAATTCGGCCACCGGATATAATCGAAAGTGGCCATCGTGTACAGCGCTACGTCGCCACCCATGGCAACGGTATCCGGCCACCGGCGACCTGAGCGATACCCGGTGTCATCCGCGCCGAAGGCGTGTATGTAATTTGATCAAACAGAAACTAGAGAGTGGGAAAAGTGGGTGGTTGACCGCCCGCAACCCCAGGCGACACGTAGTTTCTGCGGGGAGTAGAATTCGGACAACACGCTTGAGACTCCGATAGAATTGCGTTCTCGTTATTTGGCTACTTTACGCAGAAACCCGCAAGATCAGCAGCAAGCACGCCCCATACGGCGACTATGCCGGGTCACACTCGCTCGGGACTTACAGCCATGACCGCGCTATCGCAGTTGAATTGTTTCTGGCATATTTCTCGCGAAGAGTTGCGCTCGCGTATCGGTATCAGTCTACCGACTCGCGCGCCCCAAGGGGGTTGCATCTCGAGAATTGCTGCCTCGTCTCAACTGCTGGAAGTCTTCTTACCGACTGATCGAATGAGCACGAATGTCTGGTCGTCTTGCGCGGGTGTGCTGCCTGCGTGACGGTCGATGTCTGCAAACAGGCGTTCTACAATACACTCCGCCGATTCGTGCTGGCTCGCATGAATCACTTCCCATATGCGATCGACTCCGTAATCTTCATCAGCGGAATTGCACTGATCAGTGATCCCATCGGAAAAAACGGCTATCCAATCGCCGATTGAAAGAGTGAGGTGAACCTCTGTGTGATGTCCTGATTTCTGGCCCTTCGGCATCTCCAAGCCAATGAGTGGACCTGGTTCCAGTTCACACGCTGTTCTTGCTCCATTATTCGAAACGAGGGGAATAGGGAAGCCGGCAGAGGCGATCCTTGCCTCGGCGGAAGCTGGTGACCAAGAGATCAGCAGCACCGTGAGGTACTTCGCATCGGTTGACGAGCCAGAAGTCGAATCGTCAAGAAGGGTCAGCAATTCACTCGGAGACTGATTCCCCGCTGCGAATCCTCTGAAAAATCCACCTGCGATCGCAGCGAAGAGCCCCGCAGCAGTTCCTTTTCCGCTGGCGTCGACAAATACTACGAGAGTGTCGTCCGAACGTTCGATGAAATCGTATAGGTCGCCGTTAATGGGCCGAAGAGCGCGGCTGCGGGCGGCGATTTCAAGACCAGCGATCGACGGCACGCTTCTGGGGAAAATTCCCCCTTGAAGCCTACTTGCTTCATCGACATCTGTTTGGAATGACTTGAACCAGCGTTCGAAAGCATTGTTCGCCACCTCTGTGAAAATGATCTGAAGATCGCGGCGTGGACCGGCCAGCAGTTTTGTGATTGCATTGTGGACGCATGTGACGGCCAAACCTTCCGCGAAGGACTCCAAAACATGGCGGCGATCGAGCATCTCTTCTAGAAAGCATGCCCCCAACTGATCGGCCAGCGACCCAAGCGCCGCTTCGTCTCCGCTTCGTGCTCGATCTACGATTTCACCAACTGGCAATTCCAGCATGGGATTGACCCTTCGCTGTCCAAGAGAGCTTAAGCTACATTGTACGAATGCGCAGAGCGCGGTGGTTCACCCAATGCACCATACGGGGCCTTGAGCGACGAAGCAAAATGCGGAGGGTCCATATCTTTTGAAAAAACAGGACAGCGCGGACATAATGAGAATAGAACCGTGCAAATCGAGGTTCTCGCCAATTGCGGTTAAGTTTCCTAGTATCATGGCGGTACCGTCTCATACTGGCCTCCTGCTACTGACAACGGTGCCCCGTTACGGGTCAGTCTTGTAACGCTCCAGCGTTGTTCATAGGGAAGGGGAAAGGGTCCGCTCGAATGAACCAAGACAGAAAAGCGTTCATTGAAGGGCTCCCAGCTCGAATGCGAGCTGGGGAGGAACGTGCGTTCCTGGACTTCGCAGAGGAGTTCCACGTTCTGTTTTATCGCTTCTTCATTTTGCGAGGTCTGCCTCCGGTTCATGCGGAGGACCTGACCTGCAATTGTATGACCGACATTCCCCTAAAGGTGATCACTGGAATGTATAGGGAACGGTCAGACGCGAACTTCGCAGCATGGGTGATGAGGTTAATGAAGGTAAGCGCATTCGACTGGTGGAGAAATCAGTACAAGCACCCAGTGGAGATCATTTCTGAGGATTTGGTCAGCCCCAGTTCCGAACTCGTACCTCCCGATCTGGCACACGTCGCTGCCGTGCAGGACGCTCTTCGGCAACTGCAACTGGCGCAACGCGAGGTCATAGAACTTCACGACCTTGGCGAATCACGCAATTACCAAGAAATCGGTGCAATTCTGGGTATAACCAAGGAAGCCGCACGGGTCCGGCACCATCGGGCAATGAAGGCCTTGGAGCGGATTCTCACGAATGACCCGAGGATTTCCTTGAGAGCGGACCCACCGAAGGAGGAAATGAGAACGTTATGACAAAATCTTTGGACAATGAGAATTTGGAGCATTTGGATGATGCTCCCGCGTGGCTGCGCGATGCTCTTGCTACAAAGCGAGTGTCTCCGCAGTTCAGTGAACGATGTCGCGAAGCCGCATTGGTGGCCTACAGCATGGCCGCAATGCGTAACTTGCGGACCGAGACCGGTCTGATTCCGGAAACACTTGAGCAATACGTCAAGGATCTCGCACGAGTCGCTGGCGTAAAGCTTGAGCCCGTCCTCCGTTGGCTTGGCCTTAAAAGCCTGGCGCATCCTGACGTGTCTCAAAGCCGTTCCTACGCACGGCTTGGAAAGGCGTTAGGGATGGACAAAGGCGATCTGATGCGGCATATCGCCGCAACCTTCAGCATTTCTGAAGGTGTCCCCATATTGGCCTTGGGTAAAACTGGCTGCGGCAAGATCGCAACTAGCAGCGCTGAGCTCCTTGATGAACTGGAAGCAAATCTAAGTTGGGAAACCAAACAAAAGCTTCACCTCATTCAGGACGAGATCGCCAAAGAATATGACTCCGATAACTAGTGGATCGGATCATGCGGAGCAAATCCTGCGCACCCTGCTCGCCCACCTTGCAAAGGGTTGGCGAGCCGGAAGCGCAAACTCTGTTCTCGACTTTCTGAGTCGTTGGCGAGACAAGGTGACTGTTTCGACGAAGGTGATCGAAACGCAGGACAACTTTCTGTACTTTACTGCGGACATGGGCAATATCCATCTGAATGGAACGGATGACGCTCATTGCCTGATTATGTCCGGGACAGACTTCGCCGAACCAAACCCATTCGATGATCTTTGGCACAAGATCAACGGCGCGGGACGACTTCTACTCATTCTTTGCCTGTCACGCGAGAGTTACAACTTTGTTGTACGCACGATTCCGAAAGAGAGAGCGGCGGTATTAGATCCTGACTTAATCTGCCCCATACTCCTTAGCAACGCTCCGCAGGAGAAACTAAAAGGTTGGTTTCGAACTCAGCTTTCAGTTCGCCGACTCACTCCGTTTAACATCAAGAATGGACTTGCCCCCATTTTTGAGACAAACGGTTAAGACTCAAAATCCAACGAATG
>VFSW01011566.1_pt1 | contig 12390 bp, 30 predicted proteins | sample 5358111 | NCBI WGS metagenome assembly VFSW01 (sample SAMN11554181, study PRJNA540505) | mine drainage metagenome | isolation source: sediment from site ElyBrook_90M | place: USA: Ely Copper Mine, Vershire, VT | collected 2017
GTCGGTCAGCAGCACACTTGCGCCCGGCCCGACCGGACCGGCCTTGCCCGGAGGCGCGATACGAGGCGCGACGTAGATGCTCACGGCGCCCTCCGGTCGGACACGACGGCGAGGGCGATGAGGTAGCCCGCCGCGACGATCAGCGCCAGAGGCGGGTAGATCATCGCCGCGCCCGTGACGATCAGGACGAACGCGGCTTCGGCGTAGCGGGTCACGATGTCGGTCATGCCACGCCTCCTACCCGCTGCCCGGCAAGCGAAGCCCACGGGTTGTCGTCGTCGACCATGAGCTCGGTCAGCGCCCACACCAGAGCGTCCATGCGGTCCGGGCTCTTCTCGCCCGGTACCCATGACGTCATCTGGTCCTCAAGCAACTCGAAGTCGCCCACGTGGTGGACGCGGCCCTGTTCGTAGAACGAGGCGATCGGCTCGGCGCGAGTCTGCTTGCCCCGACTCGCGGTGACGGCCTTGTAGCTGACACCCGGATCGATGCTGCGGATGACCTGCCCGACCATCTCGCCGCCGTTGTTCGTCTCGGCCACGATGCGATCGGCCTTGAGGTCGTGATACAGCGCGATTGCGTTCGCCGCCCATCTGCTGGGGGAAGCGCGCAGCGTCCTGTCGTGGAGCACGAAGGCGTGACCTTCCCAGTTCACGCCCGCGGCGATGATGCCGCATTCGTCCGCCGACTCGGTGCTGGTGGCCGATGGGTCGATGGCGACCACGACCCGCACCAGCGCGGGAATGACCGGCACCCGTAGCGCGTCGATGAGCGAGCGCTGCCACAACGCGTCCGGGACGTCGCTCAGGATCTCGCCTTCCAGCTCCTGACGGCCGAGGGTGGTGCCGCCGTACTTGGCATAGAGTTCCGAGAGCAGCACGGGATCGAGGTTCGCGGCGTTGTCGCTCGTCCGCAGGAGCGTCTTGTGAACGCCGGGATCGGCCATCAGCGCCAGTACCAGCGGGTGTCCGCGCTTGGGCGTTCCGGTGGCCACGATGCGCGCGGGCGACAGACGCACGGCGTAGCGGATCGACTCCTCCCACGCCTGCTTCCACTTGCGCCACAACCCCACTTCGTCGGCCCACAGGCCGCGCAGGTTCTTGCCCTGGATCGTCGGCGCGCCATCGTCCGCCCCGTCGCCGTAGATCACGCTGCCGTTGCGCAGGCGTGCCTGCGCCAGCGTCTGGTTGTAGCTCGCTACGTGACGACTCGCGCCGCGCTTGATCTCCGCGATGTTCGTGCCGAAGGCGTGCAGCAGCCCCGATGGCCCCTCCATGCACACGTCGCGTACCGCTGAGTCTGTAGGCGCCACGACGCCGTACTCGCCGGGCTCTGCCAAGGCCATCTCGGCGAGCGTGTTGCCGCCCGTCCACGTCTTGCCCGATCCTCGTCCGCCACGGACGTACCAGGTGCGCCACGACTCGGGTGGGAGCTGTTCGGGCCGGGCCTTCTCGCGCCACAACGGCTGCGCCGACTCCGTAGCACGCCGTCGCAGGGCGCGGGTCGCACCCAGAGCGAGCGCTTGGCGCGCCGTCTCGGGCGGAAGCTGCCAGAGCGCGCCGGTCACGTGTGGCCGTCCATGATGGCCTGCGCCTCAGCCAGTACCTCGTTGACATCCAGTCCAGACTCGGCCGCGATACGCTCGGCTTCCTTGCGAACGTCCAGCGTCATGTCCATCCGGTCACGACGTCCGAAGTCGGCATGCTGACGACGCTCCAACCACCATGCGGCGGCCTGCCAGTTGTTGCCGGCGGCGGCCTTGGCGACTTGGCCGAGGAACCGGAGCTCGGCATCGGACTCGGCCTTTGTAACGGCACCGGAGAATGCCGTGTCCACGCGCATCCATTCTGCCAGCGTGTCCTCATGGATCTCGGCTGCCCTAGCAGAGGCGCGACGGGTGTTCCCGACTCGCAGAGCGTTGAGGATCGCCAGTTCGCGCTCGGGACTGCGCTTGGTCGGCTGGCCTGGCTTGCGCGTCATCACGCCACCGCCTGAATGGTGGAGCGCGTCGGTCGCATTGCAGCGCCCTCAGTTCCCGGCTGGACGTCGGGCGCCTCCAGGCTGGTGCCCACGATCCGGTTGCGCCACGCCGTCGTCACCGGAACGTCGCCACGAGCATGACTAGGCCGTCTTGTTCTGATTAGGCTGACCCGCCGGGGTCTGCACGACGAACTTGTCGCCCGAGTTCAGGGTCGGCGGCTGGTTGGCGATCAGCAGGATCACCGAGCCGAAGGCGACGTTGACCCCAGCCACGATGCTTGAGTCGAGCGGCGTGCCCTGCGATGCGAGGACGAGCACCACCACGTTGAAGACGGCGGTGAACGCCCCGAGGATGAGGTTGGTCGGTCGTCCGAGGATCATTGGAGTCTCCTCTACTTTCCACGCTTGACGATCGCGGTCAGCCGCGCCGCGTAGCTCGTGAGCTTCGCTGCCTGCAACGCCGTCCTGGCCTTGATGGCCGAGAGCGTGGCGATCGCTCGCCGGAGCCTCGACTCCTCTGACTCGGGGATAGCCAGCGCCAATGCGAGGAGGCGGGCCATGTTCGCCTCGCGGACCTTGGCGCCCCATGGATCGGACGGCCGGTTGCCGGTATTGAGATCGCGGTGCGTGAGCACCGTCGAGCGGTTGACCGGCAGGCCGGTCGCGCGCGATGCGGCGGCGATCACCTGCGCCACCACGCTGTATTGCTCGGGTGTCCATTCCTGCCCCGAGACGGCGGTGCACTCGACCGTCTCCCATACGCCGTTGTTCGCGTTCGGCAGCGTCAAGAGCGCCATGACTCCCGCGTTCTTCGTGTCGGGCTTCGTCACGTCGCCCTGTCCCCACGCGACCTGGGTACGCGGGTCGAGCGTCCGGATGACAGTTCCATCGCGCCCGACGTACAGCGTCGCGGACGGGCCGCGACTGCCAGCGCGGTTGGCGTAGTGCGCCTGGTCGGCGGGCGGCGCGCTGTTGCCGGTGATGTGCACCACCGCGAGCACCACGGGCTTCCCTGCGCGTCGCGAGTATGCGTAGTTGGTGAGAGGCGTGACGATCATGCCGGCACCGCCATCCAACCGAGCGCACGATAGGCGCCGACCAACGAGTTCACGCCGAGCCGAGCGAAGACCCTAGCGAGGGCGTGATTGACTGCCGATCGGGCCACGCCGAGCTCGAGGGCCACGTTGTCGCGCGTCTCACCGTCCGAGAGGCGCACGAGGATGCGCGTCTCGTGCGCGGTGAGCGACCGCCGAAAGCCAACCGAACGACGGTCGCTCATTTGGTGCACCAGCCCGCGCTCATCATCGCTGCAGTCCGCCGAGCATCAGGGCGACCGCGAGGATCGAGACGACCGCGGACACGATCGATGTGCCAAAGGCGACCTTCATGAGCGCCAGCGCACCGTGCAGCTCCGATCGCCAGGTATCGAGCGAGTCGAGACGGCGGTCATGAGTGAGGACCATGTCGCGAATGGTCACGGCCACAGCGGCGTCCACGGCCGGACCAACGATGTCATGCGTCGGATAGGCGATGGGATCAGTGGGCACGTCAGTTCGTCCATGCGCGAGTCACGCGCCTGTGACCGTTGCGGCATCGGGCTTCACCGCGGCAGGAAAGCAGTGACGGCAGAGCGCCTCGAAGTCGGCCGCCTCGATGTTCTCGACGACCGCGTACGCACCGGACTGGTCCGAATTACAGCGCTCGTCGACGAGAAACCGCGCCCCGTCGCGGACGCGCTTGTGGACGCGACCGCTTGAGATGTCACGGGTGTAGACGATCTCGCCGTCAGTCATGGGGCACCTCAGGGAAGCGCCGCCCATATCGGAGGGCGGCAGGCCGGGCGGGCTAGCGCATCGACCAATCACATGAGGAATCTTGGGGTATCGCAGCCCGATTCCAATGTAGGCCGTTGGTTTACGTGGAACGCAGTCCGAGCGCGGCGACGGCCTGCGAGTTGGTCTCGACGCCGAGCCGTTGGCGGAGGGTCCTGAGCTGGTGTTTAAGCGTTCCCTCGGACAGCCCCAGCCGATGAGCTGCGGCCTTGATGGAACCGGCGTCGAGGTAGGTCCGAAGGGCGGCGATCTCGGCGACGGTGGGATCGGCCGCAGCGTTCACGCCCAGCTCACCTCGCCATCGTCCTCCTCGATCCAGCGCGCCGGGATGTCCGCCGCTCGGCGATGGAACGTCACGTACAGCGCCGCGACCGCGAGGAGCAGGAGCAGGACGCGGGTCATGGCATGCCACTTGACAGGTATGTTACACTTGCAGTAGCAAGCCGTAACAGGAGGCGGTCAATGGCGCGAGAATGGTTCGGGTTCCGGCGGGTCAGCGACTCGCCCGTATGGCACGGGTTCAGGACTGACCGACCCGGCTCCCCGTCACTCTGCGGGAGAGCAGAGTTCGGTCCAGAAGTGAGATACCGCGGCAAGGAGAAGGGCCGGAGTTGCGCGACCTGCGCCGCCAAATGGTCCAAGCGATACCCGCCGACCGAGCATCCCGAAGATGCGAGGCTCGACGGACTCGTCAGGCTGGCAGTCGGTGGGATGCTGTTTGGATGAAGCGATGCGTGGTCTGCGGCGCGTCGCTCCGTGAGAAGTCCCGTAGTGACCGCCGCACATGTTCGGCTCGGTGCCGGGTCGCCCTGTCGCGCCGCCTCGCTAGGAGAGACGCGCAACTCGCCCTGAACGCCTACCTGGCCGGTGAGAAAGTGGACGGTCCACTCTGGGACGCCTACCTCAAGGCGGCGGCGAAGGAGCGCAACTGAGGTCCTCTCAGAATGCACCGCAGCCGTCCCACACTTCGAATATCTCGTGGCGGTCCTCCCACCGTTCGGGACGTGCCGTATAGCGGCGTTCTCGGGTGGTCCGGTCATGAGCGCAGATCGGGCAATATTCGACCGTGACGAAGTACCAGCATTTCATCGGGGCGACTCCTCATAGATGAGGCCGCATCGGTCGCAGATGACCAGCGACGGAACACCACTCGGCGGTTGACAGAGATGGACCGCCCAGTGATGACGACAGAACATGACCCGGAGTCGTCGTCTCATCGCGGGTGCTTCTGGTTCATGTGCTTGCCGAGTAGCCGGACGGCCTTGCCGCAGATGGGGCAGGTGTGCTTTGGACGGCGGTCGGTCATGGGTGCTCCGCGACGATTTCGCCGCACTGATGGCAGCGACCGCAGTTGCACGCCGCGATATCGCAGCGGTGGTGCCAGTCGTGTTCGGGTGTCACAAGTCGGCGGGCAGCGTCGAAATCCTCTCTCGGAATAGCGACCCACTCACCCTCGAAAGAGGTCGTGGCGGGCCGACCGAGGACGAACGTGTCAGGGAAGATCAGGACGTTGCGTGGAAACCGCAGCGCCTCAGCGAGCGCCGTGGAGCGGGCGCGCTCGGCGTCGAGTTCGTCAGCTAGAACATCCATCTGGCCATAAACGCGCTTCGGTATCTCGCTCATGCAGACAGGGCAGGTGTACTCGCGGTGCGGCTCGTCTACGTCCCACGGGCGGTGGTAGGGCAGGCCAGCGACCAACGCCTCGGCTCGGTCCCGTTCACCGAGCAGGGCGAGGATGCGGTCGGGGCTGGCTGCGGCGATGTAGGCGGCGTCGGGGTTCGCCCTCGGGCCGCGAAGGACGGTCATGGCCGGGGCTCGCCATGTTCGGAGAACCAAGAGTCCGGCCCGTTCGGGTCAGTCCAAATCGTGTCCACGTCTGAACGGTCCGCAGGCAACGCATCGGCGAGTTCATCAGGTGTTCGCCGACCGCCGACCGTGTGTCTGCTCACCTGAAAGTTGATCCAATACGGCCGCCCCGGATACGTCTCCTCTACGAGCGCACGGTCCGCTTCGGCGTCATCCTTTAGTCGGTAGAGGCCGAGCTCAAACCAGCCTTCTTCGTCAGCATCGGCCTCTAGCCGCCAGATGTTGATCGACATATCAGTCAACCGCTCCTCTGCCTCCGTGAGTGCGGCGAGCAGGCGGGCTGCGTCACAGGGCCACGGGACTTCTTCGAGTTCGGGGTCCATGCAGTAGGCGCACCAGACCCCCGAGACGTAGTGGGTATCTCGGACATGCCGCTCTGCGATGGCGTCTCTCTCGGCTGGGGTCATGGTGTCCTCCTCAGTACGGTCAACGTGGCGTCGCACAAGCCCATCGAAGCGGGGACCGCGCAAATCTTCGTCCAGTCCCCGACGTACAGATCCGCGATGCGCCCGGCACGCTGCATAGCCCGATCAGGCCCGGCGTCGGTCGAGACGCGGGTGATGCAGCCGCCGGGTCCGCAGAGGCGCACGATCCAGCCCGGCCCCTTCGGGATGGCGAGATAGCCCGGCCCCTGGCTCGTCCCCATGTGGCTGACGATGCCCTCGAAGACGAGTTCCGCGAGGGTGTGTGCCGGCGTGGACGTCGGACTCGGTGTCCTACGGGGCCGTTCCGTCGAGGTTCGGCCCGCCGGCGTGAGGGAGCGCCCCGGCGCCGTGGTCGTAACTCTGTCGCTCTCGGGCGCCCCGCTCCGGCTTTCAGCCCGGTCCGACCGCGCCGAAGCATGGCCGCTAGCAGACTGAAAACCGGAGCTAGGCGTCCAGACGAACGGTGTCTCGCTCGCAGCGGATCGTGGGGCTAGCACGATGAGGGCGGTCAGGAGCGTGAGAGCGGCGAGACGCTTCACAGCGAGTCCCACTGATCTGCCGGCGCCAGCGCGAATCCGAGGTTCGGAAGTCGCGTCAGGTCGACACCCCAGCCGATCAGTGCGCTCGGGTGGGACGCGGCGGCCTGCCGCCGGTTATCTCTCAGCACTCCGCACTTGAGGCGTCCGCGAACCAACAGAACGGTCGTCGCGGTTCTCATGGCGAGCTGGAAGATGCGGGTGTCGGTGTGGGCCGGGATCAGCAGAACGACCTTCGACCCCGAAGCGCCCGCTTCGATACAGCGACGTACCCATCGCTCCCGAGCCTTGCCGTAGGGTGGGTTGACGAAGACCGTCTCGGCGTCCCAAGGCAAAGCCGCACCATCCATCGGCGGGCAGTAGAACCGCTCGGCTCGCATGGGGTTGTCGGGCAGCGTGCACGGATCGAGCCCGATCTTCCCGCCGAACAGATCACGGACCGGATCGAGAATGTAGGCCGGAGTCAACTGGACCTGCCGGGGATCAGACTCATCCCGATACCGAAGGTCGTTGTTGAACCGATGGGATGCCGTCATACCAGCCTCCACACCGCAAACCCGACGAGCGCCCAGAAGGCCAGCACGGCGGCGAGGGTGACGAGACAGCCCCAGTTCGGGCGAGTCACGATGCGACCTCGGCCCACGGCAGTTCGGACACGAGGTTGGTGCGCTTCCGCAGGTTGCAGGTCGGGCAGGCTGGACGCAGGTTCTCAGCGCAATGCAGGCCACCGCGGGCTATCGGAACGACATGATCCATGTGGACGTACCCCGGCTCACCACGTAGCGCGAGCCAGACCGGTGTGCCACACAGATAGCAGCGATGCTCGTTGGTCTGCCAGGAGAGCTGAACGGGTCCGATTGCTAGGCATGCCAAGTGATCGCAGAGCGCCGCCCCGCGTCGTATCGCGGTGGCTTCCATCCAGCGATCGCGGTGTGCAGCGTAGTAGGCAGCGAGATACGCCCGCTTCTCTTCCCGGTGCGCGGCGTCATAGGCAATCGCCTTCGCCAGAATCGCGGCGCGGTTGGCGGCCCTATAGGCGATGGCCCGCGCCCGCTTCTCGGCGGGGTGGGCGGCATCGTAAGCAGCTTGGTGGACCCGGTGATGCTCGCGCTGCACTGGGGTGAAGATCTGCTTGCGATACTTCATCGGAGCGCTCGCTCAATCAGCGCCAGCGCCGCGCCGGACTCCACCATCGAAGGCGTGACTCGCAGGACGCGGTAGCCAGCGAGCGCCGCCGCGTTGGCCTTTTCGATATCCGCCGCATACCCGGAGCCGGTGACGTGGCGGCCGCCTGACCACGTTCCACCGTCGACCTCCAGGGCGAGACGGGTCGTCGGCCAAGCGAAGTCAAACCGCCACTTTCGATCCGCGTGGAACCGATATTCCCGCATGAACGGGATCCCCATGGCGCGGAGTTGGAAGGCCAACGCCTCCTCGGCGTCGCTCATCCGGCGGCCTCATTCCACGCGGCGAGGACGGGCATCGCCCAGCACTCTTTCTCGTTGGCATCACACCCGTTGCACCATGAACCAATCAGCTCATTCCCGATCCCGTGCATGGGTTCGACCGGATGCTGCATCTGGAGCATCTGAGCCATCGCGTCTCCGGCAGCGAGGAGGGCTCGGCGATCGAGGGACGGGCTCTCGGAGTCGGGCGATTGCCGGTAGTCCTTCCATGCGGAGTCACGTTCGCGGATCGTCATGCCGTCACGCCCTCCAATCGCGCCACGAGATCGACGAGCAACGGTCGCCACGTCCCAGCTGCCTCGGTCTTCATGCGGTGGTGCAGCGTGCAGAGCGAGGCCAGATTCGTGGGGATGGACTTCCCCCGGTAACTCGTCCCGCCGTTGAGGATGTGGTCCAGCTCGACCCACCCGTCACACGGCCCCGGCATACCCACCGAGGGACCCAAACACCCATAGTCGTCGCGGAGCCGGACGTGTTCGTACATCTCGGGGGTGACCGGATCCCGGACGGCGCCTCTCATGCCGGGGCCACTTCGGGGGTCGGTCCCCACGACTCGTCCCATGCCCCGGTAAAGCGGTACTGCTCTTCGCGTCGCTTCCAGATGTCCTCATTGACCCGTCGGTTGCGGACCTCGGCACGCTCGGCGGCGTCGACCGATTGGAGGGATGGGAGGATCGGACGCTTCGAGGCGTCGAGCTGGTCGATGGCCCCGAACAGGAGCCCCTTCACGTCGCCGTTCGGGACTCCCGCTGCCGAGAGGCGATCCAGGGTGGCGAGCAGTTCGTCGGGATCGTGACGTTCGCAGGCTGTGACGAGTTTCTGGTGGTAGCCGTTGCCGGGACGGACGTAGCACCCGTGGGCGTTGAGCCATTGGAGCACCGGAAACTCGGGTTCCGAGTCGCGCGCGTTCTCGGGCTCATCAGAGCCGCTAATGCCTACGCCAACGCCAACGCTAGAGCGTATAGCGGCCGGTGACGGTTCAGTTACGGTGAGAGTTACGGAGCCCGTTACGGTTGCGTTACGGTGCCGGTTACGGAGCCGAGCCATCCGGTCCCCGACGGTCAGGTCGCCCTCCTGCCATTCATCCCAGCCGTCGACATAGACAGCACCATCGTCTCGGACGACTAGATCGCCCTCGGTCAGCAGATGGTCGATCTGCCGGACGTAGGCGACTGGCAGAGCCCCACGGAGCGCGGTCATGGACCGGAAGGAACCGCGCCGGGTCTGGCGTCCGGCGAGGAGCTGTACCTTGAGGAACGCCCCGAACTGGGCCGGGGTGTAGTGGCTCTTTCGCTCGTCCATGAGCGGGTCGACGCGGTGGTACGCCCTCATCGAACGGCCGTTCGGTTCTCGTGGAACCGGCAGACGGGTCGAGGGGTGATAGTCGGGCATTCTCCGACCACACAGCGCCCACGCTTGCCCGGATGACGAGCGATGTAGCGGCGCACCGTCCGCAGGCTGATCCTGTACTTCTCCGCGAGCGCAAGCCCGCTCATGCCTCGTATGTACCCGTGGATGAGTTCCGACGCTTCCCAGTCGGCCAGGCTTAGACTCATGCTGACGCTCCCAGTGATTCGTGGCCTAGACAACCTGAATCATCGGGAGCGTCACATCGCTTGGAAAGGGGTTTACCCACTAACTCGTTCATGCCCGCCGGGGTGTACGCCTGGTCCCGGTAGAGGTACAGGCCGTCTACGATGCGAACTGTTGCGGTGGCACGGGGGCGGCTCATCGTTCGTATCCGTGACACTGGCAGACACAGTCGAGATGGCGACCCAACGCACGACGGTCCGACCGACACTGGAGGCTATGACCATGCTCCGAAGTCCCCGACCCGGCTGATGCAAGGCTGAACAGCGAAGGTCGGGAGCACGGTCGGCCCTCGCCCCACGGCTTGGAGGCGGGAAGCGGCGGGTGGGTTGCGAGGGGTGAGCCGCATTCGCACGTCTTGGCGGCCTCTAGTTCGTCCCATGACAGCGTGGCGGCCTGAGCGGGGGTCACGGCCGACACCCGGCGCAGTCGGTCCTCTGTGGGGCCGGAGGATGAATCGAGCAATCCGGGTCGGCGGTGGGACAGATCGCGCGGGTGCCGAAGGCGATTCGGACGCCGCACCTCGTCCACAAGATGCGCGAGTCCGCGTCGATTCGGTCGGCGCGGTGGCGAAGGCCGGTCGCCAGTTCTGTGATGGTCACGAGACGAGCAACCGTTCGGAGCCGTCGATGCTCAACTGACTCGGCCCCGTGACGAGGTGCTACCGCCACACTCCGCGTCCGACGCGCTTGGCTTCGATGCGGTGGCCCTGCGCCCGGAGATCCGAGATTCGCCCAGGCGAGTTGAGGCAGCGGAGGTCGACGGCGATCTCCCACGAGGTTGCGCCATCCGCGCCGCGTTCCCGGAGCAGCGCGAGGATGCGGTCGGCCTGGGTCATGCCGGGATGTCCGCCGCGCCGAACATGGGGAAGTCGTCCACCGTCGGAGCGGCCTCTACCATCGGCAGGTCCAGCCCCGCGCCCGTCAGCCGGGTCAGCGCGAGCACCTGATAGACGACGGTGTGCGGCTTCTCGTCCGGAGCGGCCTGTGGTGTGAACGACTCATCGTCGATGGTGCCCCAGCACGTCACCCGCTGGCCCACCAGCGCGTCGCGGTGCATGGAGAGTTGCTCGGCGAGGATGCCGGTGCAGACGACCTTTATCCCGCCGTTGGGCGAGATGAGCCGGAAGCCCAGCAGCCACCCGTCGGGCGTCTCGCGCAACTCGAAGTCCGTCTTGGCGCTAGGCTTGCCGACCTCGATGGTGCCGACCAGCCCGTCGGGGGACACACGAGGCGATGCGTTCAGGTCAGCCAGCGCAGCCGCAGTCGAGCCGGCAGGTGGACGCTTCGTCTCCCCGCCCTTGGCCGCGATCTCATTGGCCGACGCGATGCTCCGGTCGATGAGGATGCCCAGCGACGCGATCGCCCGGCCCCACGCGCTCGTCTCGGTGTTCTCCAGTTCGCTGCCCTTGGTGTAGGAAGTGGTCCCGGGGAGTTCCATCCATGACCAGCCCACGCCCGGCAGTGGGTCGTCGGGCGTCCGGTATGCGAGCCCCTGGACCATGACCCGAGGCTTGCCGTCGGGTTCATTCGAGAGCCGGACCTCCCCGGTCACCAGTCGCCCCGCGCCGTACATCTCGTAGAAGATGGCGATCCGCTCGCGAACCTCTACGTAGTCGCCGAGGTCGAAGCCCTTCTTGTCACTCACGGTTGACCTCCCATGTCCTGATGCCGTCCTCGTCCGGCTCGGACAGTTCCATCGGTAGGTCGCAGTCGGCGCAGCGCGTGACGTAGACGTGCGCGGCAGCGCCCCCGACAATGCCGTCGGCGATGTCGTCCGTCTCGGGTTCGTGGTTGCCCTCCAGGCAGTGGCGGCAGACCCCATCGGGGTCGAGCTCGCCGGGGTACTGCTCGCGATGGCAGTCGATGCACTCGGGGAGACCGGTGGCGGTCGTCATAGCGGTCGGACCAGTTGGCCGCACCATTCGCAGGGGCGGACGCCGACCGAGCCGTCTTCCTCGACTTCGAGCCCCTCGTTCTCGGCGCAGTCGGGGCAGAGGAGCTCGCCGTCCACGAGGCGCATGACCGGCAGCGCGTCGATGGCGGCCTCGGTCGTCGGCTGGACAAAGACGGGCGCGGTCATCGGACCAACTCTCCGGACCATGTGTCGATGAGGTCCTTGCGATATGTCTCGATGCGGTCCGCTTCGGCCTTGGCTTCGTCGATGGGGTCGGGCGGTTCGATGCGGTCACCGGGCCTAGCCCAGTCCTCGATCTGCATTGCCACGGCGCGCAGGCGGTCGGCGAAGACCATCGGGTCACCCGTGGGGCTGATTATTGCCTTGACCTTGGCCCCATCCCCGAAGGCGACGCTTGGGTAGCCGTCCCCGTGGAACTCGACGGTCGGCTCCGGGACGAGGATGTGGATGTTCGCGTAACTGCTCATGATTCGCTCCCCGTTCTGTGCGGGCCGAGCGGCCCGGAGAGGTGGTCGGGTCACAAGGCCGGGCGCGAAGCACTCCCCGACCACCTCACCTAGACGCTCGGACTACCGATCTCCATAGATGGCGCGCTGTTCGCTCTCGGTGATGACCGGCTCCCGAAACCCCTTGCACGGGCAGCCTTTCGACCCGGCCGCTGAGTGGACGTAGGCGATGCAGGCGCGGCGGTGGAAGTACCGGGTGTGGCCGCAGGTGCAGCGGTCAGTGCTGGTCATCGGGCCGCTCGGTTGCGCTTACAGGTGGGGCCACACACATG
>VFSW01011567.1_pt1 | contig 12389 bp, 10 predicted proteins | sample 5358111 | NCBI WGS metagenome assembly VFSW01 (sample SAMN11554181, study PRJNA540505) | mine drainage metagenome | isolation source: sediment from site ElyBrook_90M | place: USA: Ely Copper Mine, Vershire, VT | collected 2017
GTTGCTGACCGCCGGAGAGTTCGCGGTAGGGCAGGGCGGAGCGATGTTCCATGCCGACGCGCCGCAGACAGTTGCGGGCGATGTCGTAATCCTCGCGGCGCGGGCGGCGCATCGTCCCGATCATGCCAAAGCGGCCCATCACGGCGACTTCGAGCGAGGAAAGCGGGAAGTGCGAATCGAGCCGTTCGCGCTGGGTGACGTAGCCGACGCGGAGCGGGACGCCGTTGCGCGGGATCATCTCGATGACGCCGGCGAGGGGCGTGAGGAGTCCGAGCAAGGCCTTGAGCAAGGTGGTTTTACCGGAGCCGTTGGGGCCCATCACGCCCATGAAGTCGCCGCGTTCGATGGCGAAGTTGAGGTTCCGCAGGATTACGCGATGGCCGTAACCGAGCGTCACGCCGCGCACGTTTAACAGTTTATTTTCCATTGGTGCCCAAGGCCTTGACGAATTGCGCGACGATGAAGTCGATGGTGGAGATGTAGTCCTTTTGATCGGGAGTGCCGCCGACGTCGATATAGAGATTGAGGTATGGGATGCCGGCCTGCTTCGAGATCAGCTGGGCGACGGAAACGTCATAGTAGGGCTCGGTGACGAGCAACTTGACGCCCTTGGCCGTACAGTCGCGGATGACTTCCTCGATGCGCGCGGGCGACGGCGGAAAGCCGGGCTTGCTCTCGATCGCCTCGGGAATTTCGAGCTTGAACGCGCGCGCGAAGTAATCCCACGACTCGTGATAGGGGATGAATTTCGTGCCGGCGAACGGCGCCATCGCGGCGGTCCAGCGTTTTTCTGCGGCCGTCAATTGCGCCTCGAAGGTCGCGAGATTCTGCGTGAAGTATTCCTTGTCGGGCGCATCGACGTACACCAACGCATTGCAGATGTTGCGGGCCATCTGGCGTCCCGACTCGGGATCGAGCTGGTAGTGAGGATTGCCGAAGGGATGGATGTCGCCGAAGCTGTAGTCGACACGGCCTTGCGGCACGTCGAGCAGCGCGATGCCGGGCGAGACCTGGGCCTTCACCAGTTCGGAATTGTTGGCCTCGGTGACGAGGTCGCGGGCCCAATCCTCGAGCCCGAGGCCGATCTGAATAAAGAGTTTGGCCTGGTGAATTTTGAACAGATCGCTCGGGCGCGGCGAGTAGAGGTCCGGGTTGAAGCCGTCGGGCACGAGCGACTGGACTTCGATCTTGTCCCCGCCAATCGCGGAGGCGAGCGAAGCGAGATCGGTGGTGGTGGTAACTACCTTGATGGTGGCGGCAGGCGCGCTGCGGGGCGCGGCCGCTACGATCAGGATTACCAAGAGCGAGAAGATGAGATGGTATTTCGGGCGCATCGGTTTCCTAGTCCAGCGGTTTGAGGTTGCCCAGGGCGAAAGTGGCCTGGAGGAAAAATTGGTTGGACACCCGCTCGGGCCCGCTCGGAGTCGTATGGGTGTATTGAGCGCGAAAACGCATGTTGTCCGAAAGGAACCAGGTAAGGGCCGGCGACAGGCCGACCTCGGTGCCGCTCGGGACATCGGGGCGATCGACGACATCGACGAGAAAGCCGGCGTGGTAGCGCAGCCAGAAGTTGTAATCGAGCAAAGAATAGACGCCGCGCTTAAGACCGTGATTGCCGACGCCTTGCTGCTCGGCTAGCAGACCCTCGGCATCCAGGGTCCAGATGTGGCGCTGGTCGGGCGCGTACTGCACTTGCACGAACGGGTCGCCGTAGTAAGCCTGGCCGCCGGGACCCGGCCCAGCGGCGAAGCTGCCGCCCGCGGTGAGGTAGCCGGAGCTCAAGAGGTCGTGCGTATAGCTCAGCGTCCCCATGTAGGCGAAGTCGTAGTTGTTGCCGTTATGGCGATCGAAGGCGAGAGTGTTCAACCCGCTCAGCACGTTGAGATCGAGCTTGATGGGCGCCTCCCACGGATTGGGCACGTACGCCGAGACGTTGACGCCCGGCTCGACGAAGCCGTCCTGGGTGATGTAACGCGCGAGGGCCTCGGGCCGATTGACGATGGGTAGCTGGAAGGTATCGGTCTGATTGAGGAGGCCGAAGACCGCGCGGAACTGTCCCGCGCGAACCTGGATGTTGTAGGGCAGTTTGTTGAAAGTGACGAACGCTTCCTCGATATTGAACGACCCGTTATTGGGCTTGTCGATCGAAATTTGCGCGTTGGTGTAGGGGTCGATGGGCGAGAACAGGATGATCTGGGTATCGCGGACGTTGAACTTGTCGGCGGACGGGTCGTAGCGCGGATCGCCCTTGTGGAAATCGCTCTGCTGCAAGGCAAAGTCGCCGACCGCACCGATATCGGGAATGAAAATTTTGGGCACGCCCTGCACGCTCGGGATGATCACCCCTTCGCGATTGGGAGCGCCGGCGTCAGCGGTCGCACCCATGGTGGGCGCCTGCGGTCCGGTGACGGGGCCGGGCAGCAGGGATTTCAAGGCCGATCCGAGAGACTGGCCGGAGGATGATTCGAGCGGTACGCCGGCGGGCGTAATGCCAGGCGGGACCGCATTAGCGGAGGGCGTCGAGGCGTTCGCAACGGCCGCGGTCGAGACGGCGGTCGGATTCGCCGCGGCCGTCGAATTGCCGGCGGCCTGTTGAGTTTTATTTGAAGCGGCGACTTGGCCTTCCAAGGCCTCCATGCGCTTTTCCATCACCGACATTTGCGAGCGCATCGCGCGCAATTCGCGGCGTAACTCAGCGTTCGATTCGCCGGCTTTCGCGGTCGAGTCACCGGCGGCAGCGGAGGAGGCCGCGATCGTCAGCATCGAGACCGTCGCCAGCATCGCCAATACGAAGTTTCGCATCGCCATGTAATTCCCTCATGCGGGGTCGCGGTGCGTGCTATGCGCAATCCAATCCATGCGCGGCGGGACGTGCGCATGGCGGGCGCCACGCGGCCGATCAGACAAAATTCGAGATGTCAGTGGGGAACGGTCAGACGATAGCGGCAGGCGGGGCGCGGGTCTGACACGAGGCGTGCGAATCTGCGCTGCGAGGCCGCGCAAGCGCGGCAGACAAGAGGCGAATTTCTATGTGCGGACGCTCGAGCGCGGGCGTCGCGGCCGGATTGAGCGGTGCATGAAAGGCGAGAATACACAGCGCGCAGAGGCCGTCGTCGGCGACGACTTGGGTTTGCCCATTGAGTTGGCGAGTCGGGTTGCCCTGATGAAAATGGGAGATGGCGAGAAACTGGGCGGCGAGAATCAGGACGGCGCCGAAGAGCGCAATAGACTTTGCGCCACATCGAATCGACCTCCCGATTCCTCGCCGCCTCGAAACCATCAATCAATAAATAGCATCGCGACGGCGCTCAGACGATACCCTCCTGCTTGAGCTGATCCAGATCGGATGCGGACAGCCCGAGCATATCGCCGTAAACCTCGCCGTTATGCTGGCCGAGCAGGGGCGCGGCTTTGACCTCGGCGGGAGAATCCTCGAGTTTTATCGGACACCCGGGCATCGTGAACTTGCCACGCACCGGATGATCGACGGTGACGATCATGCCGCGCTCCTTCATGTGGGGATCGTTGAGCAATTCGACGCTGTCGAGGATGGCGCCGCAGGGGACGCCGGCTTCCCCCATCAACTGCATCACCTCGCGCTTGCCGCGCTGGCTGGTCCACGCCTCGATGATTTGGGTGAGATCTTCGATGTACTTGACGCGCTCGCGGCGATCCTTGAAGCGCGGATCTTCGGGGACTTCGGGGCGGCCGATGACCTTGCACAAGGCCTGAAACATCTCGGGCGTGGTGCACAACATATAAACGTAATCGTTGGGACCGCCGGGCGAACACTTAAAGATGTCGCCGATGGCGCCGCCCGTGAGGCGATTGCCGGCGCGCGGGGTGGGCTCGTTGGTGATGTAGGTGCCCATCATCGGGACGCGCACGAAGTTGAAGACGGCTTCCTGCATCGCGACTTCGACCTTCTGGCCCTTGCCGGTGCGTTCGCGCTGGATGTAGGCGGCGAGCACGCCCGCGGCCGCATGGATGCCGGTGCCGGTATCGCCGATGGTCGGGCCGGGCTTGAGCGGGGGCGAGCCGGGGAAGCCGGTCAGGGACATCGCGCCGCCGGCGGCCTGCGCGATCATGTCGAAGCTCTTGAACTTGCTATTCGGGCCGTAGGTGCCGAAGCCCTTGATGGTCAGATAAATCAAGCGCGGATTGATTTCGCGGAGACGATCGTAGCCGAGGCCCCAGCTCTCGAGCGTGCCGAGCGAATAGTTCTCAGCGAGGATATCGACCTGTTTGATGAGGTCGATGAAAAGCTGCTGGCCGCGCTCGGACTTGAGGTTGAGGTTGATGCTGCGCTTGTTGGCGTTGAGCAGCATGAAGTAGTGGGAATCGACGCCGGGTTTTTCGGTGAGCAGCCAGCGGCCCTGCTCGCCCATCTTGGGCGGCTCGACCTTGATGACGTTCGCGCCAAGCCACGCCAGCATCTCGGTACACGAGGTGCCGGCCTCGAACTGCGTGAGGTCCAGGACTTTAACTCCAGCCAACGCTTTTTCCATTGAGATCCTCCCGAGCGGTATGCCGCAAGTTGCGCGATCGTCGCGCGCGCACGAAATCAGGTCGGTGACGGTGCTTAGGTGCTGGCATTGGTTCTAGCGCCGATACCCGATTGCGGCAAGGCGTTGGAGCGTCGCCGGCGTCGATTGGAGAAGGCGGAGAAGCGCGGAAGGGCGCCAGCCGCTTAAGTGGAGCGGCCGGCTCTGCTAGATTCCATCGGAGTGCGCAGTTGCCAAGCGCGCGAGCGAGCATGCCCGATACGTTGAGCAAACTTTCGTCGATTCGCGAGGAACTGAATCATCTGTTTCTCGAGCGCACCGATCTGATCGACGGGGCGCTGTGCGCGCTGCTGTCGGCGAGCCATATCCTGGTGATCGGGCCGCCGGGGACGGCGAAATCGATGCTCGCGGATGAACTGTGCCGGCGAATCGAGGGCGCGGATTATTTCCAGTGGCTGTTGACGAAGTTCACGACGCCGGAGGAGATTTTCGGCGCGGTGAGTCTGAAGGGCCTGGAGCAGGACGACTACCGGCGGGTGACGGATCACAAGCTGCCCGAGGCGCACATCGCATTCCTGGACGAAATCTTCAAGGCGAACTCGTCGATCCTCAATGCGCTGCTGACGGTGATCAACGAACGGGTGTTTCACAACGGCCGCGAACGCGTCGTCGTCCCGCTTATCACGATGTTCGGGGCGTCGAACGAGCTGCCCGACGAAGAAGAACTGACGGCGCTGTTCGACCGCTTCATGCTGCGCTTCATGGTCGATTACATCGGCGAGGACTTCCGGTTCCTGAAGATGATCGAGGGCGTCGCGGCGGGCGAGCGCACCACGATCACGTTCGCGGAGTTGGAGGAGATTCGCGCGAGGGCGGCGTCGGTCATACTGCCGGGGAGTATCCTGAGATCGATTGCGGAACTGCGGCGGGCGCTCGCTAGCCAACAGATAATCGTCTCGGATCGGCGGTGGCGGAACTCGCTGGCAATCCTGCGCGCACACGCATTGATCTGCGGACGGACGACGGTGACGGAAGACGATCTGACGTTTCTCGAGCACGTGCTGTGGAAGGATCCCGAGGAACTGCCGAAGGTGCGCGACGCGATTCGGCGGATGGTGAAGGGCTTCGAGGACGAGGCGCGCGAACTGTTGATTCAGGGGCAGGAGTTACGGGAGTACGTCGATCGCGGATGGGAGAGCGACGAGATGCGCAAGCGGGCGACGATCGAGGCGCATACGAAGCTGGCGAACATCCTGGCGAAGTTCGAGAACCTGGTGCGCGACGCGGCGGACAACGGGCGGGACACCGACGGCATCGAAGCGATGCGCATCAAGGTGAAAGCGATTCAGCAATCGATACTGCGCACCGCGGCGTGATCGATGCGGTCGCAGAGCGATGATCGGGGCGCGGTGAAAGGCAGTCGTGCCGGCTGAAGAATCGACGCCGGCGATCGTGTTGCGCGCGCGCGACTACGCGGAGTCCGATCGCATCGTGACGCTGCTGACGCGGGAATTCGGCAAGCTGAGCGGCATCGCGAAGGGCGCCAAGGCCTCGCGGCGGCGCTTCGAGCGCAAGCTGGAGCCGTTCTCGCAGGTCAAACTGTTCTTTCGCCGACGCCCGCACGGGCAGTTGGTATTCATCACGCGCGCCGAGCCGGGCGATTCGATGCCGGCGGTGATCGAGGACGACCTGACGAAGATCGCGCTCGGCAGCTACATGCTCGAACTGGCCGACGCGCTGACGTCCGAGGAGGCGGAAGCGGTCGATGCGTATCATGTCCTCGCGCGCGCGCTGGAGACGCTTGGCAGTGGCGCGGCAAGCCTCGCGATGCGTCAATCTTACGAGCTGAATATGTTGCGGGCGGCGGGCTTCGGTCTGGAATTCGCGCGATGCCGAATTTGCGCGGAGGTCGAAAACGGTACGGTGCGCGAGACGAGCGGTGCGGTGTATTTCGTGGTTTCGCGCGGCGGCATCGTCTGCGCGCGATGTCGTCCGCATGCGCCGGAGGGGGCAGTGCGGCTCGCCGCCGCCAACGCCGGAGCACTCGCCGCGCTCGCCGCAGCGCCGATCGAAGATGCGGCGGTGCTCGCTCATGCAGGCAGTGACGGCGCGCTCGCGATCGCGCGGTTTCTCGCCTCGATCCTCGATCGTAAGCTGCGTTCGGTAGAATCCCTCCATTCGTTATTGTAAGCGCGACGCTTGAACGCGCGCACGGACGGTCGGAAAGCAGTGGTCGAGGAGCGCGGAACTATATTTTTTTCTGAAACCTCAACGAGGTTTCAGACTTCCCATTGGGTAAGGTCATCGATTGGCGCTCGCTACGCTCGGGTTGGCGGCTGAGTCATGCGATTGCTGCCCCTTCGTATAATAAGAGAGCGCGCGATTATTCTTCGGGGAGGATTTGCGGCGGATGCAAACGGTCGGGCTCGTGCTCGATTAAAATGATGCCGCAATTTGGCGGCAGATGCGCGGCCTCCCAGCTTCCGGTCAGGTGGGCCCACATCGAGAGCATCACGCCGCCGTGGCTGACGACGACCAACTCATGATCGGGGTAGCGGTGGCGGGTCTCCTCGATCGCGACGATCACGCGCTTGCGCACGTCCTCGTAACTTTCGCCCCCTTCCGGTCGCCAGAGCCATCCGCGCTTGGGGTCGTAGCCCGAATCCTGTCCCGCCAGATCGCGGAGCAGGTCATATGATTGGCCCTTGAGCACGCCGAGATCGCGCTCGTGCAGGTCATGCACAACTTCGATCGGCAGGCCGAGTTCGGCAGCGATAATATCGCTGGTCTGGCGCGCGCGCCGGTAGGGGCTGGAGATTATCATGTGCGGATTGAAGCGCTTGGCGATGCGCTGTGCGGCCTCGCGGGCCTGCCGGCGTCCCAGGTCGGTCAAGGGAACTTCGGGCGAAATCGTGAAGCGGCGATCGCGATTGCCTTCGCTCTCACCGTGCCGAACCATAATCAACTTGCCCATTGCCAAAGTACGCTTAGTCGCAAACGCAGGTCGAACAATTCTGCAGGTATGTGTCTGCTGAGGGATTGAGCGCGCCGGGCAACGTCGAAGTCAGCAGGGCTGCGGCCCCGGGGACGTTTGCGCCGGGCAAGGTCGGCACCGACGTGGTGACCACGCTGCGTGCGGTCTGCGTCTGCGGCGGCGGTTCGCGATTGCGATTATAGGCGAGGCACGCGCCCACCGCCGACTGTCGTGCGGCGAAGTAACTGGGCGCTGGAACCGCGCCCATCCAGTTCGTGCCACTGCCGGGTCCGGAGCAGCTGCAATTGAAGGCGCGCACCGCAGGCGTGGGAGTGGCCAGCGCCAGAGTCGGCACCGGCGCGAGAATCGGAGCGATCGCGGTGGTGACGGGAGCGGGCAATTGCGCCGGTGCGGCCGGTGGTGGAACCGGGGCGATCAGCGGATTGGGTGCAGATTGCGCCCAGAGCGGCGCAATCGCGCGCGGCCATCCGAGCGCCAGCGTGTAGATCTCGAAGATCACCGAAAAATAAAAAAAAATAACCATACGCATCACCTGACGCGCCTGCTTTCGATTATTTGGATCTGATCGGTACATTCGGTAGAGCATACTGGAGCCTTTGGCTATAATCGCGCGATTGACGCGTTGCAAGCGCCGCTCTCGGCGCGCGCGTTCGCACTATGGCTTTTGGTTTGGCCGGTTTCTTCGTTGCCAAGTTTGCGCTACACACTTCGGGCGATGAAGTTCCGCTTCCTGCCAGCGGTCCGGTGATGCAAGGAGGCCCCGTCGAGATGCAACGTTTTACATATGCCATGCCTGCGCTGATGGCCTGGATAATATTTTTTGCGATGGCGCGGCCGGTCGCGGCTCAGTACACCGGGTCGTCCAAGTACGGCGCGACCGGGGTGCAAGCGCCTTCGCTGAGCGGTCAGAACGCACCCGCGAACATCCCGCAGGGCGAGATGGCTTTGCCGCAGGTCAGCGTCCCGGCCAGTGCCGCGAATCAGTTCGAGCACAATCCGATTCTCTCGATTCCGAGTGAGTTCGGCCGCCAGTGGTCGCCGGCGAATGAACTGGCGCCGGAAAACCTGATCAGCGAAAGATATCTGCGCTCGATCGACAACACGGCGCGCAAGGTCACGCTCAAAGAAGCCATCTATATCGCGATCAATAATAATCCCGCGCTGAAGGCGACTGAACTCGATCCGATCGCGGCAACCGAGGCGGTGCGCGGAGCCAATGCCGCTTTCGATCCCGATCTGACGGCGCAGCTCGATGTCGAGAAGTCGGTCACTCCGGTAACTTCGCCATTTCAGACGCTGAACAGCAGTTCGTTCACGCAGAAATTTTACGACTGGAATTTCGGCATCGACAAGGTTTCGTCAGTTACCAATGGCAGCTTTTCGGTTACGTTCGACAACAATCGGACGCTGACCAACTCGAGCTTTTCCGGCGTCAACCCGCTCTATCAACCCACGCTCGAAGCTTCGCTGGTGCAGCCGTTATTGCGCAACTTCGGCTGGGGTTTCGCGACGCTTAATGTGCGACTGTCGGAGTCGGCGCAACGCGGCGCGCAATGGAACTACGGCAGCTCGCTCAACCAATTCGTCGAGCGCATCGGGATGGATTACTGGGCCGTGGTGGGGGCCGCGGAAAACCTGGAAGTGACGGAATCGGCGCTCAAGTTCAATTCCGACCTGGTGCGCATCAACCGGATCAGCGTGCGGGTCGGTACACTCGCACCGATCGATCTGCAGGAGGCGCAATCCGCCGCCGCGACCGCGGAGGCCAACGTTTACGCGGCCGAGGCCGCGCTCAAGAGTTCTCGGGCGCAACTTCGTCAGGACGTGATGCTCAATCCGGCGGGAACCTTCCTGCCCGAGAATATCGAGCCGGCCGACGCGCCGAATCCGTCGGCCGAGATCCGGGATACCGAGGAAACCGCACTCGAGGCGATGGTCGAATATAGCCCCCAGTTGGGTGGTCTGCGCGAAGCCATACGCACGTCATTGCTGCAGGTAAAGTTCCAGGAGAATCAGACCCTGCCGCAACTTAATATTGGCACGCAGTTCGGTGTGACCGAGGTCGCCGGCGTCACCCCGTGTATCGGGAAATTTAGCTCCACCGGAAGCTCAAATTGCGTGGTCCCAGGTAGCATCCCCCCTAATAATAAGGGCATCAGGTTGCCCTTTGGCGGGGGCTACGGCGACGCGGTCGACCAAATGCTCAATGCAAAGTTCTACAACTACGCCGCGGTTATCAGTTTCGAGATGCCGCTGGATAACGCCGCCGCGAAGGCCGCACTGGCGCAGGCCCGGGTGAGCTACGAGCAGGCCCGTCTGCAGTATCGCGCGACGCTCTCGCAATCGATCACCGCAGTCGAGAGCGCGCTGGCCAATCTTCACGCCGACGTTCAGCGCGCCCAGGCGACCAAGGAGGCGGTTTTCTTCGCGGAAAAGTCGTTGCGAGACGAACAGGTCCGCTTTCGCGTGGGCATGGCGACGACGCACGATTTGCTTCAGTTCCAGAGCGAGCTGGTGACCGCGCAGGGCAACGAAGTCTCGACCGATATCGATCTCGAGAATGCGCGTCTGGCGTTATGGTACGCCGAGGGCACGCTGCTGCGGACCTTCAGTATCGATTTTCAGGTGCAGGATCCGCGCGAACATCCCTGGTACGCGAGCTTTTAGGTCGCATCACTACACGCCCGCCCCGATAACTGTTTAGAGGCGTCGAAGAAGAACTTTCGCGATGGCGTATCTGTGGGTGGCGATAGGAGGAGCCCTGGGCAGCATGGCTCGCTATGGGGTTAGCGGGCTGGTCAGCGCGATGGCCGGCGGCGTGTTTCCGTACGGCACGTTGGTCGTCAACGTCACCGGCGCGATACTGATCGGGTTTCTCGCAACGCTAAGCGGCCCCGAGAGCCGTTTTTTCATTCCCGCCTACGGCCGGCTCTTCCTGATGCCCGGAGTTTGCGGCGGCTACACCACGTTCTCGACCTTCAGCCTTGAAACCGCCCACCTGATGCGCGACGGCGAATGGGGCGCCGCGCTCGCCAACGTTGGCGGCTCGGTCATACTATGTCTGGTAGCGATATGGGTGGGGCACGTTGGCGCGCTCGCCCTCGATCGCCTCAGAGGAGCGTGACCGCGATGCACTTGCCCCACGACGCGGCGTTGCTAAGAGTCTTTATCGGTGAGAGCGACCGGTTCGAGGGCCGTCCGCTATACGAGGCGATTGTGCTCAAGGCGCGCGAAAGCTCAATGGCTGGGGCAACGGTGCTGCGCGGGCCGTTGAGCTTCGGCCGGAGCAGCCGAATGCACTCGGCGAAGGTTCTGCGGCTGTCGGATAATCTCCAAATCGTGATCGAGATCGTCGATAGCCAGGAACAGATCGACAAGTTCCTGCCGGTGCTGGATTCGATGATCGGATCCGGCCTGGTGACGCTCGAAAAGGTCCGGGTTATTCGCTACGGCGACGGGATCGATGCGTGATCAGGTGTACACGACGTCGATCGATTCGAGATATTCCGCGAGCTCCTCGAGCGTATGGTTCACGGAGGTGAGGTCCTTGTTCAATCCCGCTTGCTCCAACACCGAACCCATCGCAGTAACTGCGTTGAACCCGAAACTGCCGCCTTCGCCTTTCATTTTGTGGCCGATCTGGCTGATGGTTTCATAATCCTTTTGATCGATAGCGGTGCGGATGGTGCCGATGTCGGCGCGCTTGTGTTCGAGGAAGTTCGGCACCAGGTCGCGTAAATCCGCGTCTATTTCAATTTTTTGACGTTTCACGTGATCGACTCCGTGCGCATTCGAGGTCAAATTTCCGTTGGTTCCGGCGGCGTTACGCGCAGCATCGGTAACTGCGATTATCACCTCGAACAGAGTGGCCCTTTTAACCGGCTTCGAGACATGAGCGTCGCATCCGGCCTCGATACTGCGCACGACAGATTCATCCAACGCCGAAGCGGTCAGGGCAATTATAGGAGTTCGCACAAGTCCCTGCGTGCGCTCCCATTCGCGGATCGTGCGCGCCGCGGTGTAACCGTCCATCACCGGCATCTGGATATCCATCAAGACCAGATCGTAATGATTGGCCCTGAATTTTTCGACTGCGATCGATCCATCCACCGCGTGATCGATCCGGTACGGCGCTTTCTTAACATACGCGTCAATCAACATCCGATTGTCGGGCGAATCGTCGGCGAGCAGGATCCGCAGCGGACGCATGTTGACGGACGGCACGCTCGAACGCCGTTCGGCCGCGCCCACCGAAGTGGCGGAGTGCGCCCCGGCGGCACTCGCGAGTTCCAACGATCTACGTCCTGTAACTTCCATAATTGCTCCCAGCAGGTCGGCCCGCTTGATTGGTTTCACCAGGTAATGACATTTGATTCCGGTATCACGGCTGAGCTTCTCCACTCGGTCCGTATCCGCGACCAGTGCGGTCGTGGACAACATCACGATGATCGCGCGGGCGGGATCGTTGACGAAGCGCCCGATGGCCTCATTTCCCGCGAGGTCCGCCATCCTTTGATCTACTAATAACACATTGTAGAGATTCATGTCGGTGTTAGCACTAGTTGATTTTGCGAACAATTCGTGGGCGTCCGTGGCTTCCACGACCGCTGCGCCGGCGGCCGCCAGCATCTTGCGCACCGCGCTGCGGCTGCTCGCCCGATCATCAAGGAGCAGCACCCGCACTCCCGCCAGGGCGGCGACGTCGTCCGTTGACGCGTCTGCAGCGATCGCGTCGTCATCTGAGGACTGCGCCTCGAGCGGCAGCGTCACGGTAAATTTGCTGCCGGATCCGGATACGCTCTCGACCGCGATCGTACCGCGAAACAATTCGAGCAGGCGTTTGACGATGGTGAGCCCGAGGCCGCTGCCTACGTATTTCCGCGCGCTGG
>VFSW01011568.1_pt1 | contig 12388 bp, 11 predicted proteins | sample 5358111 | NCBI WGS metagenome assembly VFSW01 (sample SAMN11554181, study PRJNA540505) | mine drainage metagenome | isolation source: sediment from site ElyBrook_90M | place: USA: Ely Copper Mine, Vershire, VT | collected 2017
CGCTCGACCAGCTCCGCCACCAAGGCGTCGGAGTCATCGCTCCCCAGCCCACCCTGGCCCCACAAGGAGCGAATGGCTGCCGGCGGCACGGAACCCCGGCCCTCGAAGACTGCGAGGAAGCGATAGAGATCTTGCTTCTTGCTGTCGAGCTGCTTGACGCTGGCCTCCAGCGCTGAGAGGACGCTCCGGTATCGAGAAAGGTCGGGCGGGTAACGAAGCTCGATGGCGGCGAGATCGCTCGCTTCGAGTAGCCTCAAGACACGCTCCCAGCTGTCTCGACCGCCACCCCCCGCTCGAATCATCCCCCCGGTTATGGCCAGACCCAAGGCGAGATCGCCGACTTGGCCGCACAGCCGATCGACCACCTCGTCCTTGACCCCCCGGCGTCGAGCAGTTCCCAGCGCCCATTTCAGAAGGAGTTCACGGGACTGCGCTCGCTGTAGGCGCGACACCTCGACCCATGCCGAATCTCCAAGCAATGAGCGCGGCAGGCCCGCGTCACGTGTTGTTAGCAAAAGCGAACCTCGTGGGCCGACGATGTTCAGATCCTGGACGATGTCGCCATCCCAAACGTCATCGAGCACGAGGAGGTAGCGTCCAGTGTCCGCCAGTGCTGCGAGCCGGCTTCGGCCTGTTGCCGAATCGGTAAATGTGGCCGCGGGATCGCCTAGCCACGCCGCAAGCCTTGACTGCAGCAAGGGAACCTCCGGCGTCTGGCCGACCTCAACCCACAATGCGCCATCGGGAAATTCCGCCAGGATCTCGGGGTCGTTGGCAATTGCGGCCGCGAGAACGCTCTTGCCGGCTCCGCCCATGCCGACAATTGCCACTGAGTCCCCTGGTTTCAACAGCGCCAGAATCTTGGAATAGGTATCTGGCCGCTCAACGTACCTCATTGGAGGTCTTGGGGGACGCCCGACCCACCGTCCCGTGGCCGTTCCGGCAGGACCGTTCCCCTCAGCACCACCCGCCGCAATGGCGGGCGACCTCCGTACTAGCGCTTCCAGGATGGACTCTAAAGGCGCGAAGAGGACTTCTAGCAGCACAGTAAACAAGGCAACCAGGATCAGGAGTGCCCGCTGATCTGAGAGTAGAAAGATCAGAAGCGTCGTGATTACGACGCAGCCGACTACGATGGCGGCCACGACGTAAACACGACGTCTGCCTACGGTTCGAGCACTGCCAGTGACCCTACGCGCAAGTCGCCTCGTCTTCAGCGGAACCCCCGTCGCCCTGACTGTGCCTGCCTCGTTCAGTAGTGAACTTGTTCGAGTGTAGCGAACACGGCATAGCCTTATCCGCACGCCCACGTGGCCACCGCCTCACTCCAGCTGCGTTCAAGAGTCAAGGCCTCCATCGAGACGCGCCCTTTGGTCGTCGCGGACGTCAGGGAACAGGGTAGCGGCTCCGCTTGGGCCTCCAGCACTCGGACGTAAGTAGCAGTAAGGCCTGAGATGTGCCGCTATGCTCAACACGTGCCAGAAGCCGCTCACGACTACATCGATCCACGACTCCTCCAGCGCGTTGACCTCAGCGATGGGCAGTGGGTCACTGTCCGCCGGGGGGCGCTCGGGCAGGTACTTGCCGAAGAGGCTGAGAGCCTTGGCAAGGTTTACGGGGATGTGCCGGGCGACGCGTCGCACCTCGTGCGAGAACTGAACGCAGCGTGCACTTCGGTCAGGCGAGGAACCGACGCGATGTATGTGGGGGAGTGGTTCACCGGTTGGTTGTTCGCCAGGCACATCGCCGAGTCGGCTATTCGAGCCGCTTGGGTCGCCAAAGGCGACGACGGGCTCGCCGTCAATAACCGATTGCGCATGCTGGAGAAGAGAGATTGGAAACTACTCCTGAGTTCTGACAAGGCAATCGCGGAGGAGGCAGGCCAGGGGATACTCGTCAGCCGAGACGAAGTTGTCGCCTTGGGGACGGGGATGGCAGCCCGCCACGCCCCTCTCGAAGTCCGAAAGCTTGCCAACGAGGCCGGCGAACCGGGGGTCTACGAGATCTGGCGGTGGGCATCGGTGCTGGTTCACCCCGGTTTCGGGAACTACCTCCATTCGGTGACCCTGTACCAGGGGGAAGCAGCGCTCCGTTCCCTCCATCTGTCGTTCGCTGTACTTACCATAGCCGCCTGGGCTGCATTCACAAAGCTCGCGCCCGAACGACCGGCCCCGGACCTCTCGGCGATTTGGGCGGTTTTCCACGGCGGCGGTTTGATCAGGTTCGAGGGCGGTTCTGAGTCGAGTGCCACCGAAGCGGCCAATCACGAGTCGGGTGGGTAGATGGCGACCGCCGGAAGGCCGAGGTGGATCAGGAATCGCAGCATCTGACCGTCAGGCGCACGGAGGCGGAGCGTCGAGCTTCTGACACCACGACAGGTGGGCATCTGATACACCCAGGAAGCGGCAGGCATCTGATCCTCGACCCCGCTGGAATGGGACGCTGATTCCAGGGCGCGCCAGCACGGATGCCACAAGATCTAGCCGTCCCCTACCCCTCCGCCACAAGATCTGGTGCCTGAGCACTGCATCGACGGAGTGTCAGATGCCCACCCTTCGATCCGAAGTCCGTTTCCCGTCGCAAGGGTCGCAGCCGGGCGATTCGTGCTTGGAACGGCGTTCTTCGCGACGCCGTAGTCGCCGATTCCGGGGTGAGTCAGATTCCCGCCCCGAAAAGAGTTTTCGTCCCATCGTGGAAACCCGAAATAGTCCGATGCCCTCGGCTGATCGGCAATTCCTCAAATGCCCACGACGAAACTTAGGGTTGAAGTATACGCCTCGATGATTGGGCCTCAGCCCGTACCGGGAAGGTTCCCCTGGGCGAGGAGCCTCCGCCCGTGATTGAGCCACGCTACAGTTGACGTCAGGTCTGCAGCGCTGGATCGAGACTCGCAGGATCAACTGGGGGCACGGTGGACCCGGACAATTCCCTTCAGGTTCAAGTTCAGGTTCAAGAGGAGTTCCTAGCCCTCGCCCAGGCCCAGACCGACGAGGATGCGAAACGCCTGTTTGCCTCGCACCCCGCCCTGCATCGCCTGAAGTTCGATCCCGTCATCGACGCAATGATTGAAAACGCCGTGTCGATGGGAGCACCAGACGAAGTGCTAGAGGTGCTCAGGGACACGGACAGGTACCGCCGTCATCTACGTTTCGCGGAAGCAATCGAAGTCGTTGCTCATGCGGACGAGCGACTAGCAGCCACTGAAGATCCGGGCGTCGCGAATGAAGCCGCCGAGGCCTGCAGGATCATCATGGCGCATCGGGATCTGGCGAGTCTTGAGTTCGACTTTGCCGAAAGCTTGTTCGAAGCCGTCGGTTCAGTTCTTATCCACGTCTACTACTCAGTCGGTGATCCAGGAAACATCATGCTTGCGGTCGGTGCACTAGAGGGCTGCCTGGCGCTGGCGGAAATGCGTGGCCATGATCGCCCGAACGCGCTCTCCAATCTTGGTGCAGCCCACCTCCAGCAAGCCCAGCAGAACCATGATGCCGCGCTGGAAGACGCCGCTATTGATGAGTTAAGGCGCGCAGCCCAGGCTTCACCGCCGGCAGAGCGGGCGTGGATATTGGCGGGTCTAGCGGCGGCTCTTGTCGTCCGGTATCGAGACAGAGGAAGCCCTGTCGATCTGGACGAGGCCTGTAGGACCGCGGCCGAGGCAAAGAGACTGGTTGCCGAGTCCAGCGACCCAAACGATCTACCTTGGGTCCTGCTCCAGTACGGTCGGTCGTTTCTCGCCATGTACCGTCGGTCGCGAAAGAGAATGGATCTGCGGGAGGCGGTCAAAGCCTTGGAAACCGGGATCGAGGTGTCGACCGGGCAGGGTAGGCGCGATCCCGGAATGTGGCTGGAACTCGGCAGCGCCTTGCTCGAGCGATTTGAGTTCGCCGGAGAGCCAGAAGACCTAGACCTCGCGATCGGCGAGCTTCGCATCGCGCATGAAATGGCGGGTCTCGGCCACCCGATGCGGTTCGAGTCGTTGACGATGCTCGCTCGAGCTCTGGGATTGCGTAGATCGATAGAAGCAGATCCAGAAGCCGACGAAGCGGAGACTGCACTCCTTCAGGAGGCCGTCAACCTTTCGGAAGAAGGCACCCGTGAGCACGCTCACGCGCTCGTCAACCTTGCGAACGCATTGGTGCGCCGCCAGCGCAATCGCCATCTTGACGCTCAACTTCATCGAGTAATCGTCGGCCTGGAGGCTGCGGTCTCGACCAGACTCACAGACCACGAGCAAGTAGCCGTACTCGTGGCCTTAGCTCGTTGTCTACGACAAAGCTCCAGAAAGCGCGGCCTCGACCGCGAATTCGCCACCGCGATGTCCAAGCTCCGGGAAGCTGCGGCGCTGGATCGAGTCGATGCGCCGGCCCGGGCTGCCATTCTCAACAATCTCGGAAACCTTTGTCTGGACCGCTACTCAAGGAGCCACCAAACCAGAGATCTCGAAATGGCCATCGGCTCCTACGAGGAAGCACTGAGCCTCGGTGGGCGCACGGACGACGATATCTCGTTGGTACTGTCGAACCTGGCCGACTGCCTGCGACGCAGATCCGGGTTGGCATCGCGACCTCAGCGAATGTCGGTGCGCGACCGAAGCAGGGCCATCGACCTCTACCGAAAGGCTGCCAAAGCAGCGGGCACGACCTCACCGAAGCGAGCATTTGAATGCCTCGTTTCCTGGGCAGGGTGGGCAGCGCAAAGGGAAGCCTGGGGCGAAGTGGCTGAAGCTGCGGAGTTGGGCCAACATATCGGAGAGGGACTCGTGGGAGTCTCAAACCATCGCGATCGCAGCGTGGGTTGGCTCCGGGAGGTCAGCCTCTTCTCACACCTCGGCGCTTGGGCAGCGGCGAAGTTGAACGACTGCAGGCGCGCTCAGATGAGCCTCGAGCGCGGCCACAGCGTCCTGCTTGCGGAGACCATGCGGGTCCGAGAACAACTCGACCGTCTGGTTGCCGCCGGACACGTCCGGCGTGCCTCACGCTTCATCGATGCCTCGGCGGCTCTCGGACGCACAAGCGAAGATGTCAGGGAGCGGGATCGGTCGGGAAATGCAGACCCGATTGGCCAGGCTCGACGAGTCAGAATCGTCAGAGAACCCGAACGGGCTGCAGCTTCGATAAGGCGCCTTCCCGGCTTTCAACGCTTTCTTAGGCCGCCCGACCCATCGACCATCAGAGAGTCGCTGGCAATCCTGACGGCAGCGGAACCACTAGTGCACTTGGTGCCCGGTCCGGAGGTTGGTCTTGCCTTCCTCGATGGGATCGATGGATCGTCTCGCACCCTCGAGTTGCCAGACGTCGGCGAAGAGGTAGTTCGAGAGCGGGTCGGTACCTATGTCGATGCATTGCTCCGGCGCCGGCGGCAACCAGAGGCGTGGACAGCGGAGCTGGACCGGACGTGTCAGTGGTTATGGGACCGGATAATGTCGCCGGTTATCCAAAGTATAGGAGCGGCGCCAGGCGCTACCGTAAGCCTCGTCCCATGCGGACTGCTAGCAATGATGCCACTACACGCAGCATGTGCCCCAGGCAACTCCGGCGAAGAACTCCGCTATGCGATAGATCGCATAGCGGTTCGTTACGCGCCCAACGCGCTCGTGATGATCGCGGCGCGGGAGAAGGCCGCGCGACTGGAAGTGGGGGCCTTTCTGGGCGTCGATAACCCTCAGCCCACGTCTTTGCCATGGCTGGAAACCGCGGAGAGGGAGATCACTGGGGCGTCACGCTTCTTTCGAACAGTCGTGCGCCTGAGCAAGACAGAGGCGACACGTGAGCGATTGCTCGGTGAAGTGGCTCAAGCTTCTGTTATCCACTTCGCCTGCCACGGCCACGCGGATCTTCTCGAGCCGGCCAATAGTGGGCTGGCCATGTCTCACGACGTCTGGACGACGGTGCGGGACCTTGCACAAGTGCGTCTGGACAAGACTCGGCTGGTGGTCTTGTCAGCGTGCGAATCGGCACAACCCGGCGTGGCGGCCGTCGACGAAATCTTGGGTCTGCCGACAGGGTTCATGGAGGCAGGCGCCGCGGGCGTGATCGGGACGCTCTGGTCCATTGACGACGTCGCGGCGACGGTGCTGATGACGAGGTTCTATGAGCTATGGCGAGGTGACGGCCAGGATCCTGTGGCTGCATTGGCGTCGGCGCAGAGATGGATGCGTGATCTGTCCACCATTGAGCGTGCCACTGCATTCCCGGATTTGGATTTCGGAGGCAGTGGCGACCCGGGTGATTACCCCTATCGTCACCCGATCTGGTGGGGGGCGTTCTCGTACACCGGGGCATAGTCGCCGCAATATCCATGCCCCGGGTCCTGGCTCGTGATGGGTTGTCCAACCCGTGACAATCTCGTCGCGGGGCCTCGCGAGTTCGGCCGGTTCTGAACAGCCGATGACTTGCCTACTTCTTCTTCGTGTCCTTCTTGGGGGGAGGCGGTGCCGTATATCCCCTCTGCGTGTCGGGGGCCCGAACCGGCTTGACATCCGGCAGTTCGACCTTAGCGACCTTCGGTTGCGATCCTTTGTCAGCCATCAATCAGAACTCCCTGGACTACATGTTTTGAGCTGCGAACCACGCCAACAGGGCGAGCCCAGAGTGAAACACGCCCCTGACGCGACGTTGAGCACATCTGTCGCGTGTGCCCAGGTTCCCCCAGGCCGCGCCAGCTTCTTGGTCCGGTTGTCGTCGAAGTCGCGTATCGCACGGCCCAGACCGACGATACCTGTCCCAATGGAAAGGAAGGTGGCGAGGATGGCGCCGCCGAGGAACATCCATGCTGCGAGCACCGCCCAGGTCGTACCCGGCTTCGGTGCGGGGGCGATTTCGTGAAGGAAGGTGATCGAGAGAGCTAGGGTCGCAGCGGCGAGGGTAAGGACGGCACGGTCGTAGTCCCCCATCGCCGCGTGGCGAGCCTCCACGAGATGGTTCCGGTAGTCGGTCAGGTCGTCGTGCTCCGTGTCATTTCCCCTGCCCATTGACGGTCCCCATCGAGCGGAACTTGGACTCCGACGAATGGTACAAGGTTGAACTCTGCACCCGTGGCCGAGGTCCTCGATGAGGTCGCGCCGGGACGAAGGGTGGAGTTCGCCATCGGAGGCCGCTGGCCTTCGGAGCGAGGTCTACTTTGCCAGCTCTAGCTGGTCGGATAATCGGACGACGGGATAACGTCAATCAGGCCGACCACTCGGTGCCCAGGACGGCCGTCCTGGCGCCCGACGATCCACCATCTGCCCTCTACCTTTGCGATGAGCAGCGCCCACGCACGGACGATCTTGCTGCCGTCGCCGTACTCCTGAATTCCCCCGAACCCAGGGACCTCCTGAAGGCAGAGCACGACAAAGGAGCCGTCGGCGAGCACTCGAATCGCCAAAGCGCACCCTATGAAGCGGCACGCTTCCTTGGTCAATCCGAGGGCTTCCCGAAGTCGGGCGGCGGGTCGCAGTTCGTAGTTGCCGAGGCGGGCGAGCGTCTCGGGCAGAACCACGTCTACGACCATTTGGTCATCGTCGATCTGCATTCCTCCCCACATGTAGCCGACCAGTGACAGGGCGTTCTCCGCAGCCGCGTACTGCTCGGGCGAATCAGCAACGTGGGGTCCTTCGAACTCAATCCCGTAGTCCACGGCCTCCTCTGTGGGAGCCTCGTGGCGAACGTTTTCGCGCCTGCGTTCGGCCTCGTCCCGAAGGACCTCGATGGCCGTGAGAACCCGTTCGAATGCCGCCTTCCGTGCCAGCCGCCGTCTGCGAGGTGTCATGACAGCCGGTCCACGGGCGACGCATTGCGATGGATCTCGCGGAGGTCGTCGTCGAGTAGGTCGACGTAGCGTCGGGTGACCTGAAGCGACGAGGGGCTATGACCCAGGATGCGCTGCAGGCTGAAGACGTCGCCGCCGTTCTGCAGGAACGAGCGGGCAAACGTGTGCCGCAGGATGTGAGGCGAAGAGCGGACGGTGAGGCCCGCTCGCGCAGACAGGCGCCGGAGCACCTGCTGGAAACCGTGGGGCGCGAGTGGCCGACCGTCGGCGCCGATGAAGAGTGGGTCGCCCGGGCCCGACCTGCGGCGCCGCGCAAGCATCAGACGAATTGCCCGGCGCGCCTTCCGGCCCACGGGCACAACGCGTTCCTTGGCGCCTTTGCCCATGACTCGGCAGCGACCTTCGAGGAGGTCGACATCGTGCACGCTCAGGCCGGCCGCCTCGGAGAGCCGAATGCCGGTATCGAGCAGAAGGAGGACGAGTGCCCGATCGCGTTCTGGCTGCTCCGAACCCTCGATCGCCGCAAGCAGCGCACGGATCTCGGTCTCGCGAAGGCTGCGAACGAGCTGCTCCGGTACGCGCGGGACCGGTACCCCTCGGAGCGGGTTGTCGGGGAGATCGAACTCGCGCTCCAGCCATGAGCCGAAGGCCCGGAGGGTACGGACACGCCCCGCCACGCTGCTCGGCGCAAGCGGACGGTCTCGATGCGCACCAAGGGCGACAAGCCAGCGGCGCACGACGGGTGGACGCAAGTCAACAAACGTGCCGGAGTCGCCAGAACGCTCGAGGAAGCTGATGAACTCGGCCAGGTGATCGCGGTACCAGCGAATCGTCCGCGGGCTTCGGCCGGCTACCTTCAGCGCCACGTAGTACTCGGCCACGAGATCGCTGAGCCGTAGTGCGTCCAGGCCCGGATCCGGCTGGGCCACTGCGACCAGTCGAGGCGAGCGAGCCACTTCTAGCGCCCCCACGCTAGTTCTGTGAGATTCGCCCGGCGTCGCAGGTACGCCCGGAAGAGCGGAAGCGCGAAGTCGTAGCGTCCTCGGGACGGCCTGTAGATGAGCCCTCGTTCGACAAGCCGGCCGATTACTGCATCGACGTTCGCGTTGTCCGGGAGCGTACGCCGAAGCTCCAGTGCTCCGACGGTGCCGGAGTGACGCGCCATTGCCTCAAGGACTTGCTGCCCGGCAGGCCCCGCCACCGCGTATCGGTCTTCAAAGAAGGCCAAGTCGAGTTCGTGAAGAAGGACGGGTGCGAGCGCGGCGTAGTCGGCGCGGTCTACCTCGGAGTGCCCTATCCGGCTGCATAGGAACGAGCCAAAGAATTGGAGGAAGTACGCGTATCCGTCTGTCACCTCGACGATGTCGCCGACAAGGTCGAGCGCGAAGCTTCGGCCACTGCCGGCGAGCGGAATGCGGATCGCGTCCCAGGCATCGCCTCTTTCGAGATGGCCGACGACGACCTGGCGGAACATCCGCTCGGCATAAGTCTTGGCGCGCTTGAGGTTGAGTGTCAGGGTCGGCAGGCCGCAGAGGACGACCCGGATCGCCTGGCTTGATCGCTGCGCTTGACCGAGCCCGGCGAGCAGGGCGGAAAGTGGGTACTCGTCACGCGCGCGATCGTCGGTGAGCAGATGGGCCTCGTCGTACAGGAGGAGAGCACCGGGGCGGTGAGCCTCCTCGGCTGCCTGCGCGACCGCTGACAGTGCTGCACCGATGCTCTCAGCTGGATCCGATCCGACGCTCTCGTAGGCCGGTTCGACGCCGAACTCCCCAAGCGTCAGGCGCCGAGGACGGAAGAAGCGGAAGCTGCGCTCGATCGTTTGGCCTATCCCCGCGAGCGCGTTGCAGCGTCGGATGAGCGCGTCGCTGTCTGATGCAATGGCCTCGGCTAGAAGCTCGGGATCACGATGTCGGTCGCCGAGCTCACGGGTGCCACACACCCAGCCGGCACGTTCCGCGCGCGTCGCGAACTCGTTGAGGAGCACGGTCTTGCCTGTGCCTCGAAGGCCCGTGAGGGCCCAGTTGACGTGCGGCGGGTGAGCCTCCGAGAGAAACCGCGCGAACTCGTCGAGCAGCGCGTCGCGCCCGGCCAGGTACGGCGGAGGAACGCCATTACCGGCGCGAAACGGGTTCGCGAGGACTGCGGACTGATGGTTCGCCACCGACTGACTCCTGAAGTTGATCGGCCGGACTTGCGCCCGGCCGATCGCGTGTGCACCAAATGACAACCCGCTCCCGTCAGGCGGCGTCCACTCCGACCCGGAACCAGCGACGCGGGCGAGCCGCGTTCTGGACGACGTCGAGGTAGACCTCGCTGTACGGGGCGCTGCCGTTTTCGCAGATGGACCAAAGGCAGTTGAGCATCGCGGAGGCGACCATGAGGTTCGTCACGAGGAGCTGAGGACGCTCGGCCATTCGGGCCGCACATCCCTCGCCGCTCGCGGGAGCGTCCATCGCCGTGGCGATCTCGGGGTGGATCTCGACGAGGGTTCCGTCGAGGCTGACGCCTTCACGACGTCGGACGAGCTGGACGTTGCCGTCGATCTCGTCGTTGCCGCCGCTGATGAGCGTGGCCTCGGAAAGGCTGGCGATGAGGCGATCGACGAGCGCCCGCGTTCGATGGTTGTCGACCGCGAGCAGCACGACGTCGCCTTCTCGAATGACCTCGTCGACGTTGCCTTCGTCGAGATACAGCGGGACCGCCTGGCAGGCGAGACCTGCCTCGCGGACCCAATCGGCGAGGGCTTCGGCCTTGTTGGAGCCGACGGCCGACGCCGGGAACTCCTGGCGGAGCGCGTTGCTGGGCTCGAAGACGTCGCCGTCGACGAGCAGGAGCAGGGCCTCGCGGGAGGAATGGACGAGATACCGAACCAGTGGCGCCAGCAGCTGTGAACCGATGCCGCCGCAACCGACCAGGACGAACCGACTAGGCATCTGCCGCCCCTTCCTCGAAAGGAACGAGATCGGTGCGGAGTCGATAGCCGAGCTTCTCGGCAAGGCTTGCCGCGGCGTCGAGGAGTTCGTCCAGCCGTCGCCGATCTGGCGACGTGACTGGATGCTCGATCTTGCCGGGCAGCAACTTGAGAGGCTGGTACTTCTTCCACGGCTTGATCCGAGGCGGCGGAGCGACCTTCACTCGGGAGAGCCACTCGTCGGGCGGCGGCACTACCTCTCCCGGCCGTTCGAGCACCTGGCTCAGGCGGGCCGTGAAGCGATGGCCGTCGACGACGAGGGCCGCCGAGAACGATGGCTTCCGCCGGAGGAGGTCTCCGACCACGACGTGGAGTCCGTCGAGGTCGGCCTCGTCATCCTCATCGGTCGCACTCGCAAACGCCGAGAAGGCGCCGTGCGAGTGGATCGTGCCGACTAGTCGGGAGCCGGTCGGCACGCTCGAGGGATCGAGCTTGTGCCGGACCGAGACCGACGTCGCCGATTGCAGTGGGACCAGCAGTTCGAAATGGTCGGCCTGCCACAGGAGCAGGACGATCGCCTCCGTTTGTTGGCGCTGGTAGACCGCTCGGAAGAACCCGACGACCTGGCCCACGAGCTCCGCGGGGAGCTTCGGGAGCCGGTAGTCGAGAAAGGCCTTGCCGCGCGGAAGATGGGCGACTCGGTCGACCTTCGTCTGGGAGAGTCCGAGCAGGCTCCGCTTGCGCAGATACAGCCCGTCTCTGGCCACGACAAAGGCCGGCAGCGAGGTTCCTTCGAGGGCCGGCGAACCGACCTCAACGATCGGGAACATGGCTCACGTCCACGATCCGCTCCGGGATCCGGAAGACTGCGGCTTCGAGGCGGTGGAACGAACGCGTGTCGTACACGAGTGCGTCGCGCATTCGCCGACCCGACGCCCGAAGCGTCGCGACCGCGATCGTGAGTGCCTGGACTTCCAGGCGATCGATCGAGGGCTCGTAGACCGTGTCCACGAGTCGTGGCCCGATCATCTCCCAGAGATCGCGGGGTTCGAGAGCACCGACTGACCGAAACGCCTCAGGCAGCGGACGCATCGGCGTCGCCTCCTTCGGGCTCCGGCTGTTCGGGTTGGACGAGGCCTTCGTCCGGGATCGGCGTCACGACGTCGGTCTCGGAGATATCGGGCTCGGCAACTCCCGAGTCGGGGATGTCGGTCTCACGCGCTCCGACCATGTAGGCCGTCACTTGTCGGATAGTCCGCCAGGTGGGGTCGTATTGGAGGGAGAGTGCCGCGAGCGGGTCGCTTCGGCTCCGGGACGCCCAACTGCGAAAGCCGCCGGAGAACGGCAGCGGATGGCGGTGGAGGTCCTGGTTGAAGCGGCTCGCCCAGAAGGCTCCGATCAAGGCGTCGATCCGTTCGCCGACCGATCGGCCCGAGACCCGCACCGAGCCGAGGCAGACGACGCCGTCGTCCGACGTGTTCGGCAGGCACGAGTGGTTAAGCTGATCGTCGATCGAGCGGATCGGGCTCGTTCGGAAGAAGTTGGCGAGGCTTGTGATCTGGCTGGCCTCGACGCCAACAACGAACACGACGTATGGGAGCGCGAGCCGGTATTGGGACGGCTCGGACCCTGAACGCTGGCTCGCGTGGAACTCGATAACCCGCCGCATAGGCGGCTGCTCGAGGACGTATGCCTCGCGCTCGCCGAGGCGAACGAGAAACCGGG
>VFSW01011569.1_pt1 | contig 12388 bp, 12 predicted proteins | sample 5358111 | NCBI WGS metagenome assembly VFSW01 (sample SAMN11554181, study PRJNA540505) | mine drainage metagenome | isolation source: sediment from site ElyBrook_90M | place: USA: Ely Copper Mine, Vershire, VT | collected 2017
ATAAATAACATAGGATTCACATTTGGTTGGAACAATCTCATCTATATAACAACGTGAACAAGGTACATCTTGATACCCAAAAGACGGTCCTCGCAGCATTACGTTGCAATCTCTCGGATAAGTACGCTTGAATACACTCTTGTCAAGCACTGCATCCTTTTGATATATCAGCAAATAAGCTCTTTCGTATTTGTTTTCAACTAGTTTTCTCAATTCACAGTGGTATCCAAAACCCGTAAGAATATCACGCAAGTCAACAATGTCAATATTTTCCTGGTCGTCTCCAAGTCTCAGGCGCTCAGATGTGTTTGTCGATCTTGGACTAATGCTGTCACTAGAATAATGAGTATAATTCACCCAAATCGATAGAGGAGTGGGTGCAATGACAAATGTTTGATGAAAGGAAGCTCCGTCAGCGATATGATTTGTTAACTTTTGCAATAGAGAATCATCTGCAATTTGTAAATTTGTTTTAACTTGTTGCCATAGAGCACTTGCTTCGTCTTTTGTCACTTTTTTCGAGTTAAAATCGATCAATTTTTGTTTTTCCGCTTGCTCTTTCATTTTTTTCTCGTTTTCCTGGTCAATTTTGAGTTGTTCTGCTTGCCTCACTTTGGCAGCAATTTTATCAAAAGAAGGAATATTCAAGTCCGTCATGATTTTTTAGAGCATCGGCGTATGGATCCCACTTACAGAAACGCGTATATTGTATGTTTCTACATTGACAATAAAATGCACTGGCTAATTATTGGAAGTGGGTGGATTGGCTCCAAGCTGTCCAAGCTCATTCAACAGCTTTATCCGTCTGATTCAGTTACCCTCTACAAAGGATCGCACCTTAGAAGCACTGAAAGCTTTAATGAATTAAAACATTTTTTACAATCCGGAGATGCCGTAGATCGTATCATGGACTGTATGGGTCGAACAAGCGGTGGGCAACATAACAACATTGATTTTCTTCAGGAGAACCTCAAATGTAATATTCAAGACAATCTCCTGTCGCACCTCTTGCTTATGGAAATCGCTCAACAGATGAAGATTCACTTGAGCATAATAGGCACTGGATGTATCTACCAGGACGGTCCCGATACCCCGTTTGATGGGTTTAATGAGCAATGCGACCCTAATTTTTTTGGATCTGATTATTCCATTGTCAAAGGTGCACTAGATCAAATGATACGACTACGATCACAAGAGATCCTTCATGTTCGGATACGCATGCCGATTGACGACGAGCCTCACAAGAGAAATCTGATTACCAAGTTGTCCACATTTGCCAAAGTCACAGATATTCCTAATTCCATGAGTGTATTACCCGATTTACTGCCGATTTTGATTCATTTGGCGCATCGGCGTGTTCGAGGAGTTTTCAACCTGGTCAATCCCGGTACGATGACTCACAAGGAGATTATGGAGTTATATAAACTTCATGTCAATCAATGTCATACGGTCGATGTCTTTCCCATCTCAGAACACGATCAGGTTGTCAAGGCCAAGCGATCCAACACCACATTATCTACCAAGCAACTGATGGCAACTTGTCGAGAAAACGGAATCCCTGAACCATTACCGCTGAGAGAGGCACTTTTGTCCTGTTTGAAACAATATTCTCCTTATCGCTGTATCGCTGTCACAGGCGGTTCAGGGTTTTTGGGGAGTCACTTGATCGATAAATTATCACATTATTATCCGAGGTCTACCATCATCAACATTGACAAGAACAAGAGTCGTTTTGAGATACCCAACATCATCTGTATTCAAGCAGACATTACCGACAGTCCCAGCATTCAACGTATCTTTGAGAGATACGAAATTGACACCGTTTTCCACTTGGCAGCCGAGACTCATGTGGACAAATCATTCCAACATTCCATGCAATTCACTAGAACAAACGTCGAGGGCACTCATGTGATCCTGGAATGCTGTCGAGCCTTTAAAGTGTCTCGGGTCATTCATATGTCGACCGACGAAGTTTATGGCTCTAACACGGGCACTCACACTGAACAATCTCTACTGAATCCCACCAATCCTTATGCGGCCTCAAAAGTCGGGGCCGAGGCTTTATGTCAAGCCTATATACGATCGTTCAAGTTACCGCTCCTTATTGTCAGGTGCAACAATATTTATGGTACTCGTCAATTCCCGGACAAGGTGATTCCTCGATTTATTTGTCGCGCTTTATGTCACAAGCCTCTACAAATTCAAGGTGACGGTCAAGCCCTGAGAACATTTGTTCATGTTCACGACGTCGTATCCGCGCTTCATGTGATTTTGAGAGCTGGGGTGACCGGAGAAATCTACAATATCTCTTCCGATGACGAATGGTCCGTCAGGGCACTAGCGGATCGCATACTAAAAGCGGTTCCTGGCACCATTGAATTTGTGGCGGATCGTAATTTCCAAGATGTCCGATACTCGATCAATTCGGAAAAGCTCAAGGCTCTCGGTTGGAGGCCTACCGTGCCCTTTGAGGATGGTTTGCTAGATTGTATTACCTGGTATCGAAATGATACTTCCAGTCTCATACATGTTGAAGAATAACAATTTTATATATTCAATTGAACACAAGCCATTTGAACATTACTTAATGTCATAGTGTAAGGATTACTTATCCCAGAAGGAACAGTGATAGAAAAGGCCAATCCAATTTTTTGTGCAGACACTGTTGTTGTCAATGGCAAACGTACAGTGTTACTCAATGCAAAATTGGGCGAGTAAATGGTACTTGTGTTGTCTAACATTGTCAGTGCCATCAACATAACACTAGCAGTAACAGTGAACGAATTATTCCTGGGAAGAGGAGCGAGTGTGGCATCCGTTCCATACAGAATACAGTAAACAGGGTTCGCCACATTATCCACTCCTGATCCCTGGAGTGTGCCTGTCACAGAAATGGACCACAGACCAGGCGTCAAGTTGACAAAAGTCGCATTGTTGGTTGAAGAGTTCATAGTAACGCCAAATAGCTTGGGATCACCAGCAACGAAATAAATGCCCCCAGTAGCTAACATTTGATCCATGGGAATCATAACAACACCCGCAGAGGTCGAAGGCATGGAAACCGATAATACAGTGCCTTGACCCATTGAACACACGATATAGCTACTCAAGTTGGCAAACCTGGTGAGAGAAGATGGATCCACGGCCTGATTGTTCACTAATAAGCTGTTGGTGATCAATGTCGCAATAGTGCTTTTCCCACCTACAGTAGCTGAATCAACAACCAATGAATTGCTCGTTAAATTGCCCTTAGTCGATACATTTTGAACGAGTTGCATGTCAGAATCAACCTCCACCGAACTGGTAGCATTGACCAGCGTGACACTAGAATCATGATTGTTCAAGAAAGCAACCGTACTCAAGGATATGGATACAATGGCAATGGCCATTGCGACTGACATTAAAACATACAAAACCCACGGGGGCATGTTATTTATTCAGACGTGGATAATCTGCTCCAAACTAATTTCATTTTTTGCTCCAATTGTTCGAGGTCACCATCATTTTCAATGAAAAAATCGGGCTCCATTTCCTCATATACTCGATTGGATTCATGGAGGTCCACATTCAAAACTTCGGCATGAATGGGTCTCGCCACTTGAACAATGAAAGCTCCCAATCGTTTCAGCTCCCTGTACTCATCTGGCATACGCATATCTGTCACCAAAAACACGGGTGGTAGTGGTTCGGGTAAATCACGCAATAAACGATTGATATAACCAACACTATAGCCAGTTCCAAGAGTCGCTGTGGCCAGCTGGATTGGCGGATCGTACTCCCTGCAGTGATCGATAATGCGTTGCGTGACTTTGCTAACCCAGACCCCGGGAAAGATATTTCTGGCATTGGTGCCCAAAATCTCACAGAGCTGACGGAATGTTTTACCCAGACCCGGGATGATTTGTTCTTTTTTAGAGGGATGGTCCCATTCTTCACGATTTAAAGAATAATGGTCACACACCAGATTTTTGAGAGCGTCTGCAAAAGCCATGCGTACAATTCGACGAGGACCTTGACTTTGAATCACCTTTTCCAAACAAGAAGCCGCCGAATCTTTCCCAACACCTTTGACACCCAGGTTGACCCCAGTCTGGTAGTCATACAGACGGCCACAAAATGCGATAATCATTGAATGAAAGAGTGAAGCAATAAAAATGATCAGATATGCTGTATGGTTGGTATTTTTGGGTGTCTTAATAGTTATGGTCATTGTTGCTTTGGGCGTGGCTGGATCTCCCAGTAGTTCTGTGGTATCGGAGGCGATCACCACTCCTTTGGTTTCCATGCTTCCCGCACAAGTCATTCATGGGGGCACCGAAGCTCATGAAAATCTGAAAAAGAGATTCGGTGCACTCGGGTACCCTGATACCCAAAGAGGAATTGTGATCGTCGCAGGTGATTATGATCGTTTTACGGCTTGTTACATTCTCATATGCCAAATTCGCCACGCTGGTTGTACGTTACCCATTGAATTGTGGTACAAAAACCTACCAATGATTCAAGTGCAAGCCGTTGGTGATTTGGGTGTCGTTGCTTTGAATATCGAAAAACATGTTCCATTTGTGATCACAAAACCTGCTAGTATTCCTGTACTCTCTATTTTCTTGTCGTTGTTCGACGAGATATTGTATTTAGATGCCACAGTCAACATGCAACAAGATCCGACACCCTGGTTCGAAAATCAACAGACACTTTTTTGGCCTGGTGACGATCGTCAAATGTTGGTCAGACGAAATAATCCTATTTTGTGGGAGATATATCTACGTTCGGAGCAAGGAGATACAGTGTCACTCCAAAAACATTGGCCAGAACATCGGATGGTCACTTATCCGATCTTGTATGCCCCACTTACTTATTGGAGTCATAAGATGTCGGCTTTACCTCACTTATTAGAATCATCTCTGGAAGATTTTTCATGGGATTGTTTGCAGCAAGTTCGCAAACAGTTTTGGTATTTTTCAGTGTACAAGGATCAAATAGTTGGGAAAACGTAGCAAAAGCCAAAAATTCGACACGTCTCAATTTATCTAGACTATCTGACACCAAGACTTTACGGATCTGTTCCACACGATATTGGTTTTCGTGAATATGTAAGCTTTCAAAGCCGTCATCCCATTTGATGGTCACAAAGTCTTTCAAATCTGGGTGAATCATATAAACAGTCAGCTGGGAAACATCGGTATTCGCGCTGATACCTAGGTCATCCACCACTTGTGCTAAAATCGGATCCCAGCGACAGCTTTCATCGGGAATACCGGTACCCCCTCTCTTGCGATATTCCTCTTCAGCATTCTCACTGACCTCAAAGTACCCATGACACTCATTCAGAATTACAGGTATCATTTTATTACCATTCCACATTGAACCAAAAAATCCACCATCTTGGGGAACAATTCTTCTTCTTGTGGATGACGAGCGGTGGGGGCCTCCAAGATAATTTTGATAGACGGAAACATCACTTTGAGAACAAAAGCATGAATACCCGATGTCACATTACACACACCAAAGACCGTATCTTGACGATAGGCCTTTCTGACTTCCTTCTCACGCTCCAGTGATGTGGAATAATATTTGATGGCATTTTTCGTTGGAGAGATTTGCAAATACTCACAACAGATTTCATAAATGTATTCGGAAACACTCTTATCTGGTTGATGTCGCATCATTTTGGCCACGGTCCATGTCTGTCCTTTATGTTCATATACATCTGTCTTTTGCCAATGAAACATTTGGCGCTCTGATAATGTCTGCAAAGCCCCAACAATTGGCAATGCGTTTTCCTTCACTCCACTAATCACCAGGTGGCCATTTGTGGCCAATAAAGCATGGGCCATATAGGAAGCGAATAAAATTTCTGTTGGTGAAGCATTGCGACCAGAGATGCCCACAAACAACAGATTACCCTTGTGTTGGTACACAGGCTTATCTGCTTCTTTGGTTTCTGGTGTGAGTTGCATAGCCAATTTGGCCAATTCAAACAATGGTTGGTGGGTAATATTCAGGGACATGAATCCCGCACAGAAATTCTCAATCACATTGACACTCCTCGGTTGGCAAGGTAGGTCAGCGCAAAAAGATTGCATCATTTTACCCGTGGGTCGAAACTCGATTTGATCTATTTTTGTGACCGCTGGTGATAAGCGACAACACCAACCGCGACAAGAAGGTGGAGTGGGCCACCAGATCGTAATCAATACAAACAACACGATACCCACGATAAAAGTCACGAGATGTATCCAGGGCTTCATTTTGTTAGAAATGAGGATGTTCCACATATTTGGGCGTGATTGGAAATTTTCGGGAATCAATGTTTATCAATAATTATTTTCCCAAATCAGAAACACACCCAGTGTTTGTGGGGTCGTTGGTCCCCACTGTGAGATAAATGGGATGTAGATAAATCGTTGAGCAAGACCCTGGTTTTCGGATTCTGACCCATTCGAGAACCTCCGGATGATCAATATCATCCCTTATGCCCCACAGACTCGAAACCGTTCCAGAGTAGTTAATTCGTAATTGGTGAACGAGATACCGAAAGAATTCGTTGTGGTCAAACGCTCCAATGGCTGGCGGCACGTCCAAAAGCGCCTTGGCCACCTCTTTCTCGAAAGTCGAGCAAAACTTTTTGGGAATACGGATTGAGATTCCACTCAAGCACCACGGCTTGATGGCGGCGACAAACTCTTTGGACAACTTGCATTCCGCGTCCTGTGATATGAAAATTCCAGTTTCTTCCAATTTTGGGAAAAAAAAGCCGGAGATATCCATTCAAGATGATATCGGCGGATGTTCCGTTTGAACTTATGGCGCACTTTTTCCCACGACAGCCACGCGCCCAAAATAGGAAATTGATTTTTCAATGGCCTTTGGAATGTGTGAGGATGTTTAAAATTATATAATTCTCCCAAATTTTCATTCGGATGGCGTTGCATGACGAATTTGCCAGTAAGTTTTCTTTATTCGGAGATTTTGGCACGGTTTTAATTTTGTTTGGATGGTACAGGGTTAGATATGGAGGAACGGGTTCGCATCTTTTGTGAAGAATGTCAAGTTGCGACATTTTACCCTTCCGGAAATATTGCTCTAAGATTGTGTCATAATTGTTGGCACGCGATTCCGATTGTGTATGGTGTTGACGAACCGGAGGAAATTGCCAAGTTGCTCGAGGCACTGCGCAATGGCGACAGTCTCCAAAAATAAATCCGAGCATTTATTTAAACCATATCAAAGGGACGAATTCCACATTTGATACGAAGGACTGGTCGGGTTTTCAGACACTGGAGGTGGCGGTACAGGGGGTGCAAACATACGGGTCAATAATATCTCTTGATGTTCTTTCCAATCTAAGAAATCGGAATTTCGCGTCACAAAGAGACTTTGCTTCTTTCGCTCAAACATCCATTGGAGCAGATTTTCGTTGCTGTAAATACGATAATAGACGTCCCGGAGAAAATACAGAAATTTTTCCTTGACACAGGTCTTGATGCCACAGGTCTTCTCTGGGGATATTTGAGGATAGGTCGCCACAATGAAAGAGTGAGGAATAGGGAAAGCCGATTGAGTGGAAAGATACATCTCTACACGCTCAAAATGATCGAGTAAATGAGTCACAAGAGGGAGGCACAAATCATACCGATTCCAGTCGAAGCGACAAACAAAAGTGCCACAGGTTGACACACGATCGATGAGTTGTTGCAAATCGCGCGCAGATATGGACAAATCATCGCACCACACCACATTGGCTGTTCGATTATCAAAGAACGAGATACATTCAATCTCGGTGTGATAGGTATGCCACAGCTCTCTCCAGGCCTGCAACTCTTGACCGTGATATAAGACGCTTTGGATGACCGAACCGACAATATATTGCAAAAACACCTCAGCCACCGTCTGTTTGAAACGAGAATCAAAGGGCTCACGTAGATAGGGTCCCAACATATTACAGGCCACATGATCTCTCAGATAAATCCGGGTGCCAAAGGGCGGATCAATCTCACCAAGGCACAGGCGAGGAAATTCAAGAATGAAAGAGAAGTCATTGTCTGCGGGGTGGTTACATTTCTTGCAAAACGTCTGACGCACAAAAGTATATTCGACAGGTGGACATTTCAAACCAAGACGAGGAGGACTTTTCGTTACACAATCCACCAAAATCTCCATTTGGAAAGTGTTTTTTTCTTTTGGTAATATCTAGTGAAATACAAAAATAAATCGTGGTCATTGATATTCATCAAAGCCCTGGTCTTGTGGTTGCGGTTGTTTTTCAGCTGGTTTTTCTGACCCCACATACTTTTCCACTTTACCTTTTATCGCATGGTCGGCCCACGTATGAAAACTTTGATTGAATATGTACAGTGCTCCTACCACCAAGACCACTGCAGCCAATACCGCTCCTATGATAATCAAAATGTCGGTGGTGAGTGTTTCGAGCAAATCAGACATGGCCTGGATGACCTGCAAGAAATCACCTGATAAATCTCCAATCGTATCATTTTTGTTTACCAGCGTCTGGGTGATGCTGTAAGTGGCACTTTGGCGTAATTGATCCGTGACCGTATTACTGACTTGCAGAGTGCCCACCATAGACCCTGTAAAAGCTTGAGTGATATTAGCCACATAAACCGAATCGCCAGTGATGGTAACGGCCTGGTTAGCCGAAAGATTCTGGTTCAAATCTTGGACAAAATCGGTGTTAATGTTTTGATTCATATCACTGGCTATGTTCACTCCCAGGGCTTCACTGTTACTGGTAAATGCAGATTCAATTTGTCCTATAATATCTTGTTGATTTTTTAAATAAGAAGATATTTGCCCTGAGATACTCTGCTGGATATCATTGGAGATGTTGTTTTCCACATCACATGTTGTGGTGCCCGTGACTTGTATAGATTGTGCAGAATTAATAGCCACAGTGTTACTACACATCAAGGTGCATGCTCCCAACTGAGGGATGGGAGTCGCGACAGGCGTTGGACCACCAGAGGTATTAGGCGGTCCACCGGTCGTCATTTGGGTTTGAATGTCGCTATTGGGAGCTTGAGCTGTGTAAGAAGGATTAGCTAACTGAGCCTGCTGTTCCAAGGCGATACGGGCCTGATAGATTGAGTTCAATTGTTGTTGGCAATAAGCGCACGCTTTAGGCAGATTTTCACTCACAAATCCAGCATATGCAGGATTTGATTGAATCGTGAACCCTTGTGAACTTTCGACTGAAGAAAAACAATGGGTTTCTGAGGTGATACAAGCATTTACAACCATCGTGGTAGCGATATTGTCTGTAATGGTCAATGATTGACCTTTGGAAGTCAACATGTCAAGTAAAGCTATGCCTGCTCCTGCAGCTGCCAAGTAACCCGCCATATTTATTGATTTCGAAAACGTGAAGAAATTTCCATAGTCCTTCCTTTCGTTGAGTGGCTTTTTTCATTTATTCAAACCATGAATCAGGCTGATCACCTCCTTGAGTGTTACATATGCCACAACAAACTCCCCAAGAGGGATACTTTTGTTCAGGGTCCCTTTCGATTTTGTGGTTCCAAAAGGTGTCAAGAAGAGCACACGCGACGTTGGCTTGAACTGAAAGCTCAAGAAGAATCCGAGTCTCATCAGGGCCAGGGGACTGGCAATTTTGATTTCGGTGGTGACATCTGATTCAAAAGGATTCAAAAGCCGGTAAATTCTGGGCGGCTTTTTCTTGGTCGACTTGCTTTTCATGTCGCTTTTGCACAGCTCGACTGATCAAATTGCCAGTGATGTAAATAATGATGGCAAAGACCACTACTCCTACCAATATCAACACGAAAAACACCACCTGCCCGACAATGTTGGACAACAATTTGGTGAAATAGGAAACCAGTTGAACGACCGTGTCTCCAAGTGTACCAATGGTATTTTGTTGATTGATCAAATTCTCCAAGTTGGTCCATTGTGACGAGTCCAATATGTTATTAAATATTTGATTCTTACTCAAGTATGCCATCACGAGTGTGAAAGCACTTTCTTGCGTCACCACATTCACAGTGGAACTACCGCTGTCAAACGTCATGGTTTGCTGAGACTGAATTTGGCTCTGGATGTTGCTGATCAACGTCTCGGTGATCTGACTCATAATTCGGTTCGTGATGTTCTGAATGACATCGTTGGTGGATGAAGCGCCCAACATCTCTGCCAGAGGTGCTAACATATCTTGGTTATTGGTGAGTTGCTGATTGATTTGATCCGACACTTGTTGAGTAATCGTATTTTGAACATCTGTAAAAGCCTGACAATTGAGTACACTACTGATCGTGGTCGTTTGTGAGGCGTTCTGTATGACACAGGCTTTACATGACTTGATGCCACAAGCAACAAAACTGGCAATCACGTTTTGAAAATCGCTATCAATGGAGCCATTGACACCGGGTTTTTGTGAACCGTTGGCCCATAATTTGGACTGGAAGGAATATTTTTGTTGTTGAGCTGCTACTATGTTATCAATGCAATTGGTACACGCGGGATTGAGTTCATAAATCACGTCTGGATTCTGACCATACCCTGGGTCACAGTTGATGTTGATGACTTGATCAGCGACGCTGTTGGAACTACAGTAAACAGCCACATTTACCATGATATTAGAAACGATCGAATTTATTTGATTCACTATTCCCATCATAGAAATACCTCCCCCCATTTTTATTTTGGTACTGACAGTGTTTTTTCCACGTTCCATTGATCTTGACGCTCTTGAACCGACCGATAAAGCGAAAATCGATAGTCTCCATATTCTTGATTAAACATGTCAAGAGAGTACGTGAGTGGTACCAGTTGAGGTCGCAAGAGGCCAAAATCGTTCTGGAACCGTTTGACAAAGGCGATGATCGACCGAAGACTCAGGTGAGAAATCACAAATTCTCGTCCATGGTAGCTCTTTACGAATTCGGTCAACTCGAGTGGTATAACTGACATACCTGTGGCCTCCCAAAACCTGGTACGACTAAGGTACATGTGATAGGAAGAGGTGGAAATGATTACCGTTCCAATTTCCGAATTGGAGAGGCGAAACAGATACTCTCCTGGATTCTTGACATACTCTTGAGACTGTCGACGTGATAAGAGATGAATAAATCCCGCGAAATAAAAATCAGAGAGACCCTGGAGGGTGTCTACCGTGGCACTCATATGGGCAAATAATTTGTGGAGAGCATCTACTCGATTTTCTCCCGGTACCACAGGGAACGGAAGGTTGTTGAGTTGGTCATCATGAGGCAAATAGCCCAAATAAAGACTACAAAGCCATCGAATCGTAGCTTCATCCATGGAGTTCACCGATGGAATTTGTAGTGCATTACAAAAGCAGTTCAAGCACCACAGCTGTACGACTGTCAACAGACGGGATTCATCAAAACCTGTCAAATAGAGGGCGTGTTCAGGTGCAAAGGGAGTCCTGCAACTCGCCACAAAATCTTTCAGTTCATGAGGTTGTAATTGTGTTTCGATTTGATCAGATATGAGACTCTGATAAGGCGGGGGTGGACTCAGAGGTCGATACAGGCTATCAGAGGCCATGACCGGATGAAAAAATGAGTTGGATTTATTATATCTCCCAAGGCCTCCCGAATTTTTATTCGGTGTTCAAAATAAATGGGCAAGATTATTTTGATCGGGTGTGGTCTGGTCGGTTCCATGATGTTGGAGTTATTTACATTAAAACCCCAAGGTAGAGACATCATGAAACGATACAAAAAAATATTGGTGATTGACAAGCGCAACAAATCAGCAGAACCACTTTTGACCCAGCATCCGAAAATTATATTCCGTCAAGTGGAACTCACAGAAAAAAATCTTCAAGAGTATTTACTGGTTGACATTCACAAGGGTGATTTAGTGATTGACTTGTCATATAATATCTTTTTCAAGCCGATCATCGTGAGATGTGAGGAACACGGAGCACATTACATCAACACGTCCCTGGAAAGATGGCCCCTAGAGGATGAGGGGGATATCTCAAAGCATTTTACCGAGCGTACGTTGCATGAAAGCCATGACATCATCAATAGGTATCGTCGATCCCTGGGGAACCGTCGAGAATCCACATTGGTAATGACACACGGTGCCAACCCAGGCCTCATTACCCATCTTGTCATCCATGGCCTCCTAACGGTTGCACAACAAATTTTGAGCCGGGCACAGAGTATGCAGCTCAACAATAAGCCCTCTATTGTCAAATTATATGAAGCATACCATCAACGAAATTATCCCTTGTTAGGGTGTTTAATGGGTCTGCAGGTTGTTCAATGTTCGGAAAATGACACTCAACAACCTAAAGTACCCCGAAAGTCTGGTGAATTCATGAACACCTGGGGTCCCTATTCTTTTTATAGTGAAAGCGTAGATCCCGTACAGCTTGGAT